>Ga0302324_100001396_pt1 | contig 58948 bp, 53 predicted proteins | sample Palsa_T0_1_FD_201949 | JGI IMG/M metagenome (GOLD analysis project Ga0302324, IMG submission 201949) | Peat permafrost microbial communities from Stordalen Mire near Abisko, Sweden - Palsa_T0_1 | ecosystem: Environmental > Terrestrial > Soil > Palsa > Peat permafrost | place: Sweden: Abisko...
AGATCGCCGACGACGAGCAGATGGTGATCGACCTGCTGGAGCAGCAGCACCTGCTGCTCACGCACGGCACCGGCTTCAACCTGCCGACGGCGGACCACCTGCGGCTGGTGTTCCTCGCCGCCGTGGACGTGCTGGACGACGCCATCGACCGCCTCGCCACGTTCCTGGAGACCTACCGGCAGTAAGTCAGGGCGCGATCGCGATCGCCTCTGGCCCCCGGCCGACCTTGACCGGCTTCCCGGCCTTGTTGGTTGCGGTCGAGATCGGCGTCGCCGTGCACGGGTAGAAGCTGATGGCATAGGCGGTCTTCCCGTCCGGCGTGATCGCGATCGCCCAGGCTCCCTTGCCGACCTTGATCGGCTTGCCGGGCGTGTTGGTCGCCGTCGCGATCGGCGTCACCGTGCCCGATGCGAAACTAGCGACGTAGGCGGTCTTCCCGTCCGGCGTGATCGCGATCGCCCATGGCTCCGGACTTTCAAAGAATGAGTGCCCCCCCGGGGGGGTCACCTTCCGGTTGACACCGACCTTGATCGGCTTGCCCGGCGTGTTGGTCGCCGTCGAGATCGGCGTCACCGTATTCGTGCCCGTGTTGGCGACGTAAACGGTCTTCCCGTCCGGCGTGATCGCGATCGCGGAGTAGGGCTGGCCACCGACCTTGATCGGCTTCCCGGGCGTGTTGGTCGCGGTCGCGATCGGCGTCACGGTGCCGCCCTGATTGACGACGTAGGCGGTCTTCCCGTCCGGCGTAATCGCAATCAGCCGGGGACGGTGCCCGACCTTGATCGGCTTCCCGGGCGTGTTGGTCGCGGTCGTGATCGGCGTCACCGTGTCCGAGTCGATGTTGGCGACGTAGGCGGTCTTCCCGTCCGGCGTAATCGCGATCCCGTCGGGAGCATCCCCGACCTTGTGCGCGAGCGCTCTGGCTCTTCACGTTGCCCGGCGAGCAGCCGAGTACGGCTGCCACCTGCTCCACGCTCAGGTCCGCCCAGTAGCGCAGTACCACAACTGCACGGCCCCTTGGCGGGAGAGTGGCCAGCGCGTCGAGCACCACAATCCGTGTCTCCGGCGCGGGCGACTCGACCGGGCATTCAGGAAGATTGCCGGTGGGCACCTCTCCGCTGCGCTTCAGGCGATTGTGTGTGAGGTACGTGTTCACCAGCGTGCGCTCGGCGTAGGCATGCGCTGCGTCTTGCCGCCTGATCTTGTGCCAGGAGACAAATACCTTCGCCAGCGTCGTCTGCACAAGATCCTCTGCGGTATGCCAGTCGCCGCAGAGGAGGAACGCCGCCCGCCGCAGACGCGGTGACGTGGCCTCCGCGAACTCGACGAACTCCGTCTCGGATGTCACGCGAGCAGCACTCCTCCTCTGGGGCGAATGGCTCCCACACCGGCATGACGATGCCCCCGAGAGCCAGCATGCCGCCGTTGAACAGATGCGCCGGGCGCCGCATCAGGTTGCATGCCGGCGCCCTCCGATGTTCCTGAGCGGCAACGTGCCGCGAGCGCAAACGCGGATCCTGCGGCCTGCGGGCGGCCGCCGTGGATGTGCTCGACGCCATCGGCCGGCTTGGCACGTTCCTGCAGACGTACCAGCAGCAGTTTGCCCGGGGGCTCAGGCGCGGGCGCGGGGCGGGGATCGGGGGCGGGTCAGTGGCTGACGGGGGCGCCGGCCAGGGCAGCGATGACGCCGAGCGCGGCGGCGCACAGCAGCGCGGGGACGACGCCCTTGCGCAGGGCAAGCAGCCACGCGGCGGCCAGCAGCAGGACTCCGGCCTGCCACTGGTGCCCGAGGTCACGGCCAAGCGGGATGGCCGCACCTGCGATCGCCCCGATGGCGGCCGGCCCGGCCCCCGTCAGCAGCGACTGGACCCGGCCGCTCGACCGGAGGGCGCCGAAGTACGAGCCGCCGGCGATGACGAACACGAATGACGGCAGGAACGCGATCGCCGCGGCCAGCAGCCCGCCGGCGATGCCCGCCGCGGCGTAGCCGACGACAGCGACGGTCAGGACGACGGGCCCTGGCGTCACCTGGCCCAGCGCCACCGCGTTGAGGAATTGCGCGCCGGTCATCCAGTGATAGGTGACGACCGCGTCGTGCTGCATCAGCGGGATGATCACGAAGCCGCCGCCGAACGACAGCGCACCCACCTTAACGGCCACCCAGGCCAGCGCGCCGAGGCCGCCGGCCGCGAGCGCCGGCCCGGCCGTGTTTGCCATCGTCAGGGCAGAGCCTGCGCTGGCCGGAGCAGCCCCGGGCACGATGCGCGCCGTCGGCAGCGCGCCCGCCGAGGCAGCGGATCCGGATCCAAGCCCCCGGCGTGCCAGCCAGGCGACCGCCGAGGCGGCGGGCCCGGGTCTCCCCCGCGCCAGCGCGCCGGCAGCCGGGAGCCAGCTGAGTGCTCCCCCGGCCGGCTTCCCTGGCCGGGAGCGCAGCGCGATGGCCACCTCGGCGAGGCCGCACGCGAGCAGGACCGCGACAAGGAACTGGCCCGCCGTGGCCCCGGCTACCGCGCCTGCCGCGAGGTAGGCCAGCCATCTCGCTCGCGGGGCGCGCCGCCCGGTTGCCCGCTGCCAGCTGGCCGGCAGCAGGCTGACTGCGGCGTTGATGGCCACGGCGGGGACGGCCGCGCCGGCGCCAGCGGCGGCCCCCCGCACCCACAGTGGCGGATGACCGGCCAGGAACAGCGCGGACAGGGCGAGGATGATGACCAGGCCGGGCGCGATGAAGCAGACGCCCCCGACGATCGCGCCGGCGGCGCCGCGGAGCCGCCAGGCGCAGAAGATCGCTAGCTGGGTGGAGGCCGGGCCCGGCAGCAGGTTCGTGGCCGCGATGCCGTCCTCGAACTCGGGCGCCGGCAGCCATCGCCGCTTGTCCACGCACAGCTTTCTGAGCAGGACGATGTGGGCCGGCGGTCCGCCGAACCCGATGACCCCGATCCTGGTCCATTCGGCGGCGATCGTGGCCAGCGGCACGAGCTCGGCCGGCGGACCTGGCGCAGCGGCCTGCTCAGCCACCGTCCGCTCCGCCGCTGCTTGCTGGCCCGGCGCTGCCCCCGGCTAGCCTGGCTTTACTCGCGCCAATTGCGGGAGCCCAGGCCGGGCGCGGTATCAGGCAGAACGGATGGCCGGCTGGATCCGCGTACACCCGTGAGCCGCCGGCGCTCGGCAGCCGCCGAGCGCCAAGCGCGAGGACGGCCGGATCGGCCACGTCAACGTCGTCCACCATGACATCCAGATGCACCTGTTGCGATGAGCGGGGATCCGGCCAGCGTGGCGGCTGGTGGCCGGGGGCAAGCTGGAACGCTATCCCGGATGACGTATCGCTGCTGGCCACGACTGCGAAGTCGTGGCGCAGCCAGGTAACGGGAAGGCCGAGGAGTTCCGAGTAGAACGCGGCGAGCGCCGGCGGATCTGGGCAATCGACGATCACGTGGTGCAGTCGTCCGATCATGACCGCGATCCTGCCATGTGCGCCCTTCGCGGCGGCTGGCCGACCGCACCCCGCGGGCGCCGACCGCACCGGGCGTGACCGGACGGAACGGCCAGATCGGCCGGTTAGGTTGAAGCGTGCGGTGTACCCGAGCCTGGAGGTACTGAGGTGGTCCAGACGCCCGATCTAGGCACGATCGCTCCCGATTTCACGCTGCCCGGGGTGCTCGTGACCGGCGGAGACGCGACGCGGGGTGACTACACCCTGTCAGCACTGCGCGGCAGGCCGGTGGTGCTGGCCTTCTATCCGGGGGGACAACACGTCCGTCTGCACCAGGCAGCTGTGCTCCTACGCATCCGACATGGACAGGTTCAACAGCCTCGGCGCGACCGTGTGGGGAATCAGCCCGCAGGACGTGGACAGCCACGAGGGATTCGCGCGCAAGTACGACCTCAGCTTCCCGCTGCTTGCCGACGTCGGGCTGGACGTCACCCGGCTGTACGGCATTGGCCTGCCCGGGGGCGGCCTGCGCAGGTCGGTCTTCGTGATCGGCGCCGAGGGCGTGCTGCGCTGGAAGCACGTGACGCTGGCTGGCTTCACCTTCCCGCGCGCCGAGGCGATCACCACCCAGCTCGCCGCCCTGGCCGGTTAGGCCGGCGGGACAACGAAGGCCCCGGCCGGCGGCGGCAAATGTGCCGCTGCCGGCCGGGGCCCCGGTCTCGCTGTCAGGCCGCGAGAACGGCCTCGATCTCGAGGCTCAGCGCGATCTTGTCGGACACCACGGCGCCGCCGTTCTGCATCGGGGCGCTGAAGTTGACGTTGAAGTCACGCCGGTTGAGCTCGCCCGTAGCGGTGAAGCCAGCGCGGGTGCCGCCATACGCGTCCGGGCCGAAGCCGTTCAGCTCGAGCTTCAGCGGCACGCTCTTGGTGACGCCCTTGAGGGTCAGCTCGCCGTCGAGGACGTAGTCGTCGCCGTGCTGCCGAACGCCGGTCGAGCGGTAGGTCATCGTCGGGTACTTCTCGACCTCGAAGAAGTCCGCCGAGCGGATGTGCTCGTCACGCTGCTCGGCTCCGGTGATGATCGAGGCCAGGTCGATCTCCGCGGTCACCGAGGAGGCCAGCGGGTCCTTGCCGGTGACGATCTTGCCGGAGAAGGTGCTGAACCTGCCGCGGACCTTGCTGACCATCATGTGCCGTACCGAGAAGCCAACCTCGGAGTGCACCGGGTCGATGTCCCAGGTTCCGGCGACATAGCCGGGAATGCTGGTCTGCGTGCTCGCTTCGGTCATGGGTACTCCCGATTGCTAGTGGACAGGTCGTGCTGGTGGCTTGGTTGTTGAACTCTCAATCGCTATCATGTCCGGCATGATTTGTCAAACGCTCAACCATCTCGGGTATCCTGGCATCGTGATCGCTTCAGAGACCCGATGGCTGACCGCCGATGAGCAGCGGAACTGGCGGCAGTTCCTCACCGCCTGCCAGACCCTCTTCGGCGCGATTGAGGGACAGCTGCAGCAGGGCGCAGGGTTCCCGCACGGCTACTACGAGATAATGGTACGCCTCTCCGAGGCGCCCGGCCGGGCGCTGCGGATGAGCCAGCTCGCCGAGGCGTCTTCCTCCAGCAAGAGCAGGCTGTCGCACGCCGTCGCGCGGCTGGAGGAACGCGGCTGGATCCGCCGCGTGAACTGCCCGACCGACCGCCGCGGCCAGGTTGCCGAGCTCACCGACGAGGGGTTCGCCGCGCTCGCCGCCGCGGCTCCCGGGCACGTGGACCAGGTCCGCCGGTCGCTGATCGACGTGCTCACGCCCGGGCAGCTTGACCAGCTCGGCGAGATAAGCGCGGCGATCGTGGCCGCGGCCGATCACCCCTGCGGCCCGGCGCTGCCGGTATTATTGGCTGCAACGCGCTGACGGAGACGAGTAGCCAGGGATCCCGCGAGCGGGAGAGAGCCGCCACCAGCTGAGAAGGCGGCCTCGCGGGCCCACGGCGAAGACACTCCCGAGTGCGGGGAGGAACGGCGGCCGCGCCCCGGCCGGCCCGATGCCCCGCCGGCCCGCCCCCGTTACCGGGCACGAACGAGGCCGCGGCCCGCCCGCCGGCGGGCGGCGGCGAAAGTGCGGTGGCACCGCGAGTTCCCTTCTCGCCCGCACTCCCAAGGGTCCGCGCGACTCGCAGGAGCGTGATGATTTCTCGCACCCTGGCCGCCGAGCTGCCCGCCAAGGCCGGCCAGCACGTCAGAATCGAGGGCTGGCTGCACCGCAGCCGCCAGCTCAAGTCGATGACCTTCCTGATCATCCGGGACCGCTCGGGCCTCGCGCAGGCCGTGGCGACCGACCCGGACGCGATCAAGGCCGCATCGCTGCCGGAGGAGACCGTGATCGCCGTCGAGGGCACGGTCACCGCCAGCCTGCGGGCACCAGGCGGGGCAGAGATCACCGATCCGGTCATAACGCAGTTGTCCGGGCCCGCCTCGGCGCCACCGTTCGACCTCTACCGGCCGGCGGTCACCGCGTCGCTGCCCGCGATACTCGACGGCGCCCCCACGACGCTGCGGCATCCCCGGCTTCGCGCGCCCTTCCAGATTTCCGCCGCCAGCGTGGCCGGCTTCCGCCGCGCGCTGGGTGACCTCGGCTTCACCGAGATTCACACGCCCAAGATCGTGCAGTCGGCGACCGAGTCGGGCGCCAGCGTCTTCGGGATCGACTACTTCGGGACGCCCGCCTACCTCGCGCAGTCCCCGCAGTTCTACAAGCAGGCAATGGTCGGCGTGTTCGAGCGGGTCTTCGAGGTCGGGCCGGTCTTCCGGGCCGAGCCGCACGACACCGCCAGGCACCTGGCGCAGTACACCAGCCTCGACGCCGAGCTCGGGTTCATCACCGGCTACCACGACGTCATGGCGGTGCTCCGCGACGCGCTCGCGGCAATGGTGGCGGGAGTGGACCGGACCTGCCGTTCTGCCCTGGATCTTCTGGGCCTGAAGCTGCCGTCAGTGCCGGGGCAGATTCCGGAAATCCATTTCGCCGAGGCGCAGGGCATGCTCGCGCGCCATACCGGCGAGGACCCGCGCGGCGAGCCCGACCTGGCGCCGGCGCACGAGCGGTGGCTGTCGGAGTGGGCGCTGCGCGAGCACGGCTCGGAGTTCCTGTTCGTCACCGGCTACCCGATGGCGAAACGGCCGTTCTACACGCACCCCGACCCGGCCAGGCCGGGCTTCTCGAATGGCTTCGACCTGCTGTTCCGCGGCCTTGAGCTGGTCACCGGCGGGCAGCGGCTGCACCGGCACTCCGACTACCTGGCGGCGCTCGCGGAGCGGGGCGAGGACCCCGGGCCATACGCCTCCTACCTGCAGGTTTTCGAGCACGGGATGCCGCCGCATGGCGGGTTCGCGATCGGGCTGGAGCGGTGGACGGCACGGCTGACCGGCGCTGCCAACATCCGGTCGGTCACCCTGTTCCCCCGCGACATCCATCGCCTCAGCCCGTGACGGACTGCCGCAAACTCCGAACGACGGCCTGCGCGTGCTGGAGCGGGACGAGGACACCTGGTGATCACGCGAGGAACCGTCTGCTGGGCCGATCTCGGCGAGCAGGCCGGGAGCCGCCCGGCGAAAAGCCGCCCGGTACTCGTGATTCAGGCTGATCCGTACAACGCCAGCAAGCTGGCCACGATCGTGGCGGCCGTCATCACGTCGAATACCGGCCTCGCGACGATGCCGGGGAACGTCTTCCTGCCCGCGGCCGCTCTCGGCTTGCCGCGCGACTCCGTTGCCAACGTCACCGCCCTGGTGACGCTCAATAGGAGCGACCTGGGCAAGCAGGCAGGCACCGTGCCTGACCCGCTTATGCGCGAGATCAACGTCGGGCTGCGGCGGGTGCTCGGCCTGTAGCGCGCGCCGCCGGTCGCGAGCAGTCGCGCGACGCCGTAGCGGCCTGGGGACAGACGCCGCAGCGGCCTGGGGATCAGTAGGCAACGGTGATGCGGCGGCGGACCGGGCCGGCCCGGCGCATCCCGTCGGTCAGGCCGCGGGCCGCGCAGCGGTATGGTTCGTCGCATGACGGAGCTGGACGACCTGGACGCGCTCTCCTCTCATGAGCTGCACGACCGCGCGGTGCGCAGGGCGGTGCATCACCTCGATGTCGGGTTCCTCTGGCAGCTGCTCAGGGAGATCCCGGCAGGCGAGGCGATCGCCGGGCACCCGGACAACGCACGCGCCGACGCGGTCAAGATATCGTCGCTGATCTCCGACGCGCTGGGCTCAGGTAACGACGACGTCGCCGACTCGCTGCGCCCGCTGTACCTGGACTACCTCAGGAAACACGGCGAGGGGAAGCCCGCCTGACCGCCGCCCGGCCCCGGCCGCCCAGGCCCCTGCCGGGTGATGGCGGTCGTTACGGCAGCTCCACGAGTACCTTGCCGACTGCCCCGCCCTCGACCGCCTGCTGTGCCGCGACGATGTCGTCGAGCGCGAACCGGGTGACCGGCAGCTCGGTGAGCGCGCCATCGGTCAGCGCCGCGGTGATATCGCGCGCCGCCTGGTCAAGCGCGGCCGCCGGAACCCCGTACAGCAGTACGAACCTGAGCGTCACGTTGGCCGTCATGCAGGCCCGGACGGGCAGGACGGGATCGGCAGGCTCGGCGGCGTAGCTGACGACGTGGGCGTGCGGGCGGATGACGGCCAGGTCGAGCGGCAGGTTCGCGCCGAGCGCCAGCTCGATGACGCGGTCGACGGGCCCGGCGAGCGCGCTGATCTGCGCCGCCGCGTCGGCGTCGGTGTAGTTGACGACATAGTCGGCGCCGGCCCGGGCGGCGAGCTCGGCCTTCGCCGGGCCGCTGACGGTCGTGATCACTCTGGCGCCTGCGTGCCTGGCCAGCTCGATAGCGAAATGGCCGACCGCGCCGGCGCCGCCGGCGACCAGGACCGTCTTGCCGTCCACCGGGCCATCGGCGAACAGGCAGCGGTGCGCGGTCATGGCCGGGACGCCGAGGGTCGCGCCAAGTTCGGCCGAGGCGCCGTCTGGCAGCCGGACGGCCCGCCGCTCCGGCAGCACGGACCACTGCGCGGCAGTCCCCCAGGGCCGGCCAGCGGCGGCGAGCCAGGTCCACACGCGCTCGCCGACGCGACCGGGGTCGACGCCCTCGCCTACCTTGTCGATCACGCCCGCCCCATCGTGATGCGGGATCTGGAAACCATCGATCGGGCGGGGCGTCGCGCCCGCGCGCGACTTCCAGTCGGTCGGGTTGATGCCGGAGACCTCGATTCTCACCCGGACCTCGCCGGGCCCGGGCTCCGGACGATCGACCTCCTCGACCCTCAGGACCTCGGCCGCCGGGCCGTAACGGTCGTAGAACGCGGCTCTCATGGTGTCGCCTCCCGCGAAGTTCGGTGATCAGTCCGCCCCGGCGATCATCTCACCGGTCCGCCCGGCGTCAGGCATGACGTAGATCCCCGGGCGGGCTAAGGAATCCTCTCACCTCGGCCCGGATGAGCCAGGGCGAGCCGCGGGCGCGGGGCGCGGGGCACTGGCGCGGGGCACTGGCGCGGGCGGCAATGACGTCGATGGGCTGGCAATGGTGTCGATGGGACTTCAGCAGAAACAACGACAGCGGAGTCCCAACGACGCTATTCACAACCGCGGGCGCCGCCATGGGAAGCGGATCCGGCCGGTGGCACGATCGCGGCCGGCTCCCGTCAGCCGGATCCGGCTGGCGGCGGCACGATCGCATCGATGCCGGCGAGCTCACCGGCGGACGGAACCCAGTCGGCGGCGGCGGCATTGGCCTTGACCTGCTCAGGTGACGTCGCGCCGGCGATCACCGACGCGCATCCGGGCTGCGCGGCAAGCGCCCCGATGGCCACGTCGAGCAGCGTGATGCCGTGCTCACGCGCCCACGCGATCAGCGCCTCGACCCGGCTGAGCTTCTGCTCGGTGATGTATTCCGGCCGGGCTGCCAGCCTGCTGCCTTCCGGCGCTCCCTCGCCTCGCCGGATCTTGCCGGTCAGCAGCCCGTTGGCGAGCGGGAAATACGGCAGCACGCCGAGGCCCAGGTGGCGGGCAGCCGGCACCACCTCCGCCTCGGCACCCCGCTCGAGCAGGGACCAGTGGTTCTGCGCGGAGATGAACGGGGCCGTCCCCAGCTCGCGCGCGAGACCGGCGGCCTCGGCGATCTGCCAGCCGGAGAAGTTGGAATGGCCGATATAGCGGACCTTGCCCTCGGTGACGAGCTCGCCGAGGGCGATGAGTGTCTCCGCGATGGGCGTCACCGGGTCGGGGGTATGGATCTGATAGAGATCGATGTAGTCGGTGCGCAGCCGCCGCAAGGAGTGCTCGACCGCGCGCCGGATGTAGCCGCGACCGCCCTTGGCGCCCGCTGCGGGGCCGTAACCCAGGTCGGCTGCCTGGTGCCCGAACTTGGTAGCCAGCACGACCTGCTCACGCCGGCCAGCCAGGACCTCGCCGAGGAGTTCCTCGGACCGGCCGGCACCGCCATAGGTGTCGGCCGTATCCAGCAGCGTGATGCCCTCGCCGATGGCCGCGTCAACGACCGCGCGGGTCGCATCCACGTCCAGCCTGCGGCCGAAGTTGTTGCATCCGAGTCCCGCCACGGATACGACAAGCCCCGATTCTCCCAGTGATCTGTAGCGCATTGCCCCGCCTCGCCCGTCAGCCGATGCCGCCAGGCACCGATGATATCGGCCCGCTCCCGGCGAGCAGGCGGGCGTAACGGGCCAGCGGGGCGGGCGGGGCGAGGAGGCGCGCCGGGCGGACCAGACGGTCCGAACGGGCGAAAACCGTAAAGGCCGTAGAAGCTAACGCCTAGCATGATATCGCATATGCGATAACATGAAGTAGACAACAAGGGTAAACAAGTGCATTACGCAATTGCTTCAGATATCAGCAGGAAAGACGCCGGCGAGAATCGCCCCGCAGCGGCTAGGCGCGGGGTCGCGCGCCTGATCGCGCACGCGAGGCGGCCGGGGAAGGAGCGCGATTGATGGCGGACGGCACTGGCGGCCCGACGGTCCTCCGTATCCTGCTCGGCACCCAGCTGCGGCGGCTGCGTGAGGCGCGGGGAATCACCGCGCAGGAGGCGGCCCGCGCGATCAGGGGCTCGGAGTCCAAGATCAGCCGCATTGAGCTCGGCCGGAACTCGGTCAGGGAGATCGACATCGCCGACCTGCTCACTCTGTACGGGGTTACCGACCAAGCCGAGCGGGAGCAGCTGCTGTCCCTGGCCAGCCAGGCCAACCAGCCAGGCTGGTGGCATCGCTATCAGGACGTGCTGCCTAGCTGGTTCCAGGCGTATATCGGCCTGGAGGAGTCGGCGGAGTCCATCCGCAGCTACGACATGCAGTTCATCCCCGGCCTGCTGCAGACCGAGGACTACGCGGCCGCCGTTATCGCGCTCGGCGAGTTCTCGATCGATGAAGCCGAGCGCCACGTCTTCCTCCGCAAGGAGCGCCAGCGCCGGTTCGGCAGCGGCGGCCTGCGGCTGATGGCGATCATAGATGAGGTGGCGCTGCGCCGCGTGGTAGGCAGCGTCCCGCTGATGCGGGCGCAGCTGACGTACCTGCACGACATCTGCGACCGGCCCGGCTTCACCTTGCAGGTGACGCCGTACCCGGCCGGCCTCCACGGCGCGCCTGCCAGCTTCAGCATCCTGCAATTCGCAACGCCGGACCTGCCCGACGTCGTATATGTGGAACACCTGACGAGTGCGATTTACCTGGACAAAGCATCCGACGTTGAGCGGTACACAGCGGCGATGGATAAGCTTAGGGCGATAAGCGCGTCTCCGAAGGAATCCAAGGAAATGATTCGCGCAGTGCTCAGGGATATGGAGGGGTCAACGTGAGAAGTATTCGCAATGGCATGCGCGCGAGCGCGCTGGCCGACAGCGAGTGGATTAAGAGCCGCCGCAGCGGCCCGACCGGGGGGAATTGCGTCGAGGTGGCTTTGCTGACGGGCGGCGAGGTCGCCCTGCGCAATTCGAGGCATCCGGACGGCCCCGCGCTGGTCTTCACGCGGCCGGAATGGGAGGCGTTTCTCGGCGGCGCCGCCGACGGCGACTTCGGCCGGCCAGGTCCTGCCTGAGCCTGGGGATGACCGAGGCGAATGACGAAACGGCCTCCCTGATCCCGCTCTCGTGCGGATCAGGGAGGCCGCCAGCCTCCTCCTACCGGGCGATTAGGCTACCGGCAGGTCGAACTCGCCATTCTTAACCCCCGAGACAAAGGCACTCCACTCCTGGCGGTCGAAAATGTGCGCCGCCTTGCCCACGTCCTTGGAATCGCGGAGCGCTATATGGCCGCCCGACAGGTGCGCGACTTCCACGCAGCCCTCCGCGCTGCAGAATCGGCTCTTGATCCAGTGAGCATTACTCAGGTCAGGCAGCATCGACAGTCCCCTTTGTTTGATTATCCGGCGTTTGATTATCCGGCCTGACTGGTCACCGTGGTGATCATCTGACTTGGCTGGCCACCGTGGTGATCAGTTCTGTTGAGTCGGCAGGCGACAACGCCGCTGCCCGCAACAGGTCGAACGCCTCCGCGCACTGGCGCACGTCCCTGTCCCGCTCGAGGTAGGTATGTCCCGAGATACCCTCCGTGTACACCACATCGGGGTCATAGCGCTCGGGGAATTCAATGATGCAGAAGGGGCCGCTGAGTGACGGGTGCGGGCCGCCCGCGAAGGGCAGCACCTGGAGCGTCACGTTGGGCCACAGGCTTGCGTCCGCGAGGTGGATCAGCTGATTGCGCGTCAGCTCCGGGCCGCCCATCGTCCGGCGAATGACCGATTCGTCGAGGATGAGCCACAGGTCAAGCGGATCAGCGCGCAGCAGCGCGTCCTGCCGCTGCATCCGCAGCGCCACCATCTGCTCGATCTCGTCTGGCGTTAGCTTCCTGCGGACCATGCTCGTCACCGCGCGGGCGTAATCCTCGGTCTGCAGCAGCCCATGGACTACCAGGGACTCGAAGGCCCGCAGCGACGCAGCTTCGGCCTCAAGCCCGACGTAGATCCCGAATCCCGTAGGCAGCAGATCCTCGTACGCCGCCCACCAGCCCTTACGGTGGCCCTCACGGGCCATGTCGGTGAGTACCTGCCGCTGGCCCGGATCATCGACGCCGTAGAGCTCCAGCATGGCCGCGAGGTACGCCGACCTCGTCGGCGCCTTGCCCGTCTCAATCCGTGACAAGGTCGACGCCGCGACACCAAGCTGCTCGGCGACTTCTTCCAGCTTGATGGAATGCGCTTCGCGCAGTCGCCGTAACTCGGTGCCCAGTCGGCGCCGACGTACTGTCGGGCCGATCGACACGGTCATTTCGTCCCCCCAGAGGGCAAGCACGACGTTCGCACGCCCCCCGGGGGGAGCCGGAACCGCCACGCGGCTACTGGTACCTGGTGAGAACCTTACAGCAGCAAGGGACGGTCATGGGATCCCAACTGAGATTTCGTTGATGATATTTGTGCTACGCACTTGCGCCGCATGCAGTCCCGCAGCATCATGAAGGCAAGCGCCGATGCCGTGTTGGGGCGGGGGCAGCGCGAGTCGCCAGTGGCGGTGCTCGCCGTTTTCCGTGCGCAGATCCGGGAGGGGAGCGGACCAGAAATGGCCATTATCGCCGCTGCCAGTGACGCTACGGCCGACCTGGCGACGCCGGGAGCGAGCGTCTTAGCCAGCCTGACCATCCCTGGCCGCGCCGAGCATGTGTCGGAGGCACGGTCGCTGGTGGCCAAGGCCATCGGCACGGATCATCCCGCCGCCGACGTGGCTGTCCTGCTCACCTCGGAGATCGTGACGAACGCGGTCCTGCACACCGACTCACGCCGCCCAGGCGGGACAGTCATGGTGGCCGTCATCGAGATCAGCAGCGGCTTAAGGGTCGAGGTGGCCGACAACGGTTCTGACCTCAGCAACCCGGTAGTGAAAGGCGATCTCTACGCCCCGGACGGGCACGGGCTTTACCTGGTGCAGGCGCTGGCCGACCAGTGGGGCTACATCCGTGACGACACCGGGACTACCGTCTGGTTCTGGCTGGACGTCGCCTGAGCGGCGCGTCGCGCCTTTGACTCAGGCAAGAGCTGAACGCCGCCGCGTCACCCGGGCGACGATTTCGTCGGCCTTCTCCCCCAAGCGACCGCCTGGCACCGGCTGACGTGACGCAAGCTCTGTACATTGGCAGCACCCATGAGGCCTGGCACCCGGCCCGATCCCGTTGGGCCCGAAAGGCGCGGCATGACATCTTCGCCAGTACCGATCGCCGCGGCGCTGATGAACACGGCGCTGATGAAGCCGTATGTCGAGACCCATTCCATTGGGGCGGTCTGGCTTGTCGTGTGGGTCACCGCCGGCCTCATCGAGCTGTCCGGCGCTCTCCGGCGGCGACCAGAAGCGACGAGGAGGGACCGGGGCAGCCTGGTCGTCATCCGTGTCTGCGCCATTCCCGCCGTCGTCCTGCTGCTGCTCTCGCCGAAGATCGCGCCGGCCGCCGAGATCCACCCGCCCCTCGTCTCCGTGGTTGCCGGGATCGTGATCTTCGCAGCGGGAGAGGCCCTGCGGGTGTGGGCGAAAGTAGCGCTGGGCAGGTACTTCACCTATACGGTCCAGACCAGCGGCGATCAGCCGGTGATCACGAGCGGCCCCTACCGGGTCCTGCGGCACCCCTCCTACACCGGGATCCTGCTGATGGTGATCGGAGCCGGCGCCACATGGGGGAACTGGCTGGGGCTGGGCGCGCTGACGCTGATGACGCTCGTCGGGCTGTCCTATCGCATCCACGTCGAGGAGAAGGCCCTGCTCAACGATCTGGGCGACCGGTATCGCAGCTACGCCGAGGACCACAAGCGCCTGATCCCCTTCGTCTGGTAGTTCCCGGCTAGGAACGCCCGGCTAGGAACGCCTGGCTAGGAGCGCCTGGCTAGGAACGCCTGGCGGGGCCGGCCCGGCGCGCCTGGCCCGCGGCCGCCCGCTTCTCGCGCAGCCGCATCGTCACGTGCACCGGGCTGCCGTCGAAGCCGAACTCCTCCCGGAGCCGGCGTTCGACGAACCGCCGGTACCCGGCCTGCAGGAAGCCCGATGTGAACAGGACGAAGTGCGGTGGCCGCACGCTCGCCTGGGTCGCGAAAAGGATCTTCGGCTGCTTACCGCCGCGCACCGGCGGCGGCGTCGCCGCCACCAGGGCGGACAGCCAGGCATTGAGCCGTCCCGTCTGCACCCGGGTATCCCAGCTGTCCAGGGCGCGCTGCAGCGCGGGGACCAGCCTGTCCACGTGCCACCCGGTCGCGGCCGAGATGTTCACCCGCGGCGCCCACCGCGCGGTATGCAGCTGCCGGTCGATTTCCTTGTCGAGGAAGTTCCTGCGGTCCTCGTCGACCAGGTCCCACTTGTTGTAGGCGATCACGAGCGCCCGGCCGGACTCGATCACCATCGACACGATCCGCAGATCCTGCTCCGCGAGCGGCTCGCTGGCGTCGACGAGCACGATGGCGACCTCCGCGCGCTCCAGCGCCCGCTCGGTGCGGAGCGCAGCGAAGTAGTCGGCGCCCTGCGTCTCGCGCACCCGCCGCCGGATCCCGGCCGTGTCAATGAAGCGCCACACGGACCCGCCCAGCTCGATGAGCTCGTCCACCGGATCCCTTGTCGTGCCTGCCACCGGGTCGACCAGGACCCGCTCCTGGCCCGCGAGCTTGTTCAGCAGGCTGGACTTCCCCACGTTGGGGCGGCCGATGAGCGCCACCCGCCGCGGGCCGCCCTGCTCGCCGAACGGCTCCATCGGGGTTTCCGGGAGCGCGCCGAGCACCAGGTCGAGCAGGTCTCCGCTGCCGCGCCCGTGCAGGGCGCTGACCGGGCAGGGCTCGCCGAGCCCGAGCGACCAGAGCGAGCTGGCGGCGGCCTCGCCCGGCCCGTCATCCACCTTGTTGGCGGCGAGCACCACTGGCTTGCGGGACCGGCGCAGCACGGCGGCCACCGCGGCGTCAGCGTCGGTCACGCCGACGACCGCGTCCACCACGAACAGCACGGCGTCCGCCGCGTCCACGGCAACGCGCGCCTGGGCCGCCACCCGGGCCGCGAGCGCCTCCGAGCCCTCCACGGCAGGATCCCAGCCGCCGGTGTCGACCAGCGTGAACGCGCGGCCCCGCCACGTCGCGTCGTAGGTGACCCGGTCACGGGTGACCCCCGGGGTGTCCTCGACGACCGCCTGGCGGCTGCCGAGGATGCGGTTCACCAGGGTGGACTTGCCGACGTTGGGCCTGCCGACCACCGCGACGACCGGCGCCGGCACATCGGGCTGGTCGCCATCGGCACCGTCGCCGCCCGGCCCCGGGCCGCTCAGGTCGTCCACGCTGCGCCCGCCGTCCTGCTCATCGCGATGGACACGATCTTCTGGATGACCTCGTCCAGGCCGATGCCGGTCGAGTCGATCTCGACGGCGTCGGCCGCCCGGGCCATCTGCGCGGAGTCACGGCCATCGCGGCGCGCCTGCTCGGCCTGGGTCAGGGCGACCGTGACCGCCGGATCGCCGGCCAGATCGGCGCTGCGCCGTCTCGCCCGCGCCGTCTCGGTGGCGGTCAGGAACACCTTGACCGGGGCCTCGGGCGCGACGACCGAGCCGATATCGCGGCCCTCGGCCACGATCCCGTCGCCCGCGGCGACGGCCCGGCCGATGATCTCCCGCTGCTGCGCGATCAGGTGCGCCCGGACCTGCGGCACGGCCGCCACCGCGCTGACCGCATTGGACACCTCGCGGGTCCGGATCGGGCCGGACACGTCGGCGCCGCCTACCCGGATCCGGGGAGCGTCAGGGTCGGTGCCAACCTCGATCACGGCACCCCGCATGTGCGCCGCCACCTCTGCCGGGATGGAGATGTCGACCTGGTTCGCCAGCAGCCACCAGGTCAGCGCCCGGTACATGGCGCCGGTGTCCAGGTAGCTCAGGCTGAGCGAGCGCGCGACCCCGCGCGCGGCGCTGGACTTTCCTGCCCCCGCCGGGCCGTCTACCGCGATCACGAGTCCCGGGTGCTGGCCGGGTCCGGCCGAATTGGTCACGCAGGCGATGCTACCGGCGAACCGGCCAGCCGCCGGCCGCAAGCGCCTCCGTCAGCCCGGCCGCGGCGTCCCGGCTGACCGATAGTTCCACTGCTCCGGCCGGCAGTCCTGGCGTGTGCTCGATCCGGACGTCCTCGATGTTGATCCCCGCGTCACCGGCCGCCTGGAAGAGCCGGGCCAGCTCACCCGGCCTGTCGCCGATGATTACCTGGACGACGGCATAGGCAGCCGGCGGGCCGCCCTGCTTGCCTGGGATCCGGGAGACCCCCGCTCCGCCCCGTTCAAGAAGATCTGTGACGCGCTTCAGGGGACCGTCGTCGCCAGCGGCCACCTCCGCCAGCGCGGTCGCCGCGGCCAGCAGATCCGCGGCGATCTGCGGGAGCAGCTCGGCGGCGTGCGCCGCGTTGGCGGCCAGGATCTGCGTCCACATCCCGGTGTCGCCAGCGGCGATCCTGGTCACGTCGCGCAGTCCCTGGCCGGCCAGCGCGAGCGCGTCGTCCTCGGCCGGCTCCAGCCGGGCCGCCACTGCCGCGGCGACCAGGTGCGGGACATGCGAGACGAGCGCGACCCAGCGGTCATGCTCGGCGGCCGGCATCCGGATCGGCTGCGCGCCGCAGGCGCTGGCCAGCGCGGTCACGGCCATGGTCGCCTCCTCCGCGGTCTCCGGCGCCGGGCAGATCGCCCACGGGCGCCCGAGGAACAGGTCCGCCCGGGCCGCGGCCGGACCTGACCGCTCGCGGCCGGCCAGCGGGTGCCCGGGAACGAACGTCGCAAGATCGCAGCCGAGCTGGCGGGCGCCGGTCAGCGGCAGTTCCTTCACGCTCGCGACGTCGGTGTAGCAGCGCGCCAGGCCCCGCCGCTGGGCGGCAGCCAGCGCCAGGGCGACCGACGCGGGCGGGATGGCCAGCACGGCAATGTCGGCCGGGCCGCCGGGCGGGCCGGATGCGGGCAGTTCCTCCCCGGCACCGAGACCCGCCGCGAAGGCCGCGGCGGCCGGATCCCGGTCAGCCAGCCAGACCGCCGCGCCCAGCCCGCGCAGCGCCAGCGCGACCGACGTGCCGATGAGCCCGGTGCCGATCACCACCACCCGCCGGGGGAAGGGCCCGGCCTTGGCCGCCGGGGATGTCACTGGGCGATGTCCAGCCGCAGCGCCATCGCGCCGCGCAGGTAGACGTGCTGCACCGCCGAGCGCGGCTGCTCCGTCTCGACGTGCATCATCAGCCGCACCACCAGCGGCATCGAGCCGGGCACGTTCATCTCGGTGGCGCACAGCAAGGGCACGTCCTGGAAGCCGAGCTTGCGGGCGGCGAGCGCAGGGAATTCGGCGTCAATGTCGTGGGTGGCGGTGAACAGGACGCTGATCACGTCGTCGGTGGTCAGCCGGTTCCGGCTCATCACCTCGGTCACCAGCTCGGACGCGGCCTCGAGAACCGCCGCGCGCTCGTTCGCGGCCAGCTGGATCGCGCCGCGGATCGCCCTGACCGCCACCAGATTCCCTCCCTGCTCATGCCCCCCGGTGATCTCAGGCTATAGACCTACGGCCGCATAAAGCTCACCGATCTCCCGAATGGTGAGCCGCCTGGTGGTGCCCGGGCGCAGCGACCCGAGCGTCACGGGGCCGACCTGCGTCCGGACGAGGCGGCTCACCGGATGGCCGGCCGCGGCGAGCATCCGGCGCACGATGTGCTTGCGCCCTTCGTGCAGGGTGATCTCCAGCAGCGCCCGGGATCCGGCCCGCTCCACCACGCGGAACCGGTCGGCGCTAGCCGCGCCGTCGTCGAGCTCGATCCCGGTTACCAGCTGGCGCCCCAGATCCCGGGACAGCGGGCCGGACACGTCGGCCAGGTAGGTCTTGAGCACGCCGTAGCTGGGATGGGCGAGCCGGTGCGCGAGCTCGCCGTCGTTCATCAGCAGCATCAGGCCCTCGGTGTCGTAGTCGAGCCTGCCGACGTGAAACAGCCGCTCGCCGTGGCCCCCGAGGAAATCGGCGATGGTCGGCCTGCCGCGGCCGTCCGACATCGTGGTGAGGACGCCGACGGGCTTGTTCAGCGCGAGATACACCAGGTCCTCGCGGCCGGGGATGCGCCTGCCGTCCACCCTGATGATCTGGTGCTGCGGGTCGACCCTCGCCCCGTACCTGCGGACGATCTCGCCGTCGACCTCCACCCTGCCTTCGCCGATCATCTCCTCGCAGTGCCTGCGGCTGCCGATGCCGGCGGCGGCGAGCACCTTCTGCAGCCGTACGCCGCCGGGCACGTCAATCAGGGTGTCGTGCCCGGCGTCCGCGCCGTCGGTCTCGTCGAAGCCGGGGGTAGCGCTGGCTCGGCCCGCAGGCCCTGGGGCCGGCCGCCGCGGCCGGCCGGCCGGCCGGCTTACCGCGGCAGCCTGGCTCAGCCCGCCAGTCCGCCAGCCGGAGCTGACCCGCCCGCTGGCAGCGCCGGTGCGGCGGGCAGCGCTGCTGGCAGGGCCGCCGGCAGTCCCGGTACGGCCGCCGGCAGTCCCGGTACGGCCGCCGGCGGTCCCGGTACGGCCCGCCCTGGTCTCAGCCCGCCCGCCGGAGCTGGCCGGGGCACTGCGAGTGCCGGTACGCCCGCCTGAGGTATCGGCACGTCCCGCGGCACTGGCGCCAGTGCGGGGTGCGCCAGTACGGGGTGCGCCAGCACTGGCCCGCCCGCCGCCCGGGCCGGCCCGCCCGCCATCGCGGCCCGCGGACCGGCCCGCGCCGTTCTCAGCCCGTGCGCCGGAGCCGGCCCGCCCGGTCGAGGTCCCGCTCCGGCCGCCCTCGGAGCCGCTCCGGCCGCCGCCAGTGCCGGTCCGCGCGCCGGAGGTGCCGGTCCGGGCGGATGAGCTGCCGGTCCGCGTGCCGGAGGTCCCAGTGCGCGGGGTGGCGCTTCGCGCGGCGCCTGTCCGGCCGCCGCGACTGCCGTCACGACCCCGCGGGCTCATGGCCTGGATCCTCGGCATCATCAAGATCGTCAGGGAGGAACGGGGCGAGTTCCGGAAGCGCGCCCAGGCCGGGCAGGCCGAGTCGTTCGAGGAAATACCCGGTGGTCCGGAACAGGATCGCACCGGTATCCGGGTCGGCGCCCGCCTCCTCGACCATGCCGCGGAGCACCAGCGTCCGCATCACGCCGTCGCAGTTGACGCCGCGGACGGCGGACACGCGCGCCCTGCTGACCGGCTGGCGGTAGGCGACGACGGCCAGCGTCTCGAGAGCGGCCTGGGTAAGCCTGATCTCCTGGCCGTCGCTGACGAATCGCTCCACGATCGGCGCGCATTCCTCGCGGGTGTAATACCGCCAGCCCCCCGCGACCTCACGGAGGTCGAAGCCCCTGCCCTCCTCGGTATAGGAGGCGGCCAGCTCGCTCAGCACGGCGGCGATCTCCTCGCGTGGCCGCTCCAGGACCTGCGCGATGACTTGCTCGGGCACTGGCTCGTCGGCCACCAGCATGATCGCCTCCAGGCCGCGGCGCAGGCCAGCGGCATCCAGCCCGTCCGCCAGCAGGGTGTCGCCTGGCCCGGTCTCATCCACCCGCGGCACGCCGCCCCGGGACACCTCGTCCCGCGAGACGTCACCGGGATCTCGGGGACGGGAAAGGGAATCGTCGTGCATGATTACCCGCCGCCTTCCTTCACCGTCTCCGATTTCATCGCCGCTACCGCTGCCGATTCCGCCGCCGGGGCCGCTGCCCCCGCAGAAGCAGCCGCCGTGGCCACCGCGGCCGTGCCCATCCCGGCCGCCGCTAACGAGCCAGTCCCGGCGCCGTCCGTCCAGGTCACGTAAAGCTCGCCGAGCGGCGTGAGCTGGTCAAGCGAGACGCGGCCATCCCGGTAGAGATCCAGCACCGCGAGGAAGCGCGCCACGACCTCGTAGGTGCCAGCGCAATCCGAGGTGAGGCGACGGAACGTGGCCCGGCGCAGCTCGCGAAGCCGTCCGGCGATTATCTCAGCCTGCTCGCGCACGCTCGTGCGCGGCGTGTGCAGATGCTCCGTCGAGACTACCGGCACTTTTCTCGGGGCGAGCGTGCGGGCGGCGATCGCGGCGAACTCCGCCGGGCCGAGGCCGAGCAGCACCTCAGGAAGCAGCCCGGCGAAGCGCGGCTCCATCGGCACCCGGCGCGGGATCCGGCGCGCCGCCGCGGCCATCCGGCTCGCCAGGACCGCAGCCACCTGCTTGTAGGCGCGGTACTGCAGCAGCCGGGCGAAGAGCAGGTCGCGTGCCTCGAGCAGGGCGAGGTCCTCCTCGTCCTCGACCTCGCCGGCCGGCAGCAGCCGCGCCGCCTTGAGGTCAAGCAGCGTCGCGGCGACCACCAGGAAGTAGCTGGCCTGATCCAGGTCCCAGCCATCGGCCAGGGCGCGGATATGCGCGATGAACTCGTCGGTCACGCTGGACAGCGCGATCTCGGTGATATCCAGCTTGTGCTTGGAGATGAGGGCGAGCAGCAGGTCGAACGGGCCCTCGAACACGTCGAGGTGCACCTCGAAGCCGCCGCCGGCCGGGATCTCCGAGGCGCCCCCCGAGGAGGAGGAAGAGGAGGCGTCCCCGGAGGAGGAGGATTCGCCGATCACCATGGTGGTCATTCAGAGCCCGTCGCGCAGCATGACCCGGGACGGCCAGTGCCACCCGGAGCACATGACGCTACCCGATGCCGGGGAACCGTCATGCCCCCTCGCGCAGGCGGCGCGCCACCAGGGACCGGTCCCCCTCGGCGTCAAGGTCGGCCAGCAGGACCGCGAGCGCCTCCCGCACGATCCGGCCCCGGTCCGTCGGAATGCCGTATGCCCGCAGCGCCAGGCGGGCCCGTTCCAGGTCCATCAGCTCGCCGCTTGACAGGTAGACGGTGATCTTCTGGGAATGCTGTTCCCGGCCGCTGGCCTGGCGATCCGCGTCACCGGCTGGCGTGCGCCCGGCGGGACGGAGGAGCTCAGCGACCCCTGGCAGGCTCACCCGCCGTGAGCGTGACCCGCCGGATCTGCCTGCTGCCACCGGGCCAGTACCTCCTTGGCGAGCTCCCGGTAGGAGTTCGCCCCCGCGGACGTTGAGTCGAAGCGGGTGATCGGCTCGCCCGCGACCGATGCGTCAGGGAACCGCACGGTGCGGTTGATCACCGTGTGGTAGACCTTGTCGCCGAATCCCTTCACGACGCCGGCGAGTACCTCGCGGCTGTGCAGCGTGCGCGAGTCGTACATCGTGGCGAGCAGCCCGTCCAGGGCCAGCTTGGGGCTCAGCCTGCTGGACACCTTGTCGATCGTCTCCATCAGCAGGGCGACCCCGCGCAGCGCGAAGTACTCGCACTCCAGCGGCACGATCACGCCGTCCGCGCAGGCCAGCGCGTTCACGGTGAGCAGCCCGAGTGACGGCTGGCAGTCGATCATGATGACGTCATAGTCCGGGACGACCGCCGCGAGCGCGCGGCCGAGGACGAACTCGCGCCCGACCTCGTGCACGAGTTGCACCTCGGCGCCGGACAGGTCGATATTGCTCGGCAGCAGGTCCATGCCGTCGACATTGGTCTTGAACAGCACATCACGGCTGGTAAGGCCGCGTTCCATCAGCAGGTTGTAGACCGTCGCGTCGAGCTCGTGCGGCTGGAAGCCGAGGCCGACGGACAGCGCGCCCTGCGGGTCGAAGTCGACGAGCAGAACCCGGCGGCCCTGCTCGGCGAGGGCGGCGCCCAGGCTGATGGTCGTGGTGGTCTTGCCCACGCCGCCCTTCTGGTTGCAGACCGCCACTATCCGGGCAGGTCCGTGCACCAGCAGCGGCTCAGGATCAGGGAACACCGGTAGGGGCCGACCGGTGGGGCCAAGCGCGTCACGCCTGTATTCCATCGTTCGGGACGCTGCCACAGCTGCTGCACCTCCCCGGGCAGCCGCACGCGATGCGGCCAATGCCCGGGACTCTAGGGCTTCGCCAGGGTCGCGGCAAGCCGACTCACCGTTCACGGCGAAATGGGCCCGCAGCCTGCTCAGCCGAGCGCGCGCGGGTGCGCGGCCGCGTACACCTCGCGCAGCCTGTCCACCGTTACCAGGGTGTAAATCTGCGTGGTCGTGACCGAGGCGTGCCCGAGCAGCTCCTGCACGACGCGGACGTCGGCGCCCCCGTCCAGCAGGTGAGTGGCGAACGAGTGCCGCAGCGTGTGCGGTGAAACGTCGGCAAGGCCCGCCCGGCCCGCGGCGGCCCGCAGGGCCGCCCAGGCCCCCTGCCGGGTCAGCCGGCCGCCGCGGGCGTTCAGGAACACGGCCGGGCTCGCCGTGACGCTCCTGGCCGCGATCGCGAACGCGGGCCTGGCCCGGACCAGGTACGCCTCAACTGCCTCCCTGGCGTAGCTGCCGACCGGCACCATCCGCTGCCTGCCGCCCTTCCCGGCCAGCCGGATCGCGTCGGCCTCGGCCAGGTCTAGGTCGTCGACGTCAAGGCCGACGACCTCGGAGATCCGCGCACCGGTCCCGTACAGCAGCTCCAGCAGGGCCCGGTCCCGCAGGGCCGCCGGGCCGCCGCCCGCGCCCGCTGCCTGCAGCAGGCTCTCGACCGCGGCGACCGAGATGGCCTTGGGCAGCCGCCGGGGCGGCGCAGGCGGGCGGACCGGCCGGGCCGGATCCGCCCCGGTCAGCCCCTCGGCGACGGCGAACGCATGCAGGCCGCGGACGGCCACGACCGCCCGCCCGGCCGAGCTGGCGGCGAGCGGCGGGTGATCCGCGTCGCCCGCGCGCAGCCCGGCCAGGAAGGCCGCCACGTCCTGCGTCGTCACCTCGCCGATCGCGGTCCTGCCGTGCGCCGCCAGCGCGGCCGCGTACCTGTCGAGGTCCCGCCGGTACGCCTCCAGGGTGTGCGCGGCCAGGCCTCGCTCGACCGTCAGGTGATCGAGGTACCGGCGGATCGCCGCTGCGACGGTGGTCAGCTGAGCACCGCGGCGACCGGCGTGTACGCCAGGCCGTGCGCCTCGGCGACCGGCGCGCAGGTGAGGGCGCCCTCATGGGTGTTCAGCCCGAGCGCGAACGCCGGATCGGCGCGCAGCGCGTCCAGCCACCCCCGGTTGGCGATCTCCACCACGTACGGCAGCGTCACGTTGGTCAGCGCGTAGGTGGAGGTATGCGGTACCGCGCCGGGCATGTTCGCCACGCAGTAGAACACCGAGTCGTGCACCCGGTAGGTCGGGTCGGCGTGCGTCGTCGGGCGGGAGTCCTCGAAGCAGCCGCCCTGGTCGATGGCGATGTCCACCAGCACGGACCCCGACTTCATCCGGGACACCAGCTCGTTGGAAACCAGCTTCGGCGCCCTGGCGCCCGGCACCAGCACCGCGCCGATGACCAGGTCGGCGTCGATCACCGCGCGCTCGATCTCGTAGGCGTTGGACGCCACCGTCTGGCAGTGCCCCTGGTAGATCGCGTCAGCCTGCCGCAGCCTGGCGACGTTCTTGTCGATCAGCAGCACCTCGGCCTGCATGCCGAGGGCAATCGCCGCCGCGTTCATGCCGGACACGCCGGCCCCGAGCACGACGACCTTGGCCGCGTAGACGCCGGACACGCCGCCCATCAGCACGCCGCGCCCGCCGCCGTCGCGCTGCAGGTGATGCGCGCCGCACTGCGGCGCCATCCGGCCCGCCACCTCCGACATCGGGGCGAGCAGCGGCAGCGAGCCGTCGGCCAGCTGGACGGTCTCGTAGGCGATCGCGGTGATCCCGGACTCCAGCAGCGCGTCGGTGCAGGGGCGGGACGCGGCGAGGTGCAGGTAGGTGAACAGCACCTGGCCCTTGCGCATCCGGTGGTATTCCTCGGCGACCGGCTCCTTGACCTTCAGGATCAGGTCACCGGCCTGCCACACGTCGTCGGCCGTCGGCAGGATCCGTGCCCCGGCGGCGGCGAAGTCCTCGTCGGGCAGGGACGAGCCGGTGCCCGCGTCCTGCTGCACGTAGACCTCGTGACCGCCCCGCAGCAGCTCGTGCACGCCGGCCGGCGTGATCGCGACCCGGTACTCGTGGTTCTTGACCTCTTTGGGAACGCCGACCTTCATGGCTCTAGTCCTTTCCCGCGCCAGGGCCGCCCGGCGCCGTTGCCGGGCGTATCCCGTTCAGCCACATGCCGGGCCCGCGGTCAGCACTCGGGAGCGTCCGGGCGCCGCAGCGCCGCGAACCCGCCGTGCCGCGCGGTGTACGCGGACAAGATACCCACCGCTGCCGCTCCGTTGTGCAGGTCGCCGGCCAGGATTGCGGCCACCGCCTGCTGCAGCGGCACCCAGGCGACCACGAGCTGCGCCTCCTCGTTCTCAGGAACGTACTCCCGCTGCCGCCGCGGAACCTCGGTAATGCCCGTGGCGAGGAAGATCCTGAGCCGTTCCGTGCTGAACCCCGGGGAGGAGAAGTAATCAACGAGCACCAGCCAGTCGGACGCGCGGTAGCCGGTTTCCTCCAGCAGCTCGCGCTCGGCCGCCAGCAGCAGCGGCTCGCCTGGCACGTCGCGCAGGCCCGCCGGGATCTCCCAGAGCAGCCGGCCGACGGGATGGCGGTACTGGCGGATCATCAGCACCTCTCCGGCCTCGTTCAGCGCCACGATGCCCACCGCGCCCGGGTGCTCGACGACCTCCCGCCCGGCCACCTGGCCGCCGGGCATGCGCACCGCGTCCCTGCGCACCCGGACGAGGATGCCGCTGACGAGTTCTTCCGAGGAGGCCACCGGCCAGCGCTCGCGGACATCGCGAATCTCCGGGACAAGCTCCGCCGCGCTCACGCGCTCGCCGCCGCCCTGCGGCCCGCCGCCGCGTCGGCCGGGTCGGCAGCCGCCACCAGCCGGGACCGGACCAGCGCGGCGGCCACCAGCCCGCTGAACAGCGGATGCGGGCGGGTCGGCCGGGACAGGAACTCGGGATGAGCCTGGGTAGCCACGAAGTACGGGTGGACGCTGCGCGGCAGCTCGACGAACTCCACGAGCCGCCCGTCGGGTGACAGCCCGGAGCAGGCCAGCCCGGCCCGCTCCAGGGTTTCCCGGTAGGCGTTGTTGACCTCGTAGCGGTGCCGGTGCCGCTCCTGCACCAGGTCGGTCCCGTACAGCTCGCGCACCAGGCTCCCCTCGGCCAGCACGGCCGGGTACAGGCCCAGCCGCATGGTGCCGCCCATGTCCCGCTCCCCCGCCACCACGTCCTGCTGATCCGCCATGGTCGCGATCACCGGGAACGCCGTGTCCGGGTCGAACTCCGCGCTGTTGGCCCCGTCCAGCCCGGCCAGGTCACGGCTGACCTCGATGGCCATGCACTGCAGGCCGAGGCACAGCCCCAGGATCGGGATGCCGTTCGCGCGGGCGTGCCGCACCGCGCCGATCTTGCCCTCGATGCCGCGCACCCCGAACCCGCCGGGCACGAGCACCCCGTCCGCGCCGTCGAGCTGCCGGGCCGCGCCCTCGGCCGTCTGGCAGTCGTCACTGGTCACCCAGCGGATGTTGACGCGGGCATCGTTGGCGAATCCGCCCGCCCGCAGCGCCTCGGCCGGTGACAGGTAAGCGTCCGGCAGGTCCACGTACTTGCCGACCAGCGCGATCGTGACGGACCTGGCCGGACGGTGCACCCGCCGCAGCAGGTCATCCCAGTCGCTCCAGTCCACGTCGCGGAACGGCAGCCCGAGCCGCCGCACGACGTAGGCGTCCAGGCCCTCCGCGTGCAGGACCTTGGGGATGTCGTAGATCGACGGGGCGTCCGGGGCAGACACCACGGCCTCCTCGTCGACGTCGCACATCATGCTGATCTTGTGTTTCAGCCCGCCGCTGATCGGCCGGTCGGAGCGGCACACGATCGCGTCGGGCTGGATGCCGATGCTGCGCAGCGCGGCCACCGAGTGCTGCGTCGGCTTGGTCTTCAGCTCGCCGGACGGCCCGATGTAGGGCAGCAGGGACACGTGCAGGAAGAAACAGCGGTCCCGGCCGATCTCGTGCCGGATCTGGCGGATCGCCTCCAGGAAGGGCAGCGACTCGATGTCGCCGACCGTGCCGCCGACCTCGGTGATCACCACGTCCACGTCGGGGCTGGCCATCTGGATGATCCGCGACTTGATCTCGTTGGTGATATGCGGGATGACCTGGACGGTGTCGCCCAGGTAGTCGCCATGCCGCTCCTTGGCGATCACGCTCGAGTAGATCTGCCCGGTGGTGACGTTCGCCGAGCCGCGCAGCTGGGTGTCGAGGAAGCGCTCGTAGTGCCCGACATCCAGGTCGGTCTCGGTGCCGTCGTCGGTGACGAACACCTCGCCGTGCTGGAACGGGTTCATGGTGCCAGGGTCGACGTTGAGGTACGGGTCGAGCTTCTGCATGTTGACCCGTAGCCCGCGCAGCTTGAGCAGCCGGCCGAGGCTCGAGGCGGTGAGGCCCTTGCCGAGGCTCGACGCCACGCCCCCGGTGACGAAGAGATGCCTGGTGGAAACTGGCCGTGATGCGTACGGTGCCGCAGCCAAGTGTCGCTCCCGTGGTTGTTAACGATGCGGTAAATTCCGCAGGTCCACGGACCCTCAGAATATCAGCCCACGGCCGGCCAGGACTGGACATCGGCGCGAGGCCGGCCGCGGCGCCGGGAACGAAGCCGGACCAACCATCGGATTCTCCGGCCTGGGATGATGAGCACGCCGACGGCCAGGGGCGGGGGGGCCAGGGCAGGGAGGCGGTGACTGGTGAGCGCGCAGAACGCGGGCGCGGCGATCACCGGCCTCGGCATGACCGAGCTCGGCAAGGTGTACGGCCGCAGCCCGCGGCTGCTGGCCGCCGAAGCGGTGCGCCGGGCCGCCGCGGATGCCGGGCTGGCGCTGGCCGACCTCGACGGGCTGCTCGTCTGCCCCGGCATCACCGGCGGCCTGGATGTCGGCCTCGCCGAGTCGCTCGGGCTCCGTGACCTGCGCCTGCTCGCCGCCGTCAGCAGCTACGGCGCCTCCGCCTGCGCCGCGGTCGAGCTCGCCGCGCTGGCCGTGACCAGCGGCGCGGCCAGCTGCGTCGGATGCGTGTTCGCCGACGCGCCGCTGCGTGCCGGGGTGCCCGCCGGCACCGCGTTCGGCACCGCAGCCGGAACAGCGGCCGGGACCGGCGGGCCGGCTGAGCGCCGTGGCCTGGCCGGGCTCGCCGCCGGGTACGGCTACGGCAGCGTCACCGCGCGCTACGCGCTCGCGGCCCGGCGGCACATGGCGGCGTTCGGCACCACCAGCGAGCAGCTGGGAGCGATCGCGGTCGCGCAGCGGCAGTGGGCGGCCGGGAACCCGCTGGCGCAGCTGCGCGAGCCGCTGACGCTGGCCGGCCACCAGGCGTCCCGCTGGATCGCCGAACCGCTGCACCTGCTCGACTGCTCGCTGGTCTCCAACGGCGGGATCGCGGTCATCGTGACCACCGCGGGGCGGGCCGCCGCCGGGCCGCGGCCGCCCGTGCACATCTGGGGCTGGGGGCAGGGTCACCCTGGCCACCAGATGGCCCGAGGCAGCGAGTTCGGCCTGGTCACGGGCGCCGCCCAGGCCGGGCCCGCCGCGATGCGGATGGCAGGCATCGGGCCCGCCGACGTCACCATGTGCCAGCTCTATGACTGCTACACCTCGACGGTGCTTGTCTCGCTTGAGGACTACGGGTTCTGCGCGAAGGGCGACGGCGGCGGGCTTGCGGCCAGCGGCGCGCTCGGTCCTGGCGGCTCGCTGCCGGTGAACACCGGCGGCGGTCAGCTCTCCGCTTACTACATGTGGGGATTTACGCCGTTGTCGGAGGCGGTCATCCAGGCCAGAGGCGACGGCGGCGAGCGCCAGTCGCCCGCTACGGACGTCATCCTGGTGAGCGGGAACGGCGGCATCCTGGCCCACCACTCGACCCTGATCCTGAGTCCGCATCCCCGTGCCTGACACGGCGGGCGCCCAGGGCGCGACTGACCGGGCGGGCCCCGCCGCGGCTGGCACCGCACGGATGGCGAGGTCAGGCTGATGCGCATCGGGATCCTCCGGAGGGACGACCGCTCGGCCGCGTTCTTCGACGCGGCGGCCAGGGGCCAGTTGCTGATCCGCCGCTGCGGCCGGTGCGGGCGCTGGCTCGCCCCGGAGGCAGGCACGTGCTACCAGTGCGGCGCCGAGAATCCCGGCTGGGCGCTGGCCAGCGGGCACGGGACGCTCGTCAGCTGGGCGGTTCTGCATCCGCGTCCCAGCCCATCCGCCCAGCCTGCTCGGCCCGTCACCGGCGACGACGATGCGGTCACCGTGCTGGCGCTGGTCGAGCTTGACGAGGGACCGTGGCTGCACACCGTGCTGGCGGTCACCGGCCGTGCGGCGATCGGCGCCCTGCACGCGGGCCAGCGCGTCGCCGCCAGCTTCACGCATCCGGCCGAGGGCGAGAGTTACCCGGCATTCCGCCCAGCCACCGCGGAAGATCCGGATCCCTGAGGTGGTGAACCCGGCGAGCCGTGGCGTCAGCAGGCCGTCGAGGTGCTGGGGTCCCGCCCGGCTGGCCGCAGCTGCGCCGACGTCGACTGGGCCCCGTGGTCGCCGGAACCATATTCGCCGGCTCCGTACTCGCCGGCCGCCTGGTCCTCGGTCGCCTGGTTCTCGGTCGCCTCGCCGAATCTCGCCAGCGCCACGGCGCAGACCACGGCGAGGCCGAATCCGAGCGCGGCCAGGCCGGTAAGCCCGTGCCTGGTCGTGTCCCCGAGGAAGAGCACGCCGACGATGGCCGGCGGAGTCGTCTCGGCGAGCACCACAGAGGCCGTCGCCACCGTCACGTTGCCACCGTCCAGCGCGGCTGCGTACAGCATGAACGACACGATCCCGGCTGCCGCCAGCGCGTAGCTCGCCGGAGAGCGGACAAGCTGCTGCGGCGAGAATCCGGGCAGAATCCTGGCCGCGACCGCGAGTACGGCGTACCCGCACCCGGCCACGGCGCCGAGCACGGGCGTCCGCGCTGGAAACGGCAGCCGGGCGGCCGCCAGGCCGGCCACCGCGATGGCGGCCACCGCCACGATCAGGGCCAGCTGAAAGGCCGGGCCCACCCGGGCAGCGCCCTCCGCGCCAGCCGAGGATCCCAGCAGCCCCACGCCGGTCACCACGCCGCCGACCGCCAGCCATTCCCGCCAGCTGAGCATGATCTGCATCAGCCAGGACGCGAAGACGGCCGTTACCGCGAGGTTTGCCGCGATCATCGCCTGCACCGCGAACAACGGCAGTCGCCGGAGCGCCACGAGCTGGGCCAGGAAGCCGATCAGGTCAATGGCGAGGCTGGCAACGAACCGCCACTGGTGCAGCATCCGCACCACGAGACCCGGATCGACGCCGATCAGGCCCGGCGCGGCCGGCGAGCGGGCAGACCGGAGGCTCGCCGCGCGGACAGCTATAGCCTGCATCACCGCGGCGATTCCGTAGCACAGCGCCGCCACCATAGCGGCTACGAGGCTCGCCAGCACGACTCTGACACTACGCCGCAGGTTCGCCGCACTGATGCTCAACGCGCTTAAGCGTTACCTCGCGTCAGGGGCGGCGTCCGCCGGCTACTGCCGGTGATGGCCCAGCAGCTCGACCAGCAGCGCCCGTGCCTGGCCCGGGCCGCTGAAGTGCACTGCCCGCATTCCTAAAGCTGCGGCGGCGGTCACGTTTTCGGGGCGGTCGTCGACGAGGATGACCTCGGTGGCCGGCGTGCCCAGCCGGGCCAGCGCGGCTGCGAAGCACTCCGGGTCCGGCTTGACCGCCTTCAGCTCACAGCTGAACATCAGATGCTCGAAGTGCCGCGTCACCGGGAGCGCTGCGATCGCCGCGGCAGTCTCCGCCGGCGCGTTGGACAGCACCGCGAGCCGGTGCCCGGCAGCGGCCAGCTCCTCGACCAGCGCCACGGTCCCGGCCTGGAGATGCAGCCAGGAATCGCTGTCCATCTCGGTGAGCTCGGCGACCTCGGCGTCGCTGTACTCCTGCTCGTGCCCGGCGAGGCGGCCTACCCGCCGCCAGTAATCAGCCGCGCCGAAATCAGCCCGGTCATACGCGGGCCGCAGCTGCCAGTAGGCGTCCGTCAGGCGCTCAACGGGCGCGTCGGCCGCACTCGCCAGCGTCGCCATATCCTCATCCGATGGCCAGCTGGAGATGACGCCGCCGTAGTCGAATACCACCCAGACCATGCCAGCCCTTCCCGCGTCCAGCACAGGTACCCCCGCCGCGATCGCTGGCGGAGCCGGACCGGCCGGCCATCCGTCCGTTCCATAACGGACGCTAGCCGATAATCTGCCGTTCGGGCTAATTTCCGCCCGGGCATGCCGGGCCTATGAGCGGATTCCGCTGAACGCCGATGACCGGACCGGGGAGCGCAGCCCCAGCGCCTTGCCGAGCACGGTCCAGAAGGCGGGAGCGCGCGTGATCGTGCGAGGCTTGCCCGCGCCGGTGACCGTCTGGCAGCCGGTCGCCTGAACGGTGACAACGGGGAAGTCCGCCGCGGCGGCAGCAAACCTCAGTTTGTAGTCGATGCCGAAGCTGGCCGGGCAGTTGACAACGCCGGACACCGGCGACGGCACCGCGCACAGCGCTTTGGCCACCGCCCGGGCTTGCGTCGCGCTCGTGACCGCCACCCGGGCAGGGAACCCGAAGTGCTGCTTCCCCGGCTGCCTGAGCAGAATCACGCGCCTGACCATCACCTGATCCACTGCGCCCTGGTCCGTGCACAGGGTCAGGTGCTGCGCGGTACTGGACGGGGCCGGGGTAACCGGCACGGCCGCCGCGCCGGAGCCGCTCGCTGCCACGCTCCCGCACGCCGCCAGCGCAAGCGGGACGAGAAGTAGCGCGGCACGCGCAAGCCTCCGTCCGCCTGCGGCTCCCCCGCCGCGCGAATCCGAACCGGTCATGGATGTCTGCCTCCCTGGCCGGCCAGGTGCTAGGCGGCCTGCCATCATAAGAACGCGATGTCCCCGACACGAGATTAGACGGCGCGGCTGCACCGCCGGTTCCCCGCGATGTCACCCGAGTTTCCGGCTGGCTGAGCCCGCGCCAGCCGACCAGCACGGCGGCCCAGACCAGCCAGGGGAGTCAGACGCCCGCGGCCTGCATGCCGCGCAGCTCTTTCTTCAGCTCCCTGATCTCGTCCCTGATCCGGGCCGCGATCTCGAACTGCAGCTCGGCGGCGGCCACGTGCATCTGCTCGGTCAGCCCGGTGATGATCGCGACCAGCTCCGCGCGCGGCGGGCCGCCGCCGGCCCCGCCCGGGGCCGCCGCGCCCGCCGGGGCCAGGCCGCCCGCGCGCGCCCGTGACGACAGGCCGGGAACCGGCGCCTTGCCGCGACTCTGCTGCCTGCCCGATCCGCCGAGCAGCTTCTCGGTGTCGGCGTCCTCGCGGGCGAGCTGGTCGAGTATGTCGGCGATCCGCTTGCGCAGCGGCTGCGGATCGAGGCCGCGCTCGGTGTTGTAGGCCACCTGCCTGGCACGCCGGCGGTTCGTCTCGTCGATCGCCCGCTGCATCGACGGCGTCATCTTGTCGGCGTACATGTGCACCTGGCCGGACACGTTCCTGGCGGCCCGGCCGATCGTCTGGATCAGGGACGTCCCGGACCGCAGGAAGCCCTCCTTGTCCGCGTCGAGTATCGATACGAGCGACACCTCGGGCAGGTCGAGGCCCTCGCGAAGCAGGTTGATCCCGACCAGCACGTCGTACTCGCCGAGCCGCAGCTCGCGCAGCAACTCCACCCGGCGCAGCGTATCGACCTCGCTGTGCAGGTACCTGGCCCTGATGCCGCCCTCCAGCAGGTAATCGGTCAGGTCCTCGGACATCTTCTTGGTCAGCGTGGTCACCAGCACGCGCTCGTTGCGCTCAGCCCGTTCCCTGATCTCGTGCACCAGGTCGTCGATCTGGCCCTTGGTCGGCTTCACGATCACCTCGGGATCGATCAGCCCGGTCGGGCGGATGACCTGCTCCACCACGTCTCCGCCGACCCGCTGCAGCTCGTACGGGCCGGGAGTGGCCGACATGTAGATCGTCTGGCCGATCCGGTCGCCGAACTCCTCCCAGGTGAGCGGCCGGTTGTCGATCGCGCTCGGCAGCCGGAACCCGTGCTCGACCAGCACCCGCTTGCGTGACACGTCACCCTCGTACATGGCGCCGATCTGCGGGACCGTGCCGTGTGACTCGTCGATCACCAGCAGGAAGTCCTCGGGAAAATAGTCGAGCAGCGTATTCGGCGCCGAGCCCGGCGCGCGGCCGTCGATGTGCCGCGAGTAGTTCTCGATGCCGGAGCAGCTGCCGATCTGGCGGAGCATCTCGATGTCGTAGGTAGTCCGCATGCGCAGCCGCTGCGCCTCCAGCAGCTTGCCCGACCGGTCAAGCTCGGCGAGCCGGCCGGCCAGCTCGGCCTCGATGCCCGCGATCGCGCGCTCCATCCGCTCCGGCCCCGCGACGTAGTGCGAGGCGGGGAACACGTACAGCTCGTCGTCCTCGGTGATGACCTCGCCGGTCAGCGGGTGCAGTGTCATCAGCCGCTCGATCTCGTCGCCGAACATCTCGATCCGGACGGCGAGCTCCTCGTAGACCGGGATGATCTCGATGGTGTCGCCCCGCACCCGGAACGTGCCGCGGGTGAAGGCCAGGTCGTTGCGCGCGTACTGCATACCGACGAGCTTGCGCAGCAGGGCGTCGCGGTCGATCGTGCCGCCCACCCGGAGCCTGAGCATCCGGTCCACGTACTCCTGCGGGGTGCCCAGGCCGTAGATGCAGGAGACCGACGCCACCACGATCGTGTCCCTGCGGGTGAGCAGCGAGTTCGTCGCCGAGTGCCGGAGCCGCTCCACCTCGTCGTTGACCGAGGAGTCCTTCTCGATGTAGGTGTCGGTCTGCGGTACGTACGCCTCCGGCTGGTAGTAGTCGTAGTAGGAGACGAAGTACTCCACCGCGTTGTTCGGGAGCATCTCGCGCAGCTCGTTGGCGAACTGCGCCGCGAGCGTCTTGTTGGGCAGCATCACGAGCGTCGGCCGCTGCAGCCGCTCGGCCAGCCAGGCGATCGTCGCCGTCTTGCCGGTCCCGGTGGCGCCGAGCAGCACGGTGTCCCTGGCGCCGTCCCTGATCCGCTTCTCCATCGCGGCGATGGCCTGCGGCTGGTCACCGGCCGGCACCATGTCGGTGATGACCTCGAACGGGGCGACGCGGCGCTGCAGGTCTGTTACCGGGCGCACGGTTCCTCCTCGCTCTGCACTGACACGGTTTCCAGTGACACAGTGCCCTGCACTTCCCCGGTAACGCCGGCGACGGTGATTTGCTTACCCACGTTCCCAATCTAGGACCAGGGTCGGACAGGATCGGCCTGGCGGCCGGCAGCGGGCAGGACTACTGCGTACTGCGCTATGGCATTTCTGGTCACGCGCCGGCCGCCCATGCCATCCGGGTCAGCTCGGCCCACAGCTCGGCGACCCGCTGGTCGAGCTCGCTCAGCGGCCCGGAGTTGTCGATGACCAGGCCGGCGATCGCCAGCCGCTGCTCCCTGCTGGCCTGCGCGGCGATCCTGGCGGCCGCCTGCTCGCTGGTCATGCCGCGGCGGCTGGTCAGCCGGCCGGCCTGAATCCCCGGGGGCACGTCGACCACCACGACGACATCGTAGGCGGCGGACAGGGCGTTCTCCGCGATCAGGGGCACGTCATGCACCACGATCGCCGCGTTCCCGGCCGCCCGTTCCAGCTCGCCCATCCGCTCGCGGACCCTGGGGTGCACGATCGCGTTCAGCCGGGCCAGCAGACCGGGGTCAGCGAAGACGATCTCGCCAAGCCGGGCCCTGTCCAGGCTGCCGTCCGGGCGCAGCACGCCGGGGCCGAAGGCCGCGATGATCTCCGCCAGGCCCGGCGTGCCCGGCGCCACGACCTCCCTCGCGGCGACGTCCGCGTCGATCAGGACGGCGCCCCGCGCGGCCAGGCGGCGCGACACCTCGCTCTTGCCCGCGCCGATCCCGCCGGTCAGGCCTACCCGCAGCATCCGGTTATCCGCGCATGACCGTGGCGAGCACCCCGCGCTATCAGCGGGAAGCTCGCCACGATGCGGTGCGCTGCGTCGCTGCCGTCAGCTCTGGCCGCCGGACAGCTTGTCCCGCAGCGCCGCCAGCGCCTCGTCGGATGCCAGCGTGCCCGTCGCCTCGGGCTCGGCGGTCTGAGACGTAGTGGCAGCGGACCCGGACTCGCCCGGGGTCTCCGAGCGTGTCTCCGCCTCGGCGGCGCTGGACTTGCGCGACTCGACGACCTGCTGCTGGTGCGCCTCGTACCGTGAGCGCGCCTCCGCGTACTGGCGCTCCCACTCCTCGCGCTGCGTGTCGAATCCGTCCAGCCATTCGCCCGACTCCGAGTCGAAGCCGTCCGGGTAGACGTAGTTGCCCTGCTCGTCGTAGGTGGCCGGCATGCCGTACAGGGTCGGGTCGAAGTCCTCGCCGACGGCCTCGCCGATGGTGCCCTCGTTCGCCTGCTTCAGCGACAGGCTGATCCGGCGCCGGTCCAGGTCGATGTCGATGATCTTGACGAAGATCTCGTCGCCGACCTGAACGACCTGCTCGGGGATCTCCACGTGCCGGTCCGCGAGCTCGGAGATGTGCACCAGGCCCTCGATGCCCTCCTCCACCCGGACGAACGAGCCGAACGGCACCAGCTTGGTGACCCGGCCGGGGACGACCTGGCCGATCTGGTGCGTCCTGGCGAACTGCTGCCAGGGGTCCTCCTGGGTGGACTTGAGCGACAGCGAGACCCGCTCGCGGTCCATGTCCACGTCGAGCACCTCGACTGTGACTTCCTGGCCCACCTCGACGACCTCGCCCGGGTGGTCGATGTGCTTCCAGGACAGCTCGGAGACGTGCACGAGGCCGTCGACGCCGCCGAGGTCGACGAACGCGCCGAAGTTGACGATGGACGACACGACGCCCTTGCGGATCTGGCCCCGCTGCAGCGTGTTCAGGAAGTTCTGGCGGACCTCGGACTGGGTCTGCTCCAGCCAGGCGCGGCGGGACAGCACCACGTTGTTGCGGTTCTTGTCCAGCTCGATGATCTTGGCTTCGATCTCCTTGCCGACATACGGCTGCAGGTCGCGGACGCGGCGCATCTCCACCAGCGAGGCGGGCAGGAAGCCGCGCAGGCCGATGTCCAGGATCAGGCCGCCCTTGACGACCTCGATCACCGTTCCGGTGACCACGCCGTCGTCGTCCTTGATCTTCTCGATCGTGCCCCAGGCGCGCTCGTACTGCGCGCGCTTCTTGGACAGGATCAGGCGGCCCTCCTTGTCCTCCTTCTGCAGGACCAGGGCCTCGATGTGCTCGCCGTTCTTGACCACGTCATGCGGGTCGACGTCGTGCTTGATCGACAGCTCGCGGGAGGGAATGACGCCTTCGGTCTTATAGCCGATGTCGAGCAGGACCTCGTCCCTGTCGACCTTGACGACGGTTCCCTCGACGATGTCGCCGTCATTGAAATACTTGATGGTCTCGTCGATAGCGGCGAGGAAGGCCTCCTCGGAACCGATGTCGTTGACCGCGACCTTGGGGGTCGAGTGGGCCTCAGTGCTGCTCGTCGTCATGTGTAGGTGGGCTCCGGATACGGACAGGGTTAGTGGACGTGCGCTGTGCACGACGCACCCGCCACGGGCGACCAGGAGTAACTGGACTTGCCTAGCCGGCAGGACCGGCCGCGGCCTGACATCTGACGGCCCCGGCCTGCTGCGCTGCCTGACCATGGCGGACTGCGCGCGAACATAGCGCAGCGTTCAGGATATGAGAGCCTGGCCAGCGGGTCAATCTCGCGCAGGTCACGGTATCGCGGTGAGGCGGCGCAGGAGGTCCCGCGGGCTGCCCGGACAGGTGCCCGGGGGCGGGTGGCCCGGGGTCCGGGCGGGTCAGTGCGCGGCCTCGGCCCAGCTGCGGCCGGTGCCGATGGACACGTCCAGCGGAATGGTCAGCTCGAACGCCCCGCACATGGCGGACCTGACCAGGTCGCGGAGCTGGTCAAGCTCGCCGGGCGCCACCTCGAACAGCAGCTCGTCGTGCACCTGCAGCAGCATCCGGGAGCGGAGTTCCTGGGCGCCGATCTCGCGGTGGATCGCCAGCATGGCGACCTTGATGATGTCGGCGGCTGATCCCTGGATCGGCGCGTTGAGCGCCATCCGCTCGGCCATCTCCCTGCGCTGCCTGTTGTCGGAGGTGAGATCTGGCAGGTAGCGGCGGCGGCCCAGGATGGTCTCGGTGTAACCGTCCTGGCGGGCCTGGGCGACCACCGCGCGGAGGTAGTCCCTGACGCCGCCGAACTGCTCGAAGTAGCCGTCCATGAAGGCGCGGGCCTCGTCCGCGCTGACGCGCAGCTGCTGCGACAGGCCGTAGGCGGACAGGCCGTAGGCCAGCCCGTAGTTCATCGCCTTGATCTTGCTGCGCAGCTCGACGTTGACATCCCCGGGCGGCACGCCGAACACCCGGGAGGCCGTCTCGGCATGGAAATCATGACCCGAGCCGAACGCCTCGGCCAGCGCCTGGTCGCCGGAGAGGTGGGCCATGATGCGCAGCTCGATCTGGCTGTAGTCGGCCGTGAGCAGCGTCTCGTATCCGGTGCCGACGACGAACGCCTGGCGGGTACGGCGGCCCTCCTCGGTCCGGATCGGGATGTTCTGCAGGTTCGGGTCGGTCGAGGAAAGCCGTCCGGTCGCCGCGATCATCTGGTTGTAGGTGGTGTGAATGCGGCCGTCCACGCTGGCCATCGGGATCAGCGAGTCGACGATGCTCTTCAGCCTGGCCACGTCGCGGTGCCTGAGCAGGTACTCGAGCACCGGGTGGCCGGTCTGGGCCAGCAGGCCGGTCAGCGCCTCGGAGTCGGTGGTGTACCCGGTCTTGATCCGCTTGGTCTTCGGCAGGCCCAGCTCGGTGAAGAGGACTTCCTGCAGCTGCTTGGGCGAGCCGAGGTTGAACTCGTGCCCGGTGACCGCGTAGGCGCCCTGCTCGGCCGCCTTCACCTCGCCGCCGAGGGTGGCGGACATCCCGGCCAGGTGCTCCACGTCGGCGGCGATCCCCGCGCGCTCCATCTCGGCCAGCACGCCGACGAGCGGCAGCTCCACGTCACGCAGCAGCGCCGTCGCGCCGCGCCGCTCCAGGTCGAGGTCCAGCGCGTCGGCGAGCTCGGCGGTCGCGATGGCGCGCATGGCCAGGCTGGCCGCCGCCGCGGTCTCGGACTCCCCCGACATCTCCAGGGTGAGCTGGCCCGACGGGGTCGCCGTGTCGCGCAGCTCCCGGTTCAGGTAGCGCAGGGCAAGATCGGCCAGGTCGAAGGAGCGCTGGCCGGGCAGTGCCAGGTAGGCCGCCAGCGCGGTGTCGCTGGTCAGCCCGCGCAGTTCCAGGCCGCTCGCTGCCAGCGCATGCATCGGCCCCTTGGCGTCGTGCATCGCCTTCGGCCGCGCGTCGTCGCCGAGCCAGGCGGCCAGGGCTCTGTCGTCCTCCTCGGTCAGGTCCACCGGGTCGATGAAGGCGGCCGCGCCGTCCGGGCTGGCGATGGCCAGGCCGCCCAGCGCGCCCGTGCCGCGGCCCCAGCTGCCGTTCGCCGCCAGGCCGGCCCGCCCGTCGCCAGCCCCGTGGCTGGCCAGCCAGCCGGTCACCGTTCCCGGGCCCAGGACGGTCAGGTCCAGGTCGAAGCCCGCACCCGGAGCGGCGGGCTCCGCCGCTCCGCCGGCCGCTCCGGTGATCCCGTCCGGCAGCGTGGCGTACAGCCGGTCGCGCAGCACCCGGAACTGCAGGGTGTCGAAGAGCTGGTGGATCTGCTCCCTGTCCCATGCCGCGGGGCGCAGGTCGGCGGGCCTGGCGTCGAGCGGGACAGCGCGGGCGAGCTCGGTCAGCTGGCGATTGCGCAGCACGTTGCCGAGATGCTCGCGGAGCTTGTCGCCCGCCTTGCCCTTGACCTCGCCGACCCGGTCAACGAGCTGGGCGAGCGAGCCGAACTCCGACACCCACCGGGCAGCGGTCTTCTCGCCGACGCCGGGGATGCTCGGCAGGTTGTCGCTCGGGTCGCCGCGGAGGGCGGCGAAATCCGGGTACTGGGCTGGGGTGAGACCGTACTTCTCGATCACGGCCTCGGGCGTGAACCTGGTCATGTCGCTGATCCCGCGGCGGGTCATCAGCACCGTCACGTCGTCGGTGACCAGCTGGAGCGCGTCCCGGTCGCCGGTCACGATCAGCACGTCCATGCCCTCGGCCGCGGCCTGGGTGGCCAGCGTCGCGATGATGTCATCGGCCTCGTAACCGGCTACCGACAGCCGCCGGATGCCGAGCGCGTCGAGCACCTCGAAGATGAGGCTCAGCTGGCCGCGGAAGTCCGCCGGCGTCTCCCGCCTGTTCGCCTTGTACTCGACGTACTGCTCGTGCCGGAATGTCGGCTCGCTCCGGTCGAAGGCCACCACGACGTGGGTGGGCCGCTCATCGCGCAGCACGTTGATGAGCATCGCGGTGAAGCCATAGACGGCGTTCGTCGGCTGCCCTGTCGTGGTGGAGAAATTCTCCGAAGGCAGCGCGAAGAACGCGCGGTAGGCAAGCGAATGCCCGTCGAGCAGGAGCAGCCGGTCCGGCCGCGGGACAGGATCGGCCGGCCGGGCCGGGTTCGTGACAGCCACCCCGCAATCCTAGGCTGCCTGATGCGGCGAACAGGCGTCCGTCATGAACTCGGAGGTGCCGGTGGAGCAAGGCCACGAGCAGCAGATCACGGCTGCGTTCGCCGCTGCGGGCCCGGATAATCTGGTCAGCCGCATGGGTATCAGGATCCTCGAGGCGTCTGCCGAGCGGGTCGTCGGTTCCATGCCGGTGGCGGGCAACACGCAGCCGTACGGGCTGCTGCACGGCGGCGCGTCGTGCGTGCTGGCCGAGACGCTCGGCTCGCTCGGGTCGGCGCTGCACGCCGGCCCTGGCCGGGTCACGGTCGGCATCGAGATCAGCGCCACGCATCACCGGGGCGCATCGGCCGGCCAGGTCACCGGCGTGGCGACCCGCCTGCATGGCGGCCGCACGCTGACCACCTACGAGATCGTGATCTCCGATGACCAGGGCAGGCGGGTGTGCACCTCAAGGCTCAGCTGCCTGCTGCGGGATGCCGTCCCCGGCCGGCCGGCGGCCTGAGGAGGCCGGGAACCCGGGGACGTGGCCGAGGGGACGTGGGCGAGGGAACATCCGGCGCATACCGGCCATCGAGTGCCCTGCCCGTAAGCGCCACACCAGCACGTCGCTACCGTGGTGGGGCGGAGCCCGGGAGCGGCCGAGTAGAGAACGTGCCGGCCCGGGGAAGGCCGACACGGCACCAAAGGCCGACCCGGGCTCTCGCATTGCCCGCATCCTGCGGACGGCCGACCCGGGCGGAGGGCCCGGTCCGAGGGCCCGGTCCGAGGGCCCGGTCCGGCAGCAGGAATGACGTGCCGGCCTCGCTTGCCGCGCCGGCCAGATCGGCGCTCGCCGGGCGCCGCGCCGCTCAGCGCTCGCCGGGCGCCGCGCCGCCGGATGCGGCCGGACCGCCGGATGCGGCCGGACCGCCGGACATCCCCGGCCTGCCGCCATCCAGCACCTCTGCCGCTACCGCGCGCATTGTCATCCGCCGGTCCATCGAGTTCTTCTGTATCCAGCGGAAAGCCTCGGCCTCGGTGATGCCGCGCTCGGCCTGCAGCAGCCCCTTGGCGCGGTCGAGTAGCTTCCTGACCTCCAGCCGTTCCCGCAGCGAGCCCACTTCTGCCTCAAGCGCCGTGATCTCCTGGAACCTGCTCGCGGCGATCTCGATAGCCGGGACCAGATCAGCCTTCGTGAAGGGCTTGACCAGGTACGCCATGGCGCCCGCGTCCCTGGCCCGCTCGACAAGCTCGCGCTGGGAGAACGCGGTCAGGATCACCACCGGGGCGAGGTGCTTCGCGGCGATCCGCTCGGCCGCCGAGATGCCGTCGAGCACCGGCATCTTGACATCCAGGATCACCAGGTCAGGCCGGAGGCTCTCGGTCAGCGACACGGCGGTCTCGCCGTCGGCGGCCTCCCCGGCCACGACATAGCCTTCCTCTTCGAGCATCTCCCTGAGGTCGAGCCTGATCAGCGCTTCGTCTTCGGCGATCACGACGCGAAACGGCACCTGGGTCACGCGCAGAGCGTACCTGGATGCCGGTAGATTGGCCTGCGGCTGCCCCCGCCCAGCGCCAGGACCGGGGCGAGGCTCATAGTCAGCTCGAACATGCCGGGATGATGGAATAGGCAGACATGGATGCCTCAAAAGCATCTGCCTGAGAGGGCGTGCGGGTTCGAGTCCCGCTCCCGGCACCAGCGGTTATCGCCAGCCCGGCCAGCCCGGCCAGCCCGGCCAGCCCCGCCAGCCCGGCCAGTCACGCCTAGTCAGCCGCCAGGAACCCCTGGTCCGCGTTCCGCGCCGCGGCGGCGCTCGCGGGCAGCGGTGCCCCCTCGCCCCGGGCCGGACCGAGGTTGTCGGGTCCCCGCCGGTGCCTGGTCAGGTACAGGTAGCCGACGGCGGCGGCGAACACGGCCGCGAGCACCCACTGGTTGACTCGCAGGCCGAGAACATGATGGGAGTAGTCGATCCGCAGCGACTCGACCCAGAACCCGCCGACCGCGTAACAGCAGGCGTACAGCGCGAAAGCCCGGTCACCGGTGAGCAGGAACCGCCGCGCCGCGTAGATCACCAGCAGGCCGACAAGCACGTCCCAGACGGACTCGTACAGGAATGCCGGCTGGAAGACGGCGAAGTTCTCATAGCCCCGAACGCGGTTTTCCGGGCCGATCGCGACGCCCCAGGGCAGCGTCGTCGGGCGGCCGTAGAGAGCCTGCCCGAACCAGTTGCCCCAGCGGCCGATCGCCTGGCCGAACGCCACCCCCGGCGCCGCCGCGCCCGCGACCGGCCCGAAGGCGACACCGGCACGGCGGCAGGCGATCCATGCCCCGGCGGCGCCTCCGGCCACGGCGCCGGGAATGCCGATCCGTCCGTCCCAGATGCGCAGGATGGCGGTCCAGTCATGACCGCGCCCGAAGAAAAGCTGATAGCTGGTGATCACGCCGTATGCCCGGGCGCCGATCAGGCCGAACGGGACGGCCAGCGTCGCGACGTCCAGGATCACGCCGCTGCGCCCGCCGATCCGCCGGTACCGCCGCTCGGCGACCAGCATGGCGACGCCGATCCCGGCAATGATGCAGACCGCGTACGCCCGGATCGGCACCGGGCCCAGGTGCCACAACTCCCGGGCAGGGCTGGGAAGGATGGCCGCCGGCATGCTGAGTGACGTTACCCGGCCCGCTACCTCATCGGCGCGGCGGTCGGCGCGATCGCGGCGGTGAGCAGCGTCTCGCCGCCGAGGTACTCGTCCACCGCCGCCGCGGCCGACCTCCCCTCGGCGATGGCCCAGACGATCAGCGACTGACCGCGGCCCATGTCGCCGGCTACGAACACGCCGGGCACGGAGGTGGCGAACGAGGAGTCCCGCGCCACGTTGCCCCGGGCGTCCATCGCCGCGCCCAGCCCGGTGATCAGGTCACCGCGCTCAGCCCCGGTAAACCCCATGGCCAGCAGGACAAGATCGCACCGGATCTCCCGTTCCGTGCCCTGGCGGGGGGTGAAGCCCGCGTCCGGTGGCTCGACCTCAGCCAGCCGCAGCGCGCGCACCCGGCCTGCGGCGTCGCCGGCGAAGCCGAGCGTGGAGACCGCGTACACCCGCTCGCCGCCCTCCTCGTGCGCGCTGGAGACCCGGTAAAGCATGGGGTAGGTGGGCCAGGGCTGGCCGGCCGGGCGGCTGGCGGGCGGCCGGGGCATGATCTCCAGCTGGGTGACCGACGCCGCGCCCTGCCGCAGCGCGGTGCCGAGGCAGTCGGCGCCGGTGTCACCGCCGCCGATGATCACCACGTCGCGGCCGCGGGCGGAGATGGCAGGCTCGGCGGGACGGCCGCCGCCCGCCGCGGCCGCGACCGCGCGGTTGGACAGCGGCAGGTACTCCATCGCCTGGTGCACGCCGTCCAGGTCCGCGCCGGGCACCGGCAGGCCGCGCGGCACGGTGGCGCCGCCTGCCAGCACGATCGCGTCGAACGAGTCGCGCAGCTCGGCCGCGGTCACGTCCAGGCCGGCCCGCACCCCGCAGCGGAATGCGGTGCCCTCGGCCCGCATCTGCGCCAGCCGCCGGTCCAGGTGCCGCTTCTCCATCTTGAACTCGGGGATCCCGTAGCGGAGCAGGCCGCCGGGCGCGTCGGCGCGCTCGTAGACGGTTACCGCGTGCCCGGCCCTGGTGAGCTGCTGCGCCGCGGCGAGCCCGGCCGGCCCGGAGCCGATCACGGCGACCCTCCGCCCGGCCGCCAGCGCGGCCGCGGAGGGCGGCAGCGGGCGCACCCAGCCCTCGGCCCAGGCCCGGTCGATGATCTCCACCTCGACCTGCTTGATCGCCACCGGCTCGGCGTTGATCCCGAGCACGCACGCGGCCTCGCACGGCGCCGGGCAGAGCCGCCCGGTGAACTCAGGGAAGTTGTTGGTCGCGTGCAGCCGCTCGGCGGCCTCCCGCCAGTCGCGGGACCAGACCAGGTCGTTCCACTCCGGGATCAGGTTCCCGAGCGGGCACCCGCCGTGGCAGAACGGGATCCCGCAGTCCATGCAGCGCCCGGCCTGCCGCTCAAGCTCGGCGTGACCGAAGTCCGCGTAGACCTCGCGCCAGTCCCGGATCCGGATGTCCACCGGGCGCCGCGGCGGCGTCTGCCGCGGCGTGCTGATGAAGCCCCTGGGGTCCGCCATCGTGCCTCCCTCCGTCGCCCTGGCCGGCTCAGGCCCGCGCCTCGGCCATGACGGCCTCTCCCGCGTCACTGCCGTCGCGCTCGGCCTGCTGCGCCGCCGCGAGCACCCGCTTGTAGTCCTTGGGCATCACCCGGCCGAAGCGGGGCAGCGCCGCGTCCCAGTCGGCGAGCAGCCGGGCCGCGACCGCGGAGCCCGTCTCGGCGAGGTGGCGGGTGATCAGGTCCGCCAGGAAGTCGCCGTCGCCGGGCTCCAGCGGCTCCAGGTCGGCCATCTCGGTGTTCACCCGGCGCGGATCGGGGTCGAGCAGGTATGCGATGCCGCCGGACATGCCGGCCCCGAAGTTCCTGCCGACCGGCCCGAGCACCGCGACCCGGCCGCCGGTCATGTACTCGCAACCGTGATCGCCGGTGCCCTCGGCGACCGCGGTGGCGCCGGAGTTCCGCACGCAGAACCGCTCGCCCACCACGCCGCGCAGGAGTATCTCGCCGCCCGTCGCGCCGTAGCCGATGACGTTGCCGGCGATGATCTGCCGCTCCGCGGCGAAGGTCGAGGCCGGATCGGGCGCGACGATGACCCGCCCGCCGGACAGGCCCTTGGCCACGTAATCGTTGGCGTCACCGGACAGCCGCAGCGTGATCCCGCGCGGCAGGAACGCGCCGAACGACTGCCCGGCCGAGCCGCGGAAGGAGATGTCGATCGTGTTGTCGGGCAGGCCGTCGCCGCCCCAGCGCCTCGTCACCTCGTGGCCGAGCATCGTCCCGACGGTTCTGTTGACATTACGAACGGGGAGTTCCAGGGTGACTGCGCTGCCATCGCGCAGGGCCCCCTCGGCGAGCTCGATCAGCGTGTTGTCCAGGGCACGGTCGAGGCCATGGTCCTGACTGATGACGCGGTGCCTGGCGGCGCCCGGCGGCAGCTCGGGAACGGCCAGCATCGGGGTCAGGTCCAGGCCGGCCGCCTTCCAGTGCGCCGCGGCCGCCGCCGGGTCGAGCAGCTCGGCGTGACCGACGGCGTCGGCCAGGGTCCGGAAGCCGAGCCGGGCCAGGTAGCCGCGGACCTCCTCGGCCAGGAACTCGAAGAAGTTGACGACGAACTCCGCTTTCCCGGCGAACCGGGCGCGCAGCTCCGGGTTCTGGGTGGCGACGCCGACCGGGCAGGTGTCCAGGTGGCAGACCCGCATCAGCACGCATCCGGCCACCACCAGCGGCGCGGTGGCGAACCCGAATTCCTCTGCACCGAGCAGCGCGGCGATGATCACGTCGCGGCCGGTCTTGAGCTGCCCGTCGGCCTGCACCACGATCCGGTCCCGCAGCCGTGCCCGGAGCAGCGTCTGCTGGGTCTCGGCGAGCCCGAGCTCCCAGGGCGCGCCGGCGTGCTTGATGCTGGTCAGCGGTGCCGCGCCGGTGCCGCCGTCGTGCCCGGAGATCAGCACCACGTCGGCGTGCGCCTTGGCCACCCCGGCCGCCACCGTGCCGACCCCGACCTCGGCGACCAGCTTGACATGCACGCGCGCCGACGGGTTGGCGTTCTTCAGGTCGTGGATCAGCTGCGCGAGATCCTCGATCGAGTAGATGTCGTGATGCGGCGGCGGCGAGATCAGGCCCACGCCCGGGGTGCTGTGCCTGGTCTTGGCGATCCACGGGTACACCTTGTTGCCGGGCAGCTGGCCGCCCTCCCCCGGCTTCGCGCCCTGCGCCATCTTGATCTGCAGGTCGTCGGCGTTGACGAGGTACTCGCTGGTCACCCCGAAGCGGCCGCTCGCCACCTGCTTGACGGCGGACCTGCGCAGGTCGCCGTTGGCGTCCGGCAGGAAGCGGTCCGAATCCTCGCCGCCCTCCCCGGTGTTGGACCTGCCGCCGAGCCGGTTCATCGCGATCGCGAGGGTCTGGTGCGCCTCGGCGGAGATCGAGCCGTAGGACATCGCGCCGGTGGAGAACCTGCGCACGATGCTCGCGACCGGCTCGACCTCGTCCAGCGGCACCGGCGGCCGGCCGAGCCCGGAACCGGTCCCCGCGCCCGCGCCGGCCTCCGCGCCCGCGCTAATCCCCGCGCCCGCGCCGGCCTCCGCGCCCGCGCCGGCCTCCGCGCCCGCGCCGAACCCGTGCGGTGTGGCATTGCGCGGGTCCTGACCCGTGCGGTGTGACATTGGGCGGGTTGGGCTGGGGTCCGCGACCGGGTAGGCGGTCGCGGCCGGGTCCGCGGCGGGCTCGTCGATGCCCCGGATGCGCAGCAGGCCGCGCAGCGTCATCAGCCGCTTCGACTGATCGTCGATCAGGCGGGTGTACTCGGCGAAGACGTCCCGGCGCCCGCTGCGGGTCGCGTGCTGCAGCTTGAACACGGTCTCCGGGTTGAACAGGTGCGGCTCGCCGTCCCGGCGCCACTGGTATTCCCCGCCGGTCTCCAGCCGCCGGTGCGGCACCCGGCCGCCGCGGGCGGGATACGCCCGGGCGTGCCGCGCGCCGGTCTCGGCGGCGAGCTCGTCGAGGCCGATGCCGCCGAGCCGGGAGGAGGTCCCGGCGAAGCACTCCCCGACGACGTCGGGGCCGAGCCCGATCGCCTCGAAGATCTGCGCTCCGGTGTAGGAGGCGACCGTGGACACGCCCATCTTGGACATGATCTTCAGCAGCCCCTTGCCGAGCGCCTTGATCACGTTGGCCGCTGCCGCCCGCGCCGTGACTCCCTCGATCACGCCGCGGCGCACCATGTCCTGCGCGGACTCGATCGCCAGGTACGGGCAGACGGCGGCGGCTCCGTAGCCGATCAGCAGGGCGACGTGATGGCACTCGCGCGCGTCGCCGGTCTCCACGATCAGGCCGGCCATGGCCCGGGTCTTCGCCCTGATCAGGTGGTGATGCACGGCGCCGGTCAGCAGCAGGGACGGAATCGGGGCCAGCGACGCGCCGTCCGCGGGCGCCAGCTCCGGCGCCGCGCCGCCGGCCGCGGCGGCGCCCCGGTCGGACAGCACGATGAGCCGGGCGCCGCCCGCGATCGCGGCGGAGACCTCGGCCCTGATCTCCGCCAGGCGGCCGCGCAGCGCCTCGCCGCCGCCGGCGGCCGGGTAGCGGCCGTCGACCACGTGCACGGCGAAGCCGGGCAGGTCACCGTCGTCGTTGATGTGGATGATCTTCGCGAGATCGTTTTCGCTGATCACCGGGTACGGCAGCACGATCTGGCGGCACGAGGCCGGGCCGGGGTCGAAGAGGTTGTGCTCCGGCCCGGTCGATGACGCCAGCGAGGTGACGAGCTCCTCCCTGATCGCGTCCAGCGGCGGATTGGTGACCTGGGCGAACAGCTGGGAGAAGTAGTCGTAGATCAGCTGCGGCCGGTCGGAGAGCACGGCGAGGGGCGTGTCGTCGCCCATCGAGCCGATCGGCTCGGCGCCGGTGCGCGCCATCGGCGCGAGGATGATCCTGATCTCCTCCTCGGTGTAGCCGAAGACCTGCTGCTGGGTGAGCAGCGCCTGGCTGTCGGACACCGCGCGCTGCCGGTCCGGGAGGTCGTCGAGGTGCAGCAGCCCCGCGTGCAGCCAGTCCTCATACGGGTGCTCGGCGGCGAGGGCGTCCTTCACCTCCTCGTCCTCGACGATCCGGCCGCTCGCCGTGTCGGCGAGGAAGATCCGGCCAGGCTGCAGCCTGCCCTTGCGGATCACCGTGGCCGGGTCGATGTCCAGCACGCCGACCTCGCTCGCCAGCACCACCAGGCCGTCCGCGGTCACCCAGTACCTGCCGGGCCGCAGTCCGTTCCTGTCCAGCACGGCGCCGATCATCGTGCCGTCCGTGAACGCGATCAGGGCGGGCCCGTCCCACGGCTCCATGAGCGTCGCGTGGAAGCGGTAGAAGGCCCGCCTGGCCGGGTCCATCTCGGCGTTGTTCTCCCACGGCTCCGGGATCATCATCAGCACCGCGTGCGGCAGCGACCGGCCGCCAAGCCGCAGCAGCTCCAGGCACGCGTCGAAGCTGGACGAATCGCTGGCAGTCTCGTCGAGCACGGGCAGCAGCCGCTCGATTCCCCGGCCCCCGGCATCCGGCCCGATCAGGTCCGTCGCCAGCAGGGCCTCGCGGGACCGCATCCAGTTGCGATTCCCCCTGATCGTGTTGATCTCGCCGTTGTGCGCGATCAGCCGGTACGGGTGGGCCAGCGGCCAGGACGGGAAGGTGGTGGTGGAGAACCGTGAGTGCACGAGCGCGAGCGCGGACGCGTACCTGGCATCGGACAGGTCCGGGTAGAACTGCTCGAGCTGCGGCGGGGTAAGCATTCCCTTGTACACGATCGTCGCCGACGACAGGCTCGCGAAGTACGCGCCGGCCTCGGGCTCGGCCTGCTTCCGCAGGCAGAAGGCCAGCCGGTCGAGAGCAAGCCCGGTCTCGCCGCGGGTCCCGGCGACGAATAGCTGCGCCAGCCGGGGCAGCACGGCCCTGGCGCCCTCGCCGCAGCGGGCGGGATCATGCGGGACGTCGCGCCAGCCCAGCACGGTCAGGTGCTCCCGCGCGGCGATCCGCTCGATGATCGCGATAGCCTCGGCCTGGCGAGCGCGATCGTCGCCCGGCAGGAAGACCATCCCGGCCGCGTAGCCGCCCGCCTCCGGGAGCGGGAACTCGCAGGCCGCGCGGAAGAACGCGTCGGGGATCTGGGTCAGGATGCCGGCGCCGTCCCCTGTTTCCGGGTCGCTGCCCTTCGCGCCGCGGTGCTCCAGATTCCGCAGCACGGTCAGGGCACTGGTGACGACATCATGACCGCGGCGGCCGGACAGGTCGGCGACGAATCCGACGCCGCAGGCGTCGTGCTCGTAGGCGGGGTCGTACAGTCCCTCGGCCGGCGGGTTCTCAGCAGGTGCCATCCGTACTCCCGTCGTCATCCGCCTGCATGATCGGTTGGGGGTGGGACGACGTCGGCCCTGCCGCGGACCCAGACACTCCGCTGGCTGATCAATGCCCTAAGAGAGTACCCGGCTTTGCGGCCCCGGAGAAGATCAGGCGCCGCACGCGGCACGGCCGCAAGTTCCGGCTCCCCAGCCCCGGGGACGGTCAGCCGCCGGGCCAGCCGCCGGCCGGTTCTGTCCGGGTCTGTCCGCGGCGGCGCGCGACCACGACCGCCCGGGCGCGATGCTGCTCAGGCGCCCGACGAGGCGCGGCCGCGGACGCCGGCCGCCAGGTCAGCGGCCAGCTCACGGACCTGAGCGACGGCGGACTCCAGGTCCGGGGCCGCCAGCATGCGGCCGACGAACGCGGACCCGACGATGACGCCGTCAGCGAAGACGGCCACCTCGGCCGCCTGCGCGCGGTCCCGCACGCCCAGCCCGACGGCGACCGGCAGGCTGGTATGGGCCCGGACCCGCCGCACGAGCCCGGCCGCCGCGCCGCCCACCGCGTCGCGCGCGCCGGTGATGCCCATCAGTGACGCCGCGTAGACGAACCCCCGGCAGGCTCCGGTGATCAGCTCAAGCCGCTCCTCCGACGAGCTCGGCGCGACCAGGAAGACCGGGTCGAGGTGCTGCTCCTGGGCGGCCTGCAGCCAGGGCAGCGCCTCCTCGGGGCTGAGATCAGGGGTGATCATGCCGCTGCCCCCGGCACTCGCCAGGTCACGGGCGAAGGCCCGGACGCCGTAGTGATCGACCGGGTTCCAGTAGGTCATCACCAGCACGGGGACGCCGCCGCGGGCGACTTCCTCGACGGTCCGCAGCACGTCGGCGACCCGGACGCCGGCGGTCAGCGCCCGGTGCACGGCCTCCTGGATCACCGGGCCGTCCATCAGCGGATCGGAGTAGGGAAGGCCGATCTCGATGACGTCCGCCCCGGCTTCGGCGATCGCCGTAGCCGCGGCGATCGCGCCGTCCACCGAGGGAAAGCCGGCCGGCAGGTAACCGACAAGCGCGGCCCTGTCCTCCCCCGCCGCCTTGTCGAAGGCGCCGGTCACGGCGCTCACCGGGCCGGGCCCGCCGCGCTGCCCGGCGGCGTCCCGGTACCTTCCGCTGCCCCGGTCGCCGCCCCGGCGTAGCCGAACCAGCTGGCGGCGATGTCCATGTCCTTGTCGCCGCGGCCGGACAGGCTGACCACCAGCACCCCGTCCTTGCCGTACTCCTTGCCCACCTGCAGCGCGCCGGCCAGCGCGTGCGCAGACTCGATCGCCGGGATGATCCCTTCTGTCCGGGACAGCAGCGCGAACGCGTCCATCGCCTCGGCGTCGGTGATCGCACGGTAGCTGGCCCGGCCCGTGTCATGCAGCCAGGAGTGCTCGGGCCCGACTCCCGGGTAGTCCAGCCCAGCCGAGATGGAGTGAGTCTCGCGGGTCTGCCCGTCGGCGTCCTGCAGCAGGTAGGTGCGCATACCGTGGATCACGCCGGCGGATCCGCCGGCCAGCGTCGCCGCATGCCGCCCGCTGTCCAGGCCGGCGCCGCCGGCCTCGCAGCCGATCAGGCGCACCCCGGCGTCCGGGATGAACGCGTGGAAGATCCCGATGGCGTTGGACCCGCCGCCGACGCAGGCGATCACGGCGTCGGGCAGCCGCCCCGCGGCGCTGATCACCTGCTCGCGCGCTTCCACCCCGATGACCCGCTGAAAGTCCCTGACCATGAGCGGGAACGGATGCGGGCCCATCACGGAGCCGATGCAGTAGTGGGTAGCGTCGACCGTCGCCACCCAGTCACGAAATGCCTCGTTGATGGCGTCCTTGAGCGTCCGGCTGCCGATCGTCACCGGCACCACCTCGGCGCCGAGCATCTTCATCCTGACCACGTTCAGCGACTGTCGCCGGGTGTCTTCCTCGCCCATGTAGACGACGCACTCCAGGCCGAGCAGCGCGCACGCGGTGGCGGCGGCGACCCCGTGCTGGCCTGCGCCCGTCTCGGCGATCATCCTGGTTTTGCCCATCCGCCGGGTGAGCAGGGCCTGGCCGAGGACATTGTTGATCTTGTGGGAGCCGGTGTGCATGAGGTCTTCGCGCTTCAGGAACACCCGGCAGCCGCCCGCCTCGGCGGCAAACCGCGGCACCTCGGTCAGCGGCGTCGGCCGCCCGGCGTAGTCACGGAGCAACGCGGCCAGTTCCGCCTGGAAAACCGGATCGGCCTTCGCCGCGAGGTAGGCCGTGGTGAGTTCCTCCAGCGCTGCCATCAGCGCCTCGGGCGCCAGCCGCCCGCCGTAAGAGCCGAAGTGCCCGGTGATGTCGGGCACCTGGACTCCGGGTACCCGGGCATCAGCAACCGGAAAGCCCGGTACCGGCGCCGCCGGTCCCGGGTCGGCCGGCGAGGAGACCACGCCCGGCGCGCTCATCCGCGATCACCGCGCAGTGCGGGGTGCGAGCCGGCCGTTACCAGATCGGCGACGGCTGACCTCGGATCGCGGCCTGTCACGAGGCTCTCGCCGACGAGCACGGCGTCCGCTCCGGCTGCCGCGTAGGCCAGCAGGTCGTGCGGCCCGCGCACCCCCGACTCCGCTATCTTCACGATCCCGTCGGGGATCCGGGGGGCGATCCGCCCGAACACGCCCCGGTCGACCTCGAGCGTGGCCAGATTGCGCGCGTTCACCCCGATGACCCTCGCCCCTGCTTCCACGGCCCGGTCGAGCTCGTCGTCGGTGTGTACCTCGACCAGCGGGACGAGGCCGATCGAGGCCGCCCGCTCCACCAGCGAGACCAGTGCGTTCTGCTCCAGCGCCGCCACGATGAGCAGCACCATATCGGCGCCGTGCGCCCGCGCTTCCCAGAGCTGGTAGGAGCTGACCACGAAATCCTTGCGGAGCAGCGGTATCCGGATGGCCTCGCGGACGGCGGCCAGGTCCGCCAGGCTGCCTCCGAACCGGCGCGGCTCGGTGAGCACGCTGATCACCCGCGCGCCGCCGGCCTCGTAGTCAACCGCCAGCGCGGCGGGATCGGCGATGGCGGCCAGCGCGCCCCTGGACGGGCTTGCCCGCTTCACCTCGGCGATGACCGCCACGTCATCGCCCTTGAGGGCGGCCATCACGTCCAGCGCCGTCGGCGCCTTGCCCGCAGCCTCCTTCAGCCGCTCCAGCGGCACCTGCCGCTGCCGTGTTATCAGGTCGGCGCGGACCCCGTCGAGGATCTCGTCGAGCACGCTCACGCGGTTCTACTGCCCCCTCCGGCTTGAATGCCTGGCGTCCCGATCGTACCGAGAGCCTTGCCGGCGCCCTGCATGCCCCCTCGGAGCCCGGCATCGGACGGCCCGGCGGGCCCCCTGGCGGGCTCCGGTGTCAGCCTGCCGCGCTGCCGCCGAGCGCTCCGTCCGCCGTGTCGGCCAGGTCGGACTCACGCAGGCCCTGCCGGTCGCGGCGCGGCGGGCGGGTGAAGGCCCGGGCGACCGCCGGCTGGAGCAGCACGCTAGCGATGATGATGGCGAAAAGCGTGCCGCCGACATAGCGCGACGTGAGGAACCTGAACAGGCCGAAGAGGATGAAGGCGGCCTCGGATCCGATCGCGACGATCCAGGCGGCATGGGTGCCCGATCGCACCACCAGCGCAAGTCCCCAGAGCGCCGCCACCAGCATGAGCGTGATGATGATCGAGGGCAGGTGGCGGCGGCTGTACGACAGGCCGATCGCCGCCGCCAGCCCGGTCTGCGCGACTATCAGCCGCTTCACGAGCGCGACAAACTGGTCCGGCTGGTCCGGCGGCTCGTCCCCGGCACCGCGGCGCTGGGCCGTGGTCGGCACGCGCCACGGCGCGCGCTCCGTTCGGCGCACTGTCACCTTCGCCATGCCCGGATTTCTGCCGAGATCATGACCGCTAGCCTAGCCTCGCCGAACGCGAAACTGGCTTACTGCCGCCTGGATTCCTGTCCCTGCCCGCTTTCCGTGGGATCCTCGCCGCGGCTGAGGGACTCCCAGATGCTGGCCGTGTCGACGGCAGCGACTGCGGACTGGGCGGACCGCGCGGACTGGGCAGACTGGGCAGACTGGGCGGACTGGGCGGACTGGGCGGACTGGGCAGACTGGGCGGACTGCGCGGACTGCGCCAACTGCGCCATCTGGGCGGACTGGACGGACTGAGCGGACTGGACGGACTGGGCGGACTGCGCAGACTGCGCCAACTGCGCCATCTGGGCGGACTGGACGGACTGAGCGGACTGGGCCGACTGGGCGGACTGAGCGGTCGTGCGCGAGCCTGCCCGTTCGGGCGGGTCAAATCTGCTGGACATGACCGGCCATCTCGCCGCCCGCCACGTCACCAATAGCCCGGCCGTGATCACCGCGACGGCCCCGGCAAGGGCGAGTGCCTGCCACGGCAGGCTCGTCATGGTCACGTGCGCCGCGAATCCGGCGATGGGCGGTGCGCTGCCGTTCGGCACCGCGCCCGCCGTGACTGAGCCCGCCGTGCCCGGTGTCCCCGCGCTGCCGGAAGCCGCGGCGATCGCGTCGGCGGCGGTGACGCCCGTGCTCACGGCCACGCCGATTACCGCGCCGAAACCGGCCAGCACCAGCCCGACGATGCGGCGGACCGGGCCGCTGGTAGCGAGCACGGCCACGAGGCTGGCGAGTGCCGCGATCGCCAGCGCGGACGCGGCGGGCACCAGGTCCTGCCCGGTAACCGGGACATCGCCACCAGGCAGCGGCCTGGGGGCCGCCGTCCGTACCTGCGCCCAGCCCTGCCGTACGGCCAGGAATACCAGGCCGGCGCCGGCCATGCCAAGAACGAGCACCAGCACCATCTCGCGGCGTGGCGAGAGATGGCGAAGCCGGCTATCGTCCATCAACCCTCCCTCACCGCGCTTCTCCCGCCACCGCGGAGTCATTTGCCTCCGGACCAGTTGGTCCCGCCCGTCCTGCGTGGCTGGTGCCATCTGGTGGCTGGTGCCAGCTGCCTGCTACCGCACCGCCTGCGCACGAACTCACGGCAGCGGCTCCGGGCAGCCGCTACCGGCACCGTATCCTCCGCGCCATCGGCGGCTGCCGTCAGGATGCCAGGCGCCAGCCGGCCGTGCCCGCGCTCCGGGGAACTGTGCGCTGTGCCGTCGCGCCGGAGCGTGACCTACGATCACCGAATGACCTATGCCCAGGATGAGCGCGCCGCGCTGTGCGCGCTGCTGGACGAGACAGGCCCCGCGGCGGCGACCCTGTGCGAAGGCTGGGCCACCATCGACCTGGCCGCCCACCTCGTGCTCAGGGAGCACCGGCCGGACGCGGGCGCCGGCATCCTCGGCGGGCCGCTGGCGGGCTACACGCGGCGAGTGCAGCGCGCGCTCGCCAGGCGCACCCCCTATCCGCGGCTAGTGGAGACCATCAGGAACGGCCCGCCGCGGCTGTCGCTGTTCGGGCTTCCCGGCATGGACGAGCGGCTCAACATGGTGGAGTTCTTCGTGCATCACGAGGATGTGCGCAGGACGCGGCCGGGCTGGCAGCCACGGGAGCTTGGCGGAGGGCTGCCCGACGCGCTCTGGCGGCGGCTGAGGACAGCCAGGCTCATGCTGCGCAAGGCACCGGTGGGGATCGAGCTCGTCCGGTCTGACGAGCCGTCACCGACCCGGGCCGGCATCCCGACCATCCGGCTGACCGCCAACGCCAGGACGCCGGTCGTCACCGTCACCGGCACGCCGGGCGAGCTGACGTTGTGGGCATTCGGCCGGACGACCACTGCACGGGTCCGGTTCGACGGAAGCGATGCCGACGTCGGCGCGCTGACCGACGCCCGCTGGCGTCAGTAAGGGAGTCGACCCGTGGCGACGCCACCGCCGGAAGACGACGCCACCCGCCGGAAGACGACGCCGCGCGCCAGGAAGCATGGCCCGGCCCGCGCCCGACTAGCCCGGCGACTAGCGCGCCGGTCAGGTAGTCAGGCTCACGAGAACTATCAGCGTCGCTGGGACTCCGCTGCGGATACAGCGACAGCGGAGTCCCAGCCACGCTGCTGGCCTTCCGCCAGCCATGCTGCTGGCCTCCGTCAGTCCGCTGAGGTCACCGTGGCCGGAGCCGCACCACCCGCTACGAACAGGAACGAGCACACCCCGATGACGGCCCGCTGGCACCACGCCAGAACCCGGCCCGCCACTTGACCGGCGCTCTAGCCGGCGGCGACGCGGCATAGCGGGAACGGCGGGGTTATCCGGAGTTCCACGTTGCGGTCGCGGGCGTCGCCGGACCTGGCCGGCCCGGCAGCGCCGGACGGGACGTTCGCGGCCAGCTCCCTGTGCAGCGAGGCGAGGCCATCGACGGTCTCCAGGGAGCGGGGCGCGACCGGGGTGTCGTGGTCAACCATGGTGCACACGATGGACAGGCATCCGCCGGAGTCGACGAGCTCGACCAGCCGGGCCTGGCAGGGCCAGTCGATGATGGCGCAGGTCGTGACCTCCCAGAACCCGCGTGCCGGGCTGACCGGGTCGCGGCGCGGGCGCACGGCGTTGGTGTGGGTATGACCGTTCAGCCACAGCACGACGTTGGGAAAGCGGTGCAGCTGCCTGACGAGCTCGGCCGCGCCGAGCGCGGGCCCGGCGGCAGGGCCGGCGGCAGCACAGCGGGTGCTGGTAAGCGTGTCTATCCCGTGATGGGAGATCAGGATGACCAGGCGGTCATCCTGGCCGGTGCGTACCTCGCGCCCGTCCTGCCCGCGGTAGGCCGAGTGCACCTCGGCGAGCCGGTCCTCGAGCCACCTCGCCTGGTCGCGGTCGACGCAGCCGGCGGCGCCCCCGGCCAGGCAGTTGGTGTCCAGCGCGATGATCCTGGCGGCCGGAGTGTCGTGGGCGTAGTACGCCGTGCCGTCGAGCCGGTTCTGCTCGCTGAACCCGTGGCCGCCCGGGCGCGCGCCCGGGCGGAAATGCGCCTCGACGAAGTCCCCCCTGGTGATCGGCCTGCGGCCCGGATCGGCGCTGACCGCGATGACCGGGCCGGCCATGAAGGCCTCCGGACTCTCGATGAACAGCTCAAGCGCGCGATCGTGGTCGAAGTCGGCCGGCAGCCGCCACGGCTTCCTGCCGCCCACCAGCGCGTCGGCGATGCCCGGGGTTACCCGCCCGACGCCCTGGTTCAGTGCCTCGTGGTTGCCGAAGCAGGACAGCCAGGGGAAATCCAGCCCGCTGGCGGTGAACTCCCGCATCGCGCGGCTCAGCAGGCCCGGGTGGCTCGGGAAGCCGAGCTCGCGGCGGAAGAAGTCGTCGCCATCCCGGCCCGCGCCGTCCGGTCTCCAGAAGATGTCGTCAGGCCAGTCCAGCGATTGGACTCCCGTGTACCCCGGGGCGCCCGAATCCGGCCGTACCATCCCGCCGTCGAACAGCGCGAGGAAGTTGCGCATCTCGTTCCACTGCGCGTTGTCGATCGCGTCACCCGTCGTCACCGCCAGCTCGGGCGCCGCCCCGCTGGCCGGGCCGCGCACGGCATTGAGCGTGCGCAGGGTGGCGTCGACCGCGTGCGCCGTGAGTGCCTCCTGCGGGCGCTGCACCGGCACGATCTCGGCGTACCTGGGATCGGCGAAGTAACGGTTGAGGAATTCGAACCGCGTCGGTGACTGAACGTCGGCGAGCTGGAGGTCCGTGACGTGCACCAGGCAGAGCAGCGGCCGCGCGCCTGCCCTCGGCGAGCCGGGATCGGGCGCGCCGAGGTCCGCGCGCACGTTGTGCGGCTCGCCCGCGATGATCTCGACCGCCCGGTAGGGCGCGCTGGCCCCGCTGCGCAGCACCGCGCCTGGTCCCAGGCGGCGGTCAATGGTCAGCGGCGGGCGCCGCCCGTTCACCCCTCGGCCGGGGCCGCGGAATCGGCGGCCACCAGCACCGGGTCCGGCCGGATCGTCAGGGCGACCCGGCTGCCGGCCGGCAACTCCGCGGCATCTGCGGTCGTGAGCTGGGCCAGGATCGTGGTGTCGCCCAGGTCGACGGTCACCCGGCTGGTCGCGCCAAGGAACGTCACGGCGATCACGGTGCCGACCAGGGGCCCGGAATCGCCGGAGCTGTCCGACGCCAGGGTAACTGCTTCCGGCCGCACCAGCGCGGTGGCCGGCCCGGGCGGGGTGGAAAAGTCCACCAGCGGCAGGTCGCGTCCGCGCACCGTCACTGTCTGCCCGCTGACCGTGCCCGCCAGCCGGTTGGTGAGGCCGACGAACTCAGCCACGAACGAGGTCGCCGGCCGCGAGTAGACATCGGTGGGCGGTGCGAGCTGCTCCAGCCGCCCGTCCTTCATCACGCCGACCCGGTCCGCGATGGCCAGCGCCTCCTCCTGGTCGTGGGTGACGAACAGCGTGGTGGTGCCCACCTCGAGCTGAATCCGCCGGATCTCGTCCCGCAACTGCGCCCGGACCTTTGCGTCCAGCGCAGAGAGCGGCTCGTCCAGCAGCAGCACCTGCGGCTCGATCGCGAGCGCGCGGGCCAGCGCGACCCGCTGCTGCTGGCCGCCGGAGATCTGGTGCGGATACCGGTCAGCCTGGGTGGAAAGACCTACCAGCTCGAGCATCTCGAGCGCCCGCTTGTCCCGCCTGGCCGCGTCGATCCGGCGCAGTCGCAGCCCGAAGGCAACGTTCTGCCGCGCCGTCATATGCGGGAACAGGGAGTAGGCCTGGAATACCATTCCCATGTCGCGCTTGCTGGCCGACAGGTGAGTGACGTCCTTGCCGCCGACGGTGATACGGCCCGCGTCCGCGTCCTCCAGCCCCGCGACCAGGCGGAGCGTGGTGGTCTTGCCGCAGCCCGAGGGGCCGAGCAGCGCGATAAGCTCGCCGGCCCGCACGGTCAGGTCGAGCTTATCCAGCGCGACGACCGGGCCATAGTGGCGGCTTAGGCCGTCCATGCGCACCTCGACCCCGGTCCTTGCGGCGCCGTCCTGCGTTCTGGTCATGGGAGATGTCATGTGCGCTACCTCGTCCCCGGGCCGCGGTGGCGGCGCCGGCCGGCGTAGGAGAGGATCAACAGCAGAACGAAGGCGAACAGCAGCGATGCAAGCGAGGTGGAGAAAATCACCGAGGCGTTCGGCGTGTTCCGGCTGATGGAGAACAGCTCCACCGGCAGGTTGTTGTACAGCAGCAGGTAGGCAATGGTGAACTCGCCCAGCACCAGGGCCGTGGTCAGCACCATCGCGTTCAGGATCGCCTGCCACATGTTCGGCACGATCACCCGGACGATCACGGTGAACCAGCTGGCTCCGAGGCTGCGGGCGGCCTCGGACAAGGTGGTGACGTCGATAGCGTTCAGCCCGGCAGACAGCGCCCGGTAGACGTAGGGCAGTGCCAGGATCACGTAGGCCCAGAACAGCATGAGCGCCGATAGCTCGTAGTGCCTGATGTAGTTGTAGATCGGGGCGTAGCCGACCACCAGGATGATCGCGGGGATAGTGAGCGGCAGCAGGCAGAGGAACTCAATCACCCGGCTGATCCACTGCACCCGCAGCCGGACCCAGACCATGGTCGGCACCAGCAGCGCCAGCACCACCACGCACGAGATGACCGCGAGTTCCAGCTGGATCTCGATAGCGGGCAGCAGCGGGGGCGGGCCTTTGTACGTGCCGATTTCCTTCCAGGCCGCCAGCGACCACGTGCCGAGCCTGCTCCCCTCCAGGGAGAACCGGGCCGTCGCCAGCAGCGGCAGCAGGAAGAAGAGCCCGAATACCGTGAAGACCAGGTACCGGAAAGCGTTCAGTCGCCGGCGCCGCCGAACCTGCATGCCGCGCGGCTGCCCGGCCGGGACGGCAAAGCCCGGCTCGCCCAGCGACGTTACCGCAGCCATCGTGATGCCCTCCGCTGCAGCAAGGCGTATCCCGTCATGAGGATGACCACCATGATCATCATGCCCAGGGCGAGCACATCGGCAACATTAATATTGGCCAGCCCGACCTCGCTGTTCAGCGAAACGCTGATCTGCTGCGGCACGGTATACGCGATCTGGCTCTCCCATGCCTCGATCGTCGCGAAGGCTGACAGTCCGTTAGCGAACAGCAGCAGCGTCGAGCCGAGGAAGGCCGGGGCCAGCAGCGGGCCGCCGACATGCCGCCAGTACTGCCATGCCGATGCGCCCAGATTCTCTGACGCCTCCCGCCACTGGACCTTCAGCCCGTCGATCGCGGGCATGAAGACCAGCACCATCAGCGGGATCTGGAAGTATGCGTAGATCAGCGAGATACCCCAGGGGAAGTCGTAGAACCAGCCAGCGTGAAACAGCAGGCCGACGGGGCCCAGGAGCGCCTGGAACGCGAATGCGAGCGTGATCCCGCCGGACTGGGCGAGGACACCCGAGCCTGCTATGTACATCCGGCGCACCGCGCCATCCGGATTCCCGGATGCCACCGCATACGCCAGAATCGCGCCGAACACCGCCCCGCTCACCGAGGTGATCACGCACAGCTTGATCGAGCCGATGAAGTAGCCGCGCACCAGCGGGTTGCCGAGGTCAGTGATGGTGGAGAACTGCCACCCGCCGCTGGAGTTCTTCAGCGCATCAACGATCACGACCCCGGCCGGCAACAGCAGGAAGACGGCGACGTACGCGAAGAACGGTACGGTTCCGACCCAGCCGGGGACTGACGGCCGACGCCCGGCCCTTGCGGGCCGGGCGCCGGTTTCGGTCGTTGCTACGACGGCCACAATACTTCGACTTCGCTAGCCGATGGCCTTGGCCCAGTTCGCCGCCAGGTAAGTGGCGGCGGCGGTGTTCTGGGCCTGGGTGAGGAACACCGGCGTCCCGGAAACCGGCGGCAGCTTAGCGGCCGCCGCGGAGTCGATGGTGCTGTTCGAGGTCATCGCTGCCTCCTCTACCGGCCGGGCACCGCCCTGCAGCCAGAGGTTCTGGCCACCAGTGGCGGCCTGGGAGTAGAGGAACTCCTCCCACAGCCTGGCCGCGGCCGGGTGCGGCGCGTTCTTGTTGATGGC
>Ga0302324_100001397_pt1 | contig 58931 bp, 59 predicted proteins | sample Palsa_T0_1_FD_201949 | JGI IMG/M metagenome (GOLD analysis project Ga0302324, IMG submission 201949) | Peat permafrost microbial communities from Stordalen Mire near Abisko, Sweden - Palsa_T0_1 | ecosystem: Environmental > Terrestrial > Soil > Palsa > Peat permafrost | place: Sweden: Abisko...
ACACCCCGCTGTTCGCCTTCATCGCGGCGCGGCAGAACTTCGTGCGGGGATCGCTGACCGTGTAGAGCGTTGCCATTTTCCATCTTCTCCTTGCGCCCGAGGCGCTCGCTGTTGATGGCTCCGCTCAAAGCCGCGCGCGACGCGGCGTGCAAGAACGGCGCGTCAGCGCCGAGCTGTGGACCGGAGCAACGTGAGGACCGGAAAGCGGTTCTTGCACGCCGTGGCTCGCGTGGCTAGGATGCCATCAATCAAACAGCGTGCGCCCCGGACGCTTGGAGCATGAACTACTCGCTCGGGAACGTCCGATAACGAACCCCGCGCCGACGTGCCGCGATCGACGGGACAACTGCCTTTATTGCTCGGCTTATCCGGCTCGCGCTACGCGCGGCGATGCGATTCGCCTACGGGCGGAGGGTCCGTCTAATCCCGGCGGACGCCGATGTGCGTAATCGCGGCGAGGTCGTTCCATGATAACGCGGCGCCCGCAGCCAGGCCGAAAACGGACGACCTGCAAGTCGTCCTGATCGCCCGAAAACGTCTTAGAGGGCTTATTTGACGCCGTTTTCGCCGCGATTCGGCTTCGCGCGAGAAGTGCGCGAACAATACTGCGGATGTTAGCACGACAACGGAACAGCCTTCGGCCGGCAACATGGCCGAGCTAGGCTTCCGTTATGAAGACCTTCGAAAACCACGACGAGTTCGCCGATGTGCTCACAAGCTTGACCGAGGCGGGCCTTGTCGACATAGTCCTCGGCGATGACGGCGAAGCGGGGTTCACGCTTAGCGCCGCCATCACCGCGGAGGGCCCCGATGCGGTCGCGGCGCTCCTAGCCCGGATCGAGGCGATAGCCGGCCCGCGCCACCGTCCGTAGGAGGTGCGCGTCTTCGCCGAGGTGGAGGCGCAGCCGGCGCACATGGACGTCGACGGTCCGCTCGGAGTTAATGCCGTCCAGGTCAGCGTCGCGCCACGCGAGCTCGATGAGCTGTTGGCGGCTAAGCACGCGGCCAGTGTTTCGAGCAAGTGCGGCCAGGCAGTCCAGTTCGCGCGGCTTCACGTTGAGCACGCGGCCGCGAGCCGAGGCTTCCCGGCGACCGAGGTCGACCGTAATCGGTCCGACGTGCATCACCTCGGGCTCGTCGATTTTCGCCATCGCCGCGCGCGTGTCGTTGACGAGCTGCGCCTCGCTTAGAGCCTTGACGACCTCCGACGCGATCATCGCCGCGAGCTCGCGAATTGTGTTTTGGTCGAGCGTGAATCCCATCTTTTGCTTCTCCCTCCCGGCTATGCCGGCGCTGCGTGATGGGTGCGCAGAAGCCGAAAGCGGACGGCGATGCAAGGGCGGAGCAAAGCGCAGAGGTCACCGGTCCCTTGCATCAGAGGCCGGTTGCGGCTAGCATCCGTCGTTCAGCAGCGCCAGCCGGGCGGATGAGGCGCGAAGATTACGCGCGTCGCGCTAAGGCAGCGGTAGACCCATCGCGCGCGCGGCGTGCCGTACCGCGTCCCACGCGCCCGGAGCGTTCGCGACGGTGCCGACGACAGACGACGCTGCGCCAAGCAGCGCGACAACGCGTCTCGGTTCTGGTTCAGGCTTGGCGGCCTCACGTTCGAGATCGTCGAGGATCCCGTCGACGTACGCGGCGACGTGGACTTTCGACGATCGTAGTTCGGCGCGCAACGCCACGACTGCGTCTCGAAGCGCGACGGCATTCGTCGAATCGATGTTCACCACGACATCCGCGTGAGCGGCGCCGCCGGTTTGCACAGCGCCAAACACCGAACCCTGCACGACGACCGAACCGGTTGGGGCGGGCACCGTCTCAGGGGTCGCCGCGAATAACGCTAGCTCGGCACACTGCTGTTCGATGATCGCGACCTGCTCGTGACCGAGTGAGTGCATGTTGCTCGCAAGGATGCCGTTGCTGTTCGGCATGATACGAACTACCTGTTCCATCGAGGCGTCGATGTCGCGGTTGAGGTTCGTGACCAGTTCAATGTAGAGCGAACGCAATTCGCTCGCTGTCCACCTTGTCGCTGTCTGCGTCGCGGCTTTCCGCACGACGCTTCGTGCAAGGCGTGCGCGGACGCGCGATTCCTCTGTACAAGCGTCGAACGCCGCGGCGACGTGCGCGCCGGAGGCACCGATGCCCTTCGCCGCGGCCTCAGCTGCCAAACTACGCATCCGGTGTCCGTGCTTTTGCTGACGCTGGCGCAGATCTTCAGCCCAGATCGGGCGGAGCAGCGCGAGTAAATCCTCCCGCTTCATTTCTCGAAGCGCCTCCGCGTCGCTGCGAGAACGTCGTTGTACGGCCGGATATCGACATCCGATATGTAACGCTGCGCACGGTCCATCTTATCGCGTTCGTCCGGCGCGATAGTGCCGCCAATGACCGTTCGCTTCGGCTCGAGAACCGTCGTTGCGAAGATGCGGCGCACCTCGGCCATATTTCGCGGGTCCATGAGGGACTCAGTGTAATCGCGCGTCTGGTCGACGCCGCCGAGGATCTCGGCGCGGAAGCGCCAGCGGCGCTTCTCCCCGACAACCATGCGTCCGCCAAACCATTTGAGCTCGACAATTTCCGGTGATACCGAGCGCCCATCGAACGCGTACGGATGAATCACAATGTCCGGAATGATCTTCTCGCCATCCCAGCGCGTTAACTGAGGCTTCGCGATCAATTCGAATTGTGCAGCATTCAAGAAGTACGAGTTGCCAGCGAGGAACCGTTGCAAATCCTCCTCGCGCTCGGCGGCGCCGCAAATGAGGCGCTCGAATTCGTCGAGGTCGAAGGCGACCGCGCGTTCGTCGGTGGCGATGACCCACGGAGACGTCGGTCGAGCGACGTGATCCGATGGGCCGTGGTATCGTTTTGTCTCGAAGAGCTGCCGAAAGCCACCGTGGCGATAGCCGCCTGCCGGTCCGCGCATCCGAAACCGACCGTCTCGACCGTGTTCGATGATGCAGCCGGCATTGTCCAATTCCGCATGGATGGCCTCACGATCGAGGCGCACGGCCGACACGATCGACTCGTAGAGCGCGGCGATGCCGTACTGAAAGTCGCAGACGACGACGGCACGCATCCCGGGGTCGTGCCGCATCGCGGTAGCGACGTTCGGGTCGGGAACTACTATGATTAATGGCATTTCACGCCATCGCAGGCCGTTCCGCATTGTGCATGCCTCGGGCATCGCACGTACCACGCGCGCGACCTTGGCCGCAGCTTCCGCGGCCTCGGACGCAGGATCGCCGACGGCCTCGATGACGATGGCGTCGACGATGAGCGATGAGGTCGTACCGCGCACGAGCACCGACCGAACCTTTTCGAACGGAACGAACGTCGTCCACGCGCCGAATTGCTCGAGTACCGTCGGCAACACCGTCGGCCTGGAAGCTGTCACTAGCAGGTTGATGTTCGGGCGAAGATCTGACGTGTTCACTATGGGTCGCGATCCCGATCTCGAGCTGCTGGCGGGCGGTCGGGCCTCCGAAGCCTCCCCTCCCGCTGGTGGCGGAGTTGCGTCTGACGTTCGGCAAGCTCGCGGTTCCGGACCTCGATGCCGAGTTCGACGGCGACCGCCAGGGAACGTTCCTTGAACTCGCGTGAGCCGGTAATCGTGATACTGCGGCCCCACTTCTCTGCGGCTAGGCGCAGTGCTGCGGTAATCTCGACGTCGCCGGCGGACCGAACCGCGATAAAGCGGCCTTCGTCGCGGAACAGCTCGGTTCGCATCGGGTCGTCGGCGCGATAGAATGTGACCGCGCCGGAGCGCTGCACTTTGTACGCGAGGCCGCTCAGAGCTCGCGGCCGCGGTTCCGTCGCGCCTCCGTGCGCGGCAAATCCATCCCGCTCGGCCCGTCGGCGCTCTCGACCCTCTTGGTACCGCAGCCCGCGCAGAGCGGAGATGGCCGCTTCGTCGCCGGCGAGGGCTCGCTCCGTCACGAACTCGCGCCACGAGAGCGTGCGCTCGAGGCGGGAGCTGCTACGCAAATCCTCGCGCTCGCCTTCGATCGAGGCGCGGAGTTCCTCGCGGCGCTGCGCGGCAACGGCCGCCGAGATGGAGCGCGCCGCCTGTGCACCAACGAGGGGCACAAGGCGCGCTCGATCCCCTCTCTTCTGCGCCGTGACTTCGGCGTAACGCGAGCGCTCTTTGACGCGCTGACGCTGCCACGCCGCTGCGTATCGGTCACGCGCGCCTCGGCTCTTCTGAAACTCGGTGAACAGTCGCTCGCGCGCCGCCGCTCGGTCTTCGCGGCGATCGGCACGCCGCTGCGGATCGCGGCGATAGCTGTTTGGCTCGCGTCCCGGACCGATTACGCGCTCTGCACTTGGTGGCTGAGTCGAGCGCTCCGAGCCGACACCAGCGCGGTCGGCGGCGACGGATTTGAACGCGCCGAGGGCGGCCTCTAGCCGCGCTCGCGACGCGAAGCGGCCGATGTGCGAGGCTTTTGCGACGAGGCTCGAATCGGTTCGATCGACGACGACGAATCCCGAGCCCTTCTCCCGCAGTTCCAGGTTGAACTCAGCGAGCGCGGACTGAACGTGAGCCCAGGTTGCCCCCGGCCGGCCGAGGGCGGTCCGAAGAGCCGGCGCGGCCTCGCGTACCCATTCCGTGAATGGCCGGTCGCCGCTCCAGGCGCGCATCGTTTCCGCCCGCGCAGTAACGCGAGCGGTGTCGCGGTCGCGGCGCAAACGGGCGACAATTTCCGGCTCACGTTCTGCTCGCTCGCGGATCTCGTGGAGGCCGCGGTCCCGCTCCCAACCGTGCCGGAGCTCGAGCTCACGAAGCGCGCGATCAATCTTCGCGTAGCTCATCGAAAGGTGCTGGGCGCGGTAGCTCTCTGGGTGGACTCGGTTGGCCGCGATGTGCGCGTGGACGTTGGCCGTGTCGCGGTGGATCGCGATGACGTACTGGTGCTTTCCGAGCCCGAGCGCGTCCAAGACATGACGGCCTGAGGCGAAGACCTCTGCGTTTGTCGGCGCTTCTCCGTCGCGCCAAGAAACGACGACGTGGAGGTACGGATTCGCCGTCCGTCGCGACTCATTTGCGACGGCCTGGAATTCCAGGGCAGCGGTCTCGAGCGAGAGCACTCCTTGCGTCTCGATCGGGTATTCTAGCATCTCGAGCTCGCCGGTCGCGACGTCGACGCGTGGTGCCCGACTAAGGTAGTGCCGACGCTCGCCGCCGGCCGCCAAAGCCTCGATCTCGGCTGCCCGCCCGCGTACGGCATACTCGATCAGATTGCCCGCCAGATCGAAGCTCGCCGCGACCCTATCGCCGCCCTCGACGCCATCGCGCTCAATGTAGTTTAGGAGGGCGGACGCACCAGCAACACCGCGCCCCTTCCGCGGGATGATCTTCGCGATCACGAGGCGCCGATGCGCCGGATCGCCGCCTGAATCTCGATGAGGAGCTCGGCGTAGCGGTCGCCCTGTCGATCGTCCGACGAGAACAGGTGCTTCTGAAGGCCGCCAAGACGCCGCAGCTCGTTGACGACCTGTAGGTCGGCGCGCGCCGGCGTCTGCCGTCCAAGGCAGCAGCGACGGACGAATTCAGCGACTCCTAGGCCGCAGGCTTGGGCGCGCTCCGCGATTGCCGCGTGGTCACCCGGAGTGACTCGGACGCTGAGGGCTCGCGTCGCTTGGCGGTTCTCGGAGCCTCGGGCATTCATCGGTCGCTCCTTGGGGTCTCGGGGGCTTTGCCCCTGAGTCTTTCCATGGGTGCGAGAAGGCCGCCAGGCCGCCGAGCATCCCACGCCGTCTCCGAAGCTTTTGTGCGCCGCTACGCGGTGTGCAAAAGCATTTCCTGCACCAACATCACGGAGTGTAACGGGGTGGTCCGTCAACCGAAGAGGCTGACGGCTTTATTTCGCCTAACTATGCTCTCAATTGCCCGCTTTTAGGTGAGGTCAGTTTGCCAAAGAGATTCGAATCCACACAAGTTGAAGCTGCGAAAGAACATCTCAGGAACCTCCCGACTCGCGATACAGCCCGCAACCTTACGCTCGAGCATACAATCCGGTCATTGAGAGCCGAAATAGATGAAGCTCTGAAGCGCGGAAACAGCGTCGAAGATATCGTCGAAGCTCTCAAGGGCAGCTCGATCAGTATCGGCGTGAGCACTCTTAAGAACTACCTGCGGCGCAGCGGTCGCAAACCGGCGGGTCGGCCGCGTCGGTTGCGCCTAACTCACCCGTCGTCGGATACTGCTCCCGAAGGGAGCTAACTCGAAAGAACGTGCGGCTTGAAGATGAGCAGAGTCGCCGGCTCGTGTTGCTCTAAGGGGAGCCACAAATGATAAGTTGCACTTGCAGTTCGGCGCACCACTGGTCGCAGCTCACCAACAAGTCGCTACCCTTCTGCCAAGCATTGAGATCAACAGTTCTTAGGCCCGGCTGAACAGCAAATGCCCGAAATCTAGTCCGCGGAGGTGCTGCGATATAGCCCTCGAGCTGGCGTCTGAATGCGGCGACATCCCCGTGAACGCACTTCGTCTTCTGCCGCTTGTCTAGACGCCGCAGAATTTCCCCGAAAATCGCAGGCGCGTTCGCCCATCGAAGCCCGCGGCTGACTTGACAGACGAGTTGATAGAGATCATCCAGCCGATGCCCAGGCTTTATCTCACTGGACCACTTGCAGTGCACAAGATCGACGGCGGCGTCTCGGGGTCCGAGAGCTTGGACGACCACAACATCCGACATCTCGTTCGAGCCGTCGTCGACAACAATATACGCGGTTGGCAGGCGCTTGCCGAACTCTTGAACCGCTTTCTGCAGTACGTTAATGCGGAACCCAGTCCTTGGCGGTAGAGATTCGTGACTGACATCTACCCCGTCCCAGTCCCACGCTTCCATCGCATCCGAGCGGAGAGCGGGGAGACGGCTCGGATACCGAATGAGGCCGCTACCAACGACGCTGCTACCATCGGCGAAGAACGTTTGGATCTGGCAGGACCGCAAGGCGTCAGAGAGTAGCACGTTTTCTCCGTTCACCTTTGCAACAACATCGCGACGCGCGATGAGCTGGCCGTCAATGCCGAACTGATACACGGCTATAAGCCGTCGCTCGTGCGCAAGGCCGACAAGGAGACGGTCTCCCGCGGATCGCACTCGTGTTTGGAGATCGAGAAGCGCCACACTGTGGCCCGACAGCTCAACGCGCAAATCTGCAGTAAGCAGCTCAATCGGCAAGTCGCACGCGATCGCGTCGCGGGGATACTGCGTAAAGGGTTGCCGAACCGGGACATCAATGTTCGGTGGGGTGGCCCCGCCTGCGGTAGACTCGAGACGGCGTGACAGTTCGAAGCACCACTCCTTAAAGTCGAGTAAGGTTGCGGCCTCCGACTCCCAAATTTTCGCTCCATCAAGCGAGACTCCGACGGACTGCAATTCACCGTCGGCTCGGAAACGCCCAATGAGATGTCCCGCAGTCGACGAGGTCATGTCAGCCGGCCGGACCCCATCGCCGGCGGATCGGCCGGCAAATACGCGGTACGACACTCCCGCGGCGGCCGCAAAGCGGGACGACCGTAACCCGACGCTCGAGTACTTCTCGAGCCCATAGGTGTACAGCGCGCGATTAAGTGACTGCGCCGCCACACGATCGCACTTGGCAGACACAAACTGCTCCAGTATACCGGCGACGGCGGCATCCGAGTGGCTCGAAATGTATACGTATCCATGTTCGCGATCGACACAGATTACGCTCAAGTTGAATGCCTGCGTATCGAAGATTGCACTTTGCAGCCAATCGGGGTGGACTAGTTCCTCGCTTACGAGGGCGGCGAGTTCTTCATCGCTGTCGTAAAAGAACTCAATCACCGGCGCGAAGACCAATCGTTCCGGCCGTTTTGTGAGATCAACCACGGTGTCGGGGGGCATCTTGAAAACCTGAGCCCTTCGGCGCGGCTGGACATTGGTCAGCGAAAATCCGGTAGGCACTCCTTGGAACTCCCGGACGTAGTTCCGCTGCGTCTTTTCGCGCTCTACCGCAGCATCGGCGATGTCGGGTAGCAGCTCCGGCCAAGACGAGTCCTCTCGGTAGAGCTCTTTCGTCTCGTCGCTTAGGTCGTCGGGTGCGGCAAGGAGCTCGGGCTGGAGTGGCTCGCCCTTACGTGTCCTAGCGAACCGGCCTACGAACTGCAAGGTCGCCGCAAACGATTTGTGCCTCACGTGATATGCCGCAATCTTGAGTTGGGGGAGGTCAAAACCTTCGGTGAGGATGCCAACAACGATCGCCCCGCGCGTCGTGCCGCTCTCTAAGCTCTCCACGATTGTGTCGATGGCCTTCAGGCTCAACTTGCTGTGCAGCACGGGAAGCTCGAGGCCGATTCCCGAATACAAATGCTGAAGACGAAGTGCGTCTTCGATGCGATCTGTGCGCACGAGGAGCTGGCTGCCAAAGCCGACGTGCCGCTTTGTGTTCAGCCGCTTTTGCGCAGTCTTGGCCAGGGTAAGATCGAATTCTTCGCCGTCGACGCGTTTAACCGGAACGAAATCGATCGGTGAGTATACGCGATCGCGAATGGCGTCCCGCAAAGGGTACCAAAAGGCGATCTCCCCTGAAATACCTTTCTTATCCCGACGAAAAGGGGTCGCCGTTAGCATTGCTACCGGAACCGTGGACAAGTCGTCGACGATCCGTCTCCATGTCTTCGCCGGCTCGTGGTGAGCTTCGTCGATGATAATCAGATCAAAGAAACCAAGTGGGGGCAGGGCCACGTCTTTGTAGTGTGTACTGATGCAATTAGGGGTGGCTACCACCACATCGTACTGTGCGAGAGCCAACCAATCATCGGTTTTCGTCATCCTCGTTTTGAGCGCTCGCACCTTTGGCGAAGACTCACCCACAGGGAAGGCGCCCGCGGATCGTAGCGTTTTAAGCGTGCGAAACTCACGAGCAACCTGGCGGCGTACAATGTCGGTGGGAACAATTACGAGCACGCGGCTGGCCCGCATCATGTACGGCAGCGCGGTCATCACAGCGGTCTTGCCCGAGCCTGTTGGGAGGACGGCTTGCGAAGCGCCCCGTCCTGATATCGTGCGCGCAGACAGAGCCCAGATTGCTGCTACCTGGGCGCGCCGAAGCCCGTCGCGGTCAGGATCATCCTCGTAGGACAGTGACAGCGATTGGCTAAGTCGGTTGTAGTACGGCCTCTCGGGCGGCGTCATCTGCGCTAGCCATTGCCGCGCGGACTAATATGGTCCCCGACGTCGGCCATTACAATCTCAAGCAGCGGCGGATCCTCGTCTAGCGGCGCGGCTGCAACGTAATCCAACACCACCACGCTGCTGCGCTGGCCCGTAACTCGCTTGACACTCGCGATGGAGATATTCTTCTTCTCGGCGTTCGTGCGTGAAACGCCCGGCAACGAGCGCCCGGCAAATCGCCGGCGCGAAGCCAAATTGTAAAAGCGTTGTCCTCGGAATTGGCGTGGTTTATTGAAGAGTGGGTTGCGGGACACAGGCCGCATCAAAAGCTCAGTTGCCATCGGACGTCACGCTCTGCAGCTCCGTCTCGAGGCGCGCTCGACACATGCCGAGTAGCATCGGGTGATCGAGCGTACGAGCGACCTGCAAGATTGCGGGGAGCTCCAGCTCTGTCAATATACGCTCGAGCCGGTTTTGGTAAGCGGCGGGATCTCGCGCTGCGAGTTGTTCGGAAAGGAGCATGCTCGCCGACATATCCTTCGCCTCTGCTTGCGCTTCAGCACGCGCAATTGCGAATGCTTGCGCTGAGATCCCTCGCTCGCGAAGCCACGTTTCGCTAGGCGTTACGCCCTCACGAAGTGCTCCGCGGAGCCCGTCATGGAGGCCGGGTGGCAGTCCGGTCGACGTCCGGTACGTGGGTGGCGGAGGCTGGCTGCGATCAGACTGCGGCGTCGTGCTGCTTGTGGCAAGGAGGTAGCGGTCAGCTCCATTTTCGTCGCCTCCGACGCCGCGAATCAGGAGCCCAACCGGATTGCTTGCACGCGCAAGTCGCCGGTCCACGATTGCACGGAGCAACATCGCGCGAGCAGGTGCGGCTTCACCGCCGACAGTCTCGAGGGCCGCGGTCGCCAGCCGGCGTGCTACCGCGCAGGCTCGTTCATCAGGGTAACCAGGCTCGACGCGCCGCGCAAGTGTCAGAACGGCCTCGATGACCTCACAGGCCACCGCGTCGACTTCGTCGGCCTCTTCAATCGCAGCAGCACATTCCTTTTCTGCTGCTGTTCTAGATATTAAGCCGACGGAGTCGGTATTCAGAGTTTTCTCGCGTAGGGAAGTCTCGTGGTTAGACTTCCGGGCGTTCACAGCCGAGACTTCTTGAAGTTCAGTGGCGAGACTCTCTGAAGTCTTACGATTAGACTTCATGCCGTCTTGTGGCGAGGTTACTCTGAAGTCTTCTTGTAAGACTTCAGACCCCAAGATCTCGTTTGAAGACTCTAAGAGGGCGAGCTGCGCATCCGAGATTGCTGGTTCCACCGCGGTCGGCGCCGGTGCTTCGGTGATCCCGTTAAGACGCTGGCCAGCAGCCACGCGTCGTCTTGCTGCCTCACTGAGCTTCTGCGATCGGACGCGGCGACGAACGACGAGCACGTCCTCGCCGCAGCGCCATTTGCGGTAGCGGTTCGGCCGGCTCTGCCCCTGCCGGTGGACGACAATCAGCGGGTGTTCGTCACCGCATCGGCCCCACGGGCATTGATGCGTGTCCTCGGCTAGGATCCGCAACCAGCGGATGATCGACGCCTTCGCGTTCGTCCCGCTGATTCTCATGAACTGGCCGTAGTTGACCTCGACCCAATCGCCGGGCACGATCTTCTTTTTGCGCTCGGCGAGTTTTTGGGTGTCGGCGAACTCGTACCATGTTGAGGCGAGAAAACCATAGAGAACGGCGGCACCGCGGTGCGGGCCAAGGACGCGCGCGACGTCGTGGTCTAGGGCAGCGAACTTCGCGCCTTTGCGCTCTTCCTCAACAGGTCGCAGATGGCGGTTCTGGGCGTCGTCACCCGGCGGCCGAACGCTCGTGAGTGCGCTGCGGGTCACCGGCGCCTTCCGATCGGGAACCCGAGACAGCCGAGGACGACGAGACCGCGGCTGGCTTGCGCCGTCGCGTTCATGGTCGTCCCGCTTGTGGTCTCGTTCAGTCTTTTGCTCCCGGAAGTTATGCGGCCATTACCGGAAGGAGACCGCATTGTGGGAGCGAACGAACGCCACAACGGATCTTCCGGTGGTGATGCCAAGCCACCCCGAGACGTCGGTCCTCCCGGCCAAGAGAACGACCGCCGAATCGTAGATGGGTCCTGGGATTCTAAGCGCCCGTGGTTTACAGACCTCGGGCGTTTTGCTTCTTAAGTCATGTGTCGCCTCGATTGATGAGCTGCTCCGCTTCAGGCGAAACGGTGCGGGGTGTGGCCGAAGCGGTCCCGACCGGAGTCGTCGGCTCCGGCGAGTTGCCACTCGCCGGGCGTTGTTGTCCGCGTCGATCGCCGAGCGCCGTTACAGCGGCGCTCGGCGTGGTTCCGTTTCGGAACGATGAAGTCGACCGGCTCACGAGGCCAGTCGCGTCGGCATAAGGAGGCACCGGTGCTCGGTCCGCGAGCCATGGGGTCCCTGCGTGGTCACGATCTCAATCCAACCAGTGCTTAGCAGCGCCGTCCGGGCGCGGCGAGCGGTCTTCGAGCTGGTCTTGATGCGTCGCGCGATCGCCTTCAGCTCGAGCTCCGGCTCGCGCATGGCGACTGCGTAGTAGCGCATCGCGGCTGGCGTGAGACGGAAATCGTCCAGGAGAGCCGTTGGAACGACCGCGCCGTCCAAGCGCTGACCAGGATGCTCGGCCCTTGCCTCAGTAGCGGTCACTGCGTCCTCCGGTCCCGACAACGATCTCCTCAGGGAAGATCGTGTCCATTGGGGGACACCGTTCGTCTACTAGATATGGTGTCCCCTGCCGAGCGCACCACAAGATAGCAGGGCATACGTCGAGCAAGGCAAGCAAGTTCGGGCCGTGCCTAAGCAGAGTTGACGGCGCTGAGTGAGCGGACTAAATTGTGACCTTTTAGTGACGTTTGTGTGACCTTGTGGTATGCTAAGGGCGCAGGGCACGAAACGAGGATGGCACCATGACCACGACCCTTGAACAGACGATTCACAACGAGCAAACGCAACGTCTCGATGCGCGAGGTGTGGCAAAGCTCTATGGCGTGAAGCTACCCGTCATTGCGAAGGCGATTGGCGCAAGTCCGGATGCCCTGCGAAAGCATCCCGACAGTAGCCCCGTCCAAGATCGTCTTGCAATTCTCGTTGATTGCTTCGCGCGCATCTACGATGTCATGTCTCAGGACGAAAGCGCTGTTCGCCGGTGGCTATGCAGACCAAACCGTGCTCTCGATGGGATGCGACCGCTCACATTGCTCGAGACTGCTCGTCTTTCGGAGCTGAAAGCGATCGCGACTCAAGTGGGAACTGGGGGCTTCGCGTAACGGAGTGCATGATGAAGCGAGAATCAAGGCAGCCTTACAAGCGCTGCCGCTTCACCGCGTTAATCGGTACGTCAGTCGTTTCATCTTCGAAGCACATCGGGGAACGGCACTCGAGGTAATTGGAGCGCTCCGTACCGGCGGCAGATACAATCCAATTGGCATGCCCGCGCTCTACACCGCGTTTCGGCGCTGGACGGCGCTCTCCGAATCTACCCAATTCTTCGAGGACGAAGATCCTATCAGCCCGATGGTGATGCTCAGCGTCCGCGTTGATTCCGAGAAGATTGCCGACCTAACGCATGCTGCGACTATGCGAGCACTCGGAACGAATCGAGCAGAGTTGACGGCGTTAATCGTGGACAAACAACTCGGAACCGCGGCGACGCAGATTCTTGGGCGCGTTGCCTACGATACAGGCCGAATCGAGGGTCTCCTGATTTGGAGTCGCGTGTCCAGCCGCGAGAAAAATCTGGTCCTTTTTCCGGATCGGCTAGGGATGCGCTACGATCTGCACGATCCAACCGGCGAGCTGCCATCGACGCATCCTGCGATTATGGAGGCGTTACGCGAACTAATGCAAATCGACTAGCGTTTCAGCGTGATGTGCCCATGCCGTTAGGCGTATATCGGTCGGATCACTGCATGGCGAGTCGTGCGTCAGTCAAGGCGGGCCAATGGGTCGGCGCGGGGAATTAAAATGGAATGGACCCATCAACCGATGACGAACTCTTTATCCTTAACAATCCTGGTGACGCGTTGGTGCGAGAGGTCTTCGCGCGGTTCGGCAGAGCCTTCTACGCGGCGAACTGCTTGGAGCGCGAAATCGCCGGCACATTGATGCACGTTGAGTGGCGTTCGAACCTTCGCCCCCCCATGACGCGTGAAGAATTTCACGAGAGTTATGACACGTTCTACGGGACGCTCGCGGCGATGCCCATGGGACGGCTCGTTGCACGCCTGAAGGCCCTAAGCGATCTGCCGCCAAGCCTGCATGATGCTCTCGACGCTTGCCTAAGCGCGCGCAACTCGCTCGCTCATCACTATTTTTGGGAGCGCTCCGGGACGTTTGCGCTCGCGTCTGGCCAGCGGCAAATGATCGATGAATGCGATTCGTTCCTCCAACTGTTCGAGAACACTGATGCAGAAGTCCACGCCTACGTAACTCCACACCTTCAACGTCATGGAGTGACCCACGAGGCTGTGGCCAATGAACGAGGGCGAATTATTCAAGACGCGCGAGATAGATTGGCGTGATCAAAGGCTCGCGGGCAGTGGATTGATGGTAGTGTGCCCGAGGCCGTCCCGCTCCGCAACATGGCGAACCTCGGGCGGGTGATCAGTGGAATTCAAGAGACGCACTCTCACCGAGCTCGCCGACATGGTATGCGGCAATTTTATCGCTGAGGAGAGCCGCTTTCGCTACCGGAGCAGTAGTTACTTGACCGAGTTCTTTCAAGACTGTGGTACTAGCTACAAGCACGACGGCTCGACACGAGGCACCTGGGTCGCTGAGACGCTTCGGCTAATACTCGCTGAACCGCAGCTAAACGCAACCACGCCCCCGGCTACGTTTTCGCGCGTGATCCGAACGCTGATGGACCAAGAGGACGCGACAAACGAGGGGCCGGCGCGAGTCGAGGCACTGGCGGCCCTAAATCGAGCGCTTGCTCGCGAGGGGTTTGAGGCCTTCTATTCGGACGACAAGCAATGTTATTTGCGACACGTCGCGAGCAACACTATCGCGCTGATGTCGCCGAATCCGCATCGGCCATTTTCGCCATCTGAACTCGAGAGACGGGAAGCTCTGCTTGCCTATCTTGATAAGGCGTCCGAAGATGAATTGATCGAGGAGGTATTGTTGCCCCTGTTCCGTCAGCTGGGCTTCCATCGAGTGACGGCTGCTGGGCACAAAGACAAGGCGCTGGAGTACGGCAAGGATGTGTGGATGAAGTTCACTTTGCCGACACAGCACGTCCTGTACTTTGGCATCCAGGCGAAGAAAGGAAAGCTCGACTCGTCGGGCATCAGCGACGCTAATGTCGCGGAGATACACAATCAGGTGCAGATGATGCTCGGGCACGAGATATTTGATCCCGAAATCGGCAAGCGGGTTCTCGTAGACCATGCGTTCATCGTCGCAGGCGGAGAGATCACTAAGGCGGCGCGAAATTGGCTCGGAAACAAGCTAGATGCTTCGAAGCGCAGTCAAATCTTGTTCATGGACCGCGACGACATCCTAAACCTGTTCGTGGTAACTAATGTGCCGCTGCCAAGCGGAGCGTTGCCCGAAGCCGACCCAGACGACGACGAGCTACCGTTCTAGCGCCGATCTGACCCTAAAGTGCAACGTCTACGATTGGTGGTACTGGCACATGGACCCAAATACCGAGATCGCATCGGGGTTCACGGTAGGCGACTACCGCGCGCTGCGCCAGCGCTTAGTGCCGGAAAGTCAAATCACCTCAGAGTGGAAACGGGTATTCGGGGCGTTTCATCGGCGAATTACGGAGCGGTTTCTACAGCCGATCGCCGAGCTCGGCCGCTACGATGACCTCGACGAGCTTCCGATGCGACCCGGCTTTGCGATTCTGGCATTGGACTGCCTGCTGATCGACACATTGCAGTCGTTTCGCGAGGGACGCGCATCCACCGGCGAAGTGAGCCCGGCGAAGTCGTTTCGAGATTTTCTTCAGAATGCCGCGGCTTTCGCAAGTTTCAACAGCGATGACAAGTCCGACTTCTTCGGAGATATTCGAAATGGGCTGCTGCATAACGGCGAGACGAGGCACAACTGGAAAGTTCGGATTGATACAGATCGGCTGCTTACAAAGGACGACGAGAAGCGAACGCGCACTATCAACCGTCGATTATTTCACGCTGGCGTTCTGCGCGAATACGGGCGACTCTGCAGGGACCTCCAGCACGGCGACACTGCTGCGCGTTCACGCTTCTTAGTGCGAATGGACGCGATTTGTGGAATGGCGCTCGCGCCCGGACACTTATACTTCGCATACGGCTCCAATCTTCTCGAATCAGAGATGAAGCGGACGGCGCCGAGCGCAAAGCCTATAGGTAGGGCGTACATTCCGGGCTATAGGCTCGCTTTTGACAAACATAGTAATACGCGAAGATGCGACGCCGCGAACATTCGCAGGGATTTCTCTCGCATGGTGTGGGGTTACGTGTACGCTATCAATGCGGAAGACGAGGCAGCTTTGCTGAGCCGAGAAGGAGGCTATTCTCCGTTAAGCGCAACGGCGTGGCTGAACGACGTGGGCGCGGACGCCGCCGTCATGAAAGAGGTCTTTACTTTTGTTGGGAACGATGAATGCGCATCGGCTTGCGGTCCTTCAGCGGAGTATGTAGATCTTATTCTTGAAGGTGCAAGTCAGCGAGAGTTGCCCGCTGACTACGTCAACTCCGTATTGGCTGCGGTCCGCTGACGCAAAGACGCCGGCCCTGTTCGGGCCCGAGCCCAGGTCGAGACTTAGCCCCCGACAATCCCAAGGAGCGGCGGGTCGTCGTCGAGCGTCGCGGCGGCGACGTAGTCCAGCACGACGCTGTTCGAGCGCTGCCCCGTCACGCGCTTGATGCCCTCGATCGGAATCTTCTTCTTCGCTGCGTTCGTGATGAAGCCGCGCCGCAGCGAGTGCCCGGCGAAGTCGCCGGCGACGCCGGCGGCCGCTGCGCGCCGCCGCAGTACGCGCGCGACGTCGGATGGATCGAGCCTGTTCGCTGTCAGGCGGCCGCGCAGATCGAATGTACGAAAGACCGGCCCGTCGGCACCCACGATCTCGAGCCATTTCCCGAGCGCTGCAACGGCGCAAAGCTCGGCGCGTTCGGCTGGTAGTTGCGGCGCATACAGTTCGCGGCCAGCTCGACGCGGATCGTTCTTCGCGCCAGCGATCCAGACGTAAAGCCCCTTCTTCGTGAAGCGGAGATCTCCGACGTCGAGCGCGACGAGCTCGCTGCGGCGAAAGGCGCCCGCATACCCCAAGAGGATCAGCGCGCGATCGCGCAACGCCGGTAGGTCGTCGGGCATCGCCGAAACGATCGCCGGAAGAAGCTCGATTGTCATCGGCTCCTTCTTCTTCGCCGCGGTCCCGCGCGTGCGCGCGTAGCGTCGCAGCATCCGGCGAACCAAAGGATGGTCGGTGGGCGTTTCGTGGCCCGCGGTCGTGTGCCGGACGGCGATCGCCGCGACGCGCCGCCGGAGCGTCGGCAACGCGAGGCCGTCGGGACCGATGTAGATCCGCTCAGCCGGCGGCTGTCGCCGGTAGGCGCTCGGGGCGCGGCTGCGCGTCGTCTCGAGAGACTTGAGGTAGAGCGCGAGGGTCTGCGGGGCCGCGGGCAGCGCGGCGAGTCCGTGGCGCGCACAGAACGCCGCGAAGTCGGCCCAATCGTGCGCGTAGGCGCGTTCGGTCGCCGGCGCCAGGTCGGGCGTCGACAGATCACGGTCTACGGCGCGCGCGAGTTCGGCCAGAAACGCGTCGACGTCGTCCGTCGCCGCCGGAGGCCTGATCCCAGGTCCCAGAGCGCCATTTCGGCCATCCCGGATGACCTGGAGGCCGTCCTTACGCTTTTCCACGCCCTCTTCTTCGCCCGAAACTCGCAATCACTTGCGTGTCTGAGAAGTGGTTCTTCTCAGACACGAAGGTGGTGTTTATCCGTGAAACAGGCCAGCCGTTTAGCTCGCTCGAAGCTCATTCAATGCGCCCAGCCGCGATCGACGAGCTCGACGAACTGCCGCCGCCGCGTTCGCTCCCTCTGCGCCGGTGCTGCAGCAAGCGGGGATGCCGAGGGACGGCGCGGCCCGGCGGGCGCTACTGCCGGCCTTGCGCGACCATTGCGACGCGAGCCTGGCGCGATCGCCATCGCGCCCGGCTCACCGAGCGCGAGCGAGCCCGAAACTGGAGCGACGAGCAGCGGGCGGTTCGAGCTGCGCGCGCCTACGTCTACGTCTACATCCGGCGCGGCAAGCTCGCCAAAGGGCGGTGCGCCATCTGCAACGATCCGGACGTCCAGCCGACGTGGCGAGACCCGAGGCGGCCTCTCGAGATGGAATGGTTCTGCCACCAGCACGCCGTCGAACGACGCGAGGCCGCCGACGCCGGCGCGCGCGAGACTGCTGCCCTTAGGGCTGTTAACGAGGAAGTGAAGGCGGCGATCGCCCTTCTTCCGCTAGAGGTTCAGCGAGAACTCCATGAGCAGGCCATGGGGGGTCTTTTGGTTCGCCGCGTTGGGGATATGATGTACTGGTGGAACCTCCGTCGAGCGGTTCAAGCCTATGAACTTCGGACTTCTGGCGACGGATTTTTCCTTTAACCACGGCCTTCTTCTGCAATCGTTGCAGCGTGAACATAGGATATGATCAGAATGTCTAAGATGATAAGAACGATAGACGCTTACGCAATTTTCCGAACGTTCTTAGCATTACGGCCATGCCCAACATTCGGAATGTTCTAGTCCTCTTGGATATCCTGATCATCCCGGTAATCCTTTACGCGCTGCCATACCATATGCTATGATCGGCCCGAACGTTGAGAATGATCGGAACGTTCGATAGTATCGGACGTTCCGGATGCCCGACGCAGAAAGAACGTCCTGAATGATCCATGCGATCGTGAACATGAAAGGCGGTGTCGGGAAGACAACCACGGCCGTCAACCTTGGAGCCGCCCTCGCGCGGCGCGGCAGGTCCGTGCTCGTCGTCGACCTCGATCCGCAGGCCAACGCTACGGGCTGGATCGGCACCGATAATCCGCCGACAGCGACCGTCGCTAACGCCCTAGCCGACCGCAAGACTGTCGGCGCCGCTGTCGGCCCGTCGACGGCAGAAGGAGTAGACCTTGCTTATGGGTCGCGTGAGCTCGCTGGGGTTGCCGAGGATCTTCGCGCCTCCTCTCCGACGCCCGCGCTCGCCCTTCGCGCTGCTCTGAAGCAGCTGAAGGCTTACGACGACATTCTGATCGATTGCCCGCCCGGGCTCGGGCTGCTCTCGCTCAACGCGATGATCGCGGCCGATTCGCTAATCGTGCCGGTCGATTCGCAAACGATGGCGCTTGCCGGCGTGGCCCAAATTCGGGACACGCTCGCGGAACTTTCAGAGGCCGAGGTCATTGCGGCGGTGCCCCCTGGGCGCATCCTGCTCACGATGTACGACGGTCGCCTTTCGCTCGATCGAGCCGTCGCTGAGCACCTGCGCGAGACGGCGATGCCCGTGTTCAAGCAGACGATTCGGACCAACACGAAGCTCGCCGAAAGCTACGGTCTCCGACAGACGATCTTCGACTACGCGCCGACGTCAACTGGCGCCGTAGACCATTCCGGGCTCGCCGAGGAGATCGCGGCGGATCAGGCCGGCGTGACCGAGGCGATCGCATGACGCAGCAAAAGAAGAAGAACTTCGGCCTCGCTGCTCAACTCGTGCAGCCGCGATCGACGCCAACGCCGCCCGACGCGGAGGGAGCAGGGACCGACAATATTCCCGCCGCCGATCGCGGAACACGGTTGGCTGTGGCCGTCGAACCAGCGTCAGCGGTGTTCGACGACGTCGCGATCGAGCGCACCGAACATTCCGATCATACTGATCATACAAAACGCGGTCGAAGGAAGGAGAAGAAGCCCGGCGCGCCTCCGCGTGAGGGAGGCTATGTCCGTCGGACCATTACGCTTGCCCCGACACTATCAGACTATGTTGATCGCGCGTGGCGCACGTATCGAAGGGCGGATGGCAAGTACGTGAAGGGCGTCAGCGGCTTCATCGAAGCGGTCATCGACGAACATCGGCGCCGCTCCCACTGATTCCGTCGCGGGTGCGGAAGTCGGAGCCCCGCGAACGCCGTTTAATCGGCGCGGTGATCGCCGCAATGTTGATTGTCGCCGCCTCGTTTGGTTTGAGTAGCGTAGTCAAACTCAATCTAACCGCTAGCATGCCTGTCGGCGTTTACATCCTTCAACCGACGAAAGCGCTTCGGCGCGGAGCTATCGTCATCGCATGCCCGCCGGCGGATGCCCAACGCGTCGGCGTCCGGAACGGGTACCTCGCTCCAGCTCGGGGCATACTCCCGGCATCCCGCTGCGATGCCGGGTCGGCTCCCCTCTTGAAATACGCGATCGCTCTCGCCGGCGACGTCGTTGAACTCAACGATCGCGGACTCGAAGTGAACGGGCAACTCGTCGACGCGCACAAGATCGCTCGCGTCGACCGAAACGGCCGCGCGCTACCCTCCATGCCAGACGGAACGTATCACCTTGGAGCTGGCGACGTTTGGCTCTATTCGCCGGCCGCGCATAGTTGGGACTCGCGCTACTTCGGACCCACGAAGCTAAGCGATGTCCTTGGTACCGCTACTGCGCTCTGGACGACTCGGCCGCTATCAGTGCTCTCGATCCGGCGTTTGGGGAAGTAACCGCGGCTAGCCAGACGACGCGAGCCACAGTCGAACTGCAACCCGTCTTTCAGGCGTGGGAATCTCCGCATCGCCTTCGCTGGAGCAAACCCTGCAATCTTCGCGCCAGCGGACCACTCACCGGTAGACGGCGATGTTCGTGAGCTCACCGGCGAGCAACAGTTCCGCCATATGAACACGGCTCCAAAGTTTCCTGTCAAACAGCGGTCGCGCTGGCATCGCATCTCTCGCTCGTTCGAATAGTGCTATCGCCATCTCGAAATTGTGCGCGTTCGGATAATAGAGTCCATCGAGTGCACCGTAAACGTCGGGATTTTCATAGAAGTAACGAGCCCAAGGCTGAGACTCAGTGTGCTCGCAGGACGTAACCTTCGCGATAGTGCCCGCCTGCCGCACGCCATTGACGGAGAGATCGAGTAGCCGCAACTCTCGCGTCGGCGCAAATCTCGTGTAGCGCCTCGTCCCGCAATAACAGATCCCCGTATCGCCAGCGACTTCGACCAAAGAACCGGAGAGACGCTCGGCAGCGTACGTGATGCCGCGGTCTGCGCCGCCAACATGGTGATCGAAACGCGCGAAGGGACCGGGCGAACGAAAGCCTAGAGCCGTCGCTCCGTGCAGTGCGGGGTCGTAAATTCGAGCTAGCTGAAGACCTGCCGGCCACACGTGTATGACCGGCGAGACCTTAGCGCTCGGCGGAGGCGGAGGAGGAAGAAGAACTGCCAAGGATTACGTTACGCCAATACCGCGGACCGCACTCACGACGCGATCAGCTCCGCCAGCTCGTAGAACATCAATCGGGGCTTTCCCGTCAAAGATCTGCTGCTCGCGCGAAAGCCAACTAGCAATTTCCAGATCAGAAAGATGTGCTGCCGCGCGCAAGACATCGGATAGGCCTGGCAGGACCCCGCTCGGCTGCGAGTCCTCGAACTGCCACTTTGGGAAGCGCAACTCTCGACCTTGCCGGATCGCTAATAACTCGTTCCGCCTTACACGCGCTGCGATCGCCTGCCGTGTGCCGAGACGGAGTGCCTCGCGCACTTCGTCAGTGGAGAGCGTATCCGAAAGCAACGCGCTCCGTCGTACAAGAATGCGCTCCTTGTTTCGCGTCGCAAGTTCCGTGAGCTCCGAGTTCGGCGCGCCAAAGATGTCCGCAAGAAGGCGTCGCTCACGTGCCGAAACCGCACCCACCGGTCGCCTGTCGGTGACGCTGCGGAGCCGCGTCGCAGCCGTCTTCATTGTGGCAGCATCTCGGTCGGGTACGATCACGAAGGCGAGCGGTTCTCCCGGTTGGCGCTTCTCGAGCTCGCTCGTGAATCGCAGCAACGCGGGGACGTTTTCCTCCGCCAATTCTCGCACACTTGCGGCGAGACGAGCGCGCGCACCATGAGTCTTACCAGCAGCGCTCATCGTCTGTACGCTCGTGCGGCGGCCCACGGACGCGGCACTTCCCTTGCTGGCGGCTCTCTTTCGGCTGGCGGTCTTCATACAGCGAGCATACGAAAAGGGGTAACGTTTGTCAAATTCGACAAATAGGGAAAAATGGGAAAAGGTGCTGGCTCACTGAATGGCAGCATCTGTCCCACGTCTCAGCGCCTCAGCGAACTGACGCCCGCGGTTCGGCCGACCGACGAGCGCAATGCGACGTAGCCGACTGCCGCGCGAGTTCGCAGCTGGCGCCGGAAAGCGCCAAACTTGATACGAGGCCACTTATCCAATGAGAGTCTTTCGGCTAAAGGTCCAGGCCGTCAAATGGAACGTATTCGCGCGTTGGCGCGTGGGCGACCTCAGAAATGCCAAGAACGTCTTTCTCGGACGCAAGGAAGTACAGCACGTATTCATGCGGATACCGTGACTTCATAAGCGCTATGAGATGATCTTCAATCACGTTAACGAAGGCGAAAACTTTATCACTTGATACGGCTGCCCAAAGCGAAACGTATTCAGCAAGGTCTAGATCGGCGTCCAAATGCGCTCCGAGCTTGTTTCGAATCCGCCGGAACACGTTTTTCTTATCAAGCCGCCGCACCGAGCGTACTAGGTCTCTGTACTCGGCCGCCCTATAACTATCATCTAGGCGAGAAAGACCTTTGAATAGGGTCATCATAGTGCTTAGTTCAACAATGATGTATTTCGCCAATAGCTTCTTAGTGAAATCGTTCGTGAATATCGCAAGCTCCAGAAGCCCCGCGAGAGAAAGCAATGCCTCACGCGCGACGCTCAATAACTGGAGCACCTTCTGCAAGGTGACCTCCTTATGAAACGTGTTGCCTTGCGCGCCGAATATGCGGTTTCGTTCGCCCATTCGCAACGGATTGGACGTTAGCCGTATTTGCATTGCAGGGCGAAGCGGCTCTCTCGGAAGGTCGCCGCTTATTAGCGCGCGGCCGATCTTCTGCCGTAGGTAAACGTAACGGCCTCGGCGCGCTCCGATTCGAGCCTCAAGCTCCGAATCCCAAACAAACTGGCGTTTCACGCCAGCCTTAACACCTTCGCTCGTCAAGACGATCAATTCGTCGCCTTGCTCTTCAAGAACCTGAACTTCTAAGGTCACGACGTTGAGCGGAAAGCCCTCTTTCGGCTCAAGGTTTGCGATGAATGGCATCACCGTATCTCCATCTGACGAAGCCCGAGCGTCACTGCCAGGGGCTGCGCCTCTGAGGCGCTCAAGGACCCTGCTAAGGTAGAAAAGGTTTCACCTCAGCCAAGAATCAAGCGGCCGTGCCGGAATAGAATGGATCCAATCCGGCGGGTCTGGAGACCAAGAAGGCTGCGTACTTAGCTGACCTCGAGGCGAAACTGGAGGCGTGCAGTGCAAACAATATTTGCGGACCGGAGAGTTGGTCGAGGCGTAGCATGGTGAGAAAAGCGCCTATGCCATTTTTCGGCCCAGCAATATAATACGTGAAAGTCTGGGACTGATGTCCGAGGCCGCGAGTCTATCGCGTACCAACAGGGCAACCCGCCATGCGGCCGCGCGCACGTCGCGGTTCTTGTTCCCGATAAGCTGCTCAAGGCACTCTTCGATTTTAGGCAGGCGATCTTCTCTTCTCGGGAGGTGAGAAACACTGGCGCCCCAAGCCCGAATTATAGTGAACGCTAGACTTTCAGCGTCGGCATTAGATTCAATGACGTCGGCAGAACTCTTCAGAAACTCCACGAGTTCCGACTGTCGAGATTTGGATAGGGCCTGCGCAAGGGTGGTCACACGGGCGCACCACTCGAGTGGATGGGTAGCGAGGAGAGCTTCGTCGGGACCCGCTAGCAAATGTGGGATAAGAGCTTTCTGGACCTCATATGGCGGCGTACCGCCAGCCGACCGTCGACGTAGAAAATGCCACCATGCCGGTTCGTTCTTCAATGCGGTCCGAATGACATCAACGGCGAAGTTGACGGTAAGGCTTGCGCGAATGTCGTGCGTAAATCGATCGCCTAAGAAACGCTCGAGCACTCGTTCCATCGGTTCGGCGAAAATCGATTGGATAGGGTCGGGCACGGTCTCGAACGCCGGATATAAATCAATGTGAATCGGCCAGGGGGAATCAGACCGAAGCACAGTTGAGGTCAATAGATTGTCGAGGCCTAAGCGCAGGTCAGCGTGTTCCTCGAACACATGAGCGAGGACGCGTACACCGACTTCGATCGGTTTAAGATAGATCGGGCTTGAAGGGCTCGCAAAATCCTCTTGCCCGAGCAATAGCATTTCCGGTTGTCCTTGCAGATCGAGCACCTCAAGAACGTCCTCACAAGCGACTCCGGCGTGGTGGGCCAAGACACAAACGTTGGAAGCCGTCAGCCACGTACTCAGGAGTTTCGCGCTCAAGGTCTCGCCAGACGGGCGTCGCTCGAACTCGATAAACAACCACCGCGCGTATTTAATTAGTGGTTCAATTTCGGCGGCGGCAATGAGGGACCCCAATACCCTGCGCAGTACGCGTTGGCGCGTCTCGAGCGTCAACGCTTCCAGCAGAAGTAATCGAAGGTAGTGCATGACAGGGAATACCGAGCGCGCTAGCTTCTGAAGATGACGAAGGAGCGTGCGCCGCTGGGACCTACTCATGCCTCGAAACGATTTGATAAGAGGCTCGGGGAGCGCGACCGGCAAGGTCACGAGTCGTCCGAAGACCTCGTCGAATGGAAGGCGCTCTTGTAGCGCCGTTACGCGGTCCCCCTCGCCGCCGATATAGCGCAGAGCCTCCTCGATTCGCGGCGGACGCAAGTCCTCGAGATATGTTTCGCCATTAGCCAATCGACTGTAGACTCGATACAAGTACACGGTGAAGCGATCGCGGAGTAGTTCATCCAGGGTTCGTAAGCGAGTCTCCGCGGGTTGCGACTCGAGGATCTCGGCGAGTTGTGCTCTCTCGGCTAGCGACATGTCCAGGTGTGCGCGATCGGCATCCAAGCGACGCTTGATGTCGGCGCCCACGAGCGTCAAGTACTGGAGCCGAAAATCGTCTGCGATCGTACCACGCTCGCCCGGTCGGGAGAAGGCGACTGTAGGAAATGGCGGCTGCTTGCCAATGAGCGAAATAAACCGCACGTCGTAGGGATTGCCGTGCGTGTCGGTAAGTACGACCCCGAGCTGGCCGCTAAGGGCCCCGACTACAGCCTCGACATAGTCCGTCGTTTCTGCTGCCGCGGTGGCATTTATCGAACGCGTCTTCTGTAGAGGGAGCTGGAAAATATCGAGAAGGCTTGGCTCTCGGGACACCAAGGCTTGAACAAATTCAAGGGAGCCAATCTTTGCACGAAACCGAGCCTTCGTCGGTTCGCCGTCGCCGATCGTCGAGAGGCCCGCGCTCACGAGAAGGATAGCACGACGCAGAGCCAGCGGGTCAGCTTCCGCGCGCTGCGCGATCAGCCTGTGATAGAGCCAGTCCGTATAGGGGTCTTTCATCGCAGGAGCTGCGTCAAGTAACCGGCCACCTCGACGTCAACGACCGCGTCTGAAGGAACACTCGCGAATCCTGATAGCCCGTAACCCGGCAACCCCTCGGGTGTCAGGTGTTCGCGAACCCATTGGGCTCGGTCGTGATCGCTCGGATTCTTGGAACACAGCAGCGTGTCCATTGAAGCGCGTACGGATTTGGCGAGTTCGAAGAGGAACGCCATTTGCGGTGCATCTGGGCCGCTATTTTCCTCGCCGCGCGCGTAGAGTGCATCCGTGTCCAGCAGCGCAGCGGCCACGTACCGCTCGAGCACCCGCATTTCTTCGGTCTCGGTGAGACCGGAGTCGGTGACGGCAGCCGCGCGGACGACTGCGAGAATTTCTCGTTCCTCTACGGGGATGTACATGAGGCAACAGCGGCGCATTTCGATCGTCATTTCGAAGAAGGTTGTCAGCGAGATCCCGTTTGGCTCGTCGACGAGAGCGCGTAGGATATCCCAAAGGCTGCCAATTGCGACGCCGTCGTCTCGCAAGAAATGGCCCGTGATTTGTCGATCGTCGACAGTCACGACCGATCCCTTCGGCAGCCGCTCTGAAAAGGCCGCACGAACGGCTCGTATCGTGAGCGATGTCTCTGATTCGCCTTCCGGTACAGCCGGCTCCGTCAGCGGCGTGATTTTATTTGATGCGATGAAATGCTGCAGCTGATCGATCGCGGAGCGCAGCCATTGCGCTCCCTCGAGCTCTCGTGATTCCTTTGTTTCTTCGCGTTCAAGGTACACCACGTATGTTTCGGGGATGACATGGCGGGAGGACAGGAGATGTGAACGGATGCCCGCCTCGTATAAGAGTTCGGAAACGTTGAATTGTAAGAACAACGTCGCGCCCGGTGAGAGCTTGCCGCCCCTTCTTTCTTGGATGCTTCCGAAGGCCGCGATTGCGCGATCATATGCCGCAGTACCGAGCGTCCCGCCGTCTCTGAGCCAATCGACGACATCGAGAGGCGTGCACCAGGGGACGCCAGCCGCCTCGTAGCGACTCTCGTTTTCGGGCGTGGCCCAATCGACGATGACAAGTCCTCGACGCTGCGCGATCGCCTCGATCGTTCCCTTTATGTTTTTTTCGATCTCGAACCGATCTGCTCGGAGATCTTTTAGGAGAGCTTGACGTGCGGCTCGCTCTGGCGTCGGTTCCAGGGTCCGGTCTGTAAGTAGATCGGACAAGAGGGCACCTAGTGCACGCGAGACAAACACGTGGCGCTTATCAACGAGTGCCTCGACGGTGTTCAGCCAAACGGCCACCAGATACGACGTGGTATCGAGAAACACGTTTTCTAACGGTTGCCGCGGATCTGCTGCGGTGCGCGAGCCATGCCGCACGAATATCGGGACCCCGTTGCGTTGCGCGCCCTCACGATTGAGCTTGGGTTGTAAGACGTGCGTATTATAGAGATCTGTATTCAGCACAGACGTGAGAACGTGGACCGAAATTTTGCCTTTGCGATAGCGATCGATCAGCGCGTCGGCTCGCTCGTGATCTGCTTTAAGCGTCGCGATGACTTGCACTAGGTCCATCAGCCGGACGCCGCCGCGACCTTCGAGCCCTAGACGATGCATCGGCTCTTGAAGCGCTGCGGCTTCGGCCAGGAGCCCAAGGTCGTGGGACAGTGTAAACGCGAGCAGCACAAGTCGATCGTCTTCTGCCGCTGCGGGCATGCTCAGGCGCCACAGACGCTTTGCGAGCTCAGGATCGATCGGTCGAATCCACATGGCGAACGCTAGCCGCGTCTGCGGCGTTGCGAGGTCACTTTCTTCGGCCGCGCGAGCCAGGAGGACCGTCCCCGGAAGATCCCCACGTTGCACGTGGGCATAGCCAGCAGAATAGAGGTTGTTGTCGTTTGGATCGACGCGGAGAAGATCGTCGAAGGCAGGAAGAGCGTCGTTGCTTGCGAGTCTATCGAGCGATAAGGCGCGCAAACGGAGAATATCGGCGCTGATCGGAATCTTGAACTCGGATAATTGCGCGTATAGCTCGAGAACATTAGCGTAGAGCTGCGTATTAAAGGCGCCGTAAAGCGCGAGTCGTGCGGTCGCAAGGTTTCTAAATGCAGCGAGAACCGCCGGACCCTGCTCCGCGAGAAACCTCCAGTCTCCCTGAGTTCGAGCGAGATTGGCAGCGACGAGCAATACTTTCGGATCGCGGCATTCGAGAAAGAACTCGTAAAGCCGAAGGTGGGCTGTCTCCTTCGGTCCGTCTTCGAGCCGAATGGTCGTTTCGACCGAGTTTCGTTCCTCAATCGTGGTGATTTGCTCTTGTACCTCGCGTGCCCCGGAAATATCGCCTTGGAGGGCCTTGGCGAGTGCAAGAAGCGAGCGAAAGCGAGAAAGCTCCGGTGTCGTGCGAAACATTCTAGCGTGCTCTGTTAGGAGAGCTTCCGCGGATGCAGCCTTGTCTGTTTGGATCTGCATCGTTGCAAGCAAGGCGATCACTTCGGCCTCTGGGTCGATTGTGTTCACGCTTTCGGCGATATGACCGACGGCGGCGTCCAGTTCTTCTCGCGAGAAAAGAACAGCGCAGTCGACCCAAGCGAGGGCCCGAAAATTTGGCTTTGGCCGATCGAGAAGGTCCCGCGCATAGGCCGCCGCTTCTGGGTTCGTGTCTTGATTGAGGCAGAGCGTCCCAAGTCGCCAGAGCTCCAAAAAGTCGCGTTCCGTGTCGACAAGCTCGGTCTCGCGCAAGAGGGTGTCCGCGATTGCCGCTGCCGCAACGAAGCGTTGACGTTGCTCTGGCGTGTCGGTTATCTCGTTTTGCGGAATGGGTTCTGGCCAGCCACCAACATGTGGGGGCCAAAGTGGCGTCGGGATTCCAGCGAGATAAAAGGCGACAAGCACCACATAAGCGATGCTATAGTCCTCTCCCGCGGCGACAACCAGCGATTCCGCGAGCGTTATCATCTCGCTCATTCTCCGCTCGGCGATAGCAATCAGAAGGCGAATGCGCCGGGCACGCGGGCGTTCGGTGTCCGAAGGTGGCAGCGCTAAAACAATCCGGCGGGCCTCTGCCGGTGCAGAATCCACGAGGTACGCGGCGCGCATAATTTCAAGGTCGCTCGTGAGATGAGGCGTGATGGCGGCGAGAGCCGCGTCGGGGCCGTAAGCAGCGAAGGCGATGATTGCTCGTACTCGCTCGTCCGCGGATGTGTCTTCGTCAAATGCGATCGCTCGATCGGCTAGCGCTGTCGCAAGGCCGAGTGTCGGTTCCTCGCGGGCCAACATGATGGCGTTGGTACGCAGTACTCGGCCCATTAGCGGGGCTGGTACGCCGGACTCCGCCATCGCAACGGCTTCCTGGCTAGTCGCAAGAGCAGCGGCGGGCCGCATCTGGCGACGTTCACGTTCCGCGCGCTCGATAAGTCGTTCCACCGCGGCGACGCGATTGGCGCTGCTAGACCGTTGAGACGTTACGGAAGACGGGATAGGCTCGAGATCATTCGGACGCGATCCCGATGTAACGACATCTATGCTAGGCAAGACGTCACTCAGTAATCCGTAGAATTCAGAAAGCGGTGTGACGTAGCCGCCGAAAGGAAAGGATGCGTGGCGCGTTTCGATGGCAATGCCAATGATGCGCGATGGCGAGCCCTCAAGATACGCCGGGGCCCCGCTGAGCCCTGGCGTCATATGACCGTCCTTAAGTCGAAACACTGGTATTTTTCTATCGTCGTCATGGAATGAGACACCCTCGAAGCGAGCCGTCACCGGATCGCCGCCGACGTTAGCATCGGTGCCGAAGCCAAACATCGAAATGAGAGCATCCGTAGGGGGTGTTGCCAGTTCAAATCTCGGATACCACGGCAACGGCGGGCAGTCCACGCGGAGAAGCGCTACATCGGGGTGCACTGCGGCCGGCGTTTCGCTCGAGACTGTTTCCGGCTCGATGAATACGATCGCAGCATCAAACGGCTTACCATGCAGACTAATGTGCAGCGGAGTATTGTTACGCGCAACGTGAGCTGCTGTAAGTAAGAACCCACGCGTTACAAAGAACGCCGTCCCTTGGGCCAAGGGACCAGACACGCGCACCGTAATGTCGTGAATGGTCCTGCGCTCATTTGGGTTCAGCGCGGACCCATTTCAACTTAATCTTAAAGTTTGCGGACCCTTGGCCTTTGACGATGAGCGCACTGAGACCGCCAGACTCGACCTTGGCGTCGACGCCAAATTCGATTTCGGCCTCATTCGGAGACACTTTACTGAGCGCCGCCTGCAGATCGGATGCGACAGCGCAAATCGAGTCGGCGATACTTTCGAACCGCCCGACGATTTCGGCTGCCGTCTCCGCTGAGATTGCTTGGCGGCCCGATGGCGCCTCAGATACGGCTTCGATATACACGAGCGTATTATTTGCCAGTTTCATTTTAGCCGGAATGCGCAAGTCCATCATGTGACTCCAATTGTTCGCTGTGCAAGCACTTTATCCGTCGAAGCGGCGTCCTTGCGCGGCCGCGGGTGCAGCGCCGTGAACGGCTCGAAGACGACCCAATTCTCGACGTCGTCACCATACCGCGAGCGGTAGCACACGCCGTCGAATCGGCCCGAATCATAGACGTAGCGTGAAACCGCTTGCGTGAACGCGCGAGGAAACGATATGCGGATCGCGGCCGCGTCGAGATCATCCAGTCCGAGTTCAACAACGGTCGTAGCAAGCGCTTTGCGCAGCGTCGCGAGGGACTCTGCCGTGCCGATCGCGGCGAAGACGCCGGCTGCGTCGGCGGCCCCGATCGCGCGGCCGCTGCGCCATTCGCGCGGCACAACGCCGAGCGGAACATAATCGTCCGGCCCCGAGATCTCGGCGAGTGCTGCGCGAACCTCGACGTCGACGCGGAACCGCGCGAGCGTTTCGAGGAAGCATCCGAGACGCGACGAGGAGGCGTAGAGGACCCGATATGTACCACGCGGATCATCGAAGCGGTTTCCGAAGGTTCCGTCTTCGCCGGCGTAAGCCCAATCGGGCGGTGCCCAAGGGTCCGGCTGTCGGGCCAGCCGGTAGACCGTTAGCGGGGGAATCGCCTCAGTTATCACCCGCCGGCGCGAAACGCCCGAGCGGCGCCTAGGACTGCGCGCGCGTCGTCGTCAGTTCCCTCGGCCAGCAATCGGATTGGTGCGCGATCGTCGAGCTCGGGATTGAGGCCTGTGAACCAGGCTTGCACGACCCGGGAGTGGTCGCTCTCGCGCAACGTCCGCGCGACTACATACGCTCGACGCAGCCGCTCGTCCGCGCCGTTGTAGGGCTCGGCGCCGGCGATCCAACGGTCGATCGCCCGCGTGTCTTTGACGCCAGCCAAGTACGCCGTCAACTTCTTGCCGAGCGTTTCGGCCAATTCGCGGACGACGTCGGCGAACGAAGCGGACGTGGCGGCGCGATGCGCCGCGAGTTCGGGGCGGGCTGGCGTAGGCGACAGCATGGTTGGTGGCTCTCTTTCGCTGAAGAGTGTAGCTTAATCCCGCATAATTTACAATGAAATACCCTGTAAATAACTAGATGCCGACGTGTGTACTGCGGCAGTGCGGGATCGTGAGCCCCAGGCCGCCACGCGACAGACCCAGATATAGGCCAGGAGAAGAATTCTGCCCTAGGGATTGCGTTTCACGGCATGGCCGTAGTATCTTATCCTCATCTCTCGTACGATAAATTCATATACTGTCGTATATAAACTGACCGTACGCTCCGAGAAGCGGAAGGAGAGGATGGCAGTCAGGATCGCGAGCCGACGGGGTTCGGCGCACCTGATCCCGGGGGTCCTGGGCGGTCTTCTCGTCCTCACCGGTGGGCTCGCGGCGACCACGCAGTACGTAGCGTGGTCGTATCGCTTCGCGCCGGCGCTCGGAGCGCCGTGGCTGCGGGGCGTCAGCTTACCGTTTTCAGCTAAGGTCTACGCCCCGTGGGCTGGTCTCATCTGGCTGGGTCGCGCCGATGGCCGCTGTTGGGCTCGATATCTCCACCGCGCACCGTGCGACGGCGCGACGCTCAACGTCCTCAACGGAGCCCATTTCCTACTGCTGGGAAGCCTCCTCGCCGCGGCTGTGGCAGCGATCCTGGTCGCGACGATCGCCGACGTCGCTCTCGAAGCGCGACGGGCCAGCCGTCGACGCCGCGTTCCGCCCGAGCCGGCCGAGCGCCCCAACTTCACGATCGAAGTCGGAACCGCGACCGGCAAACTGTTAAACTTCGGCCACGGAGCCGCGGTCAGCTCAGCGACGGCGTTGCGCCTCGAGGGCGACGACGCCGCAAAGAACATCGCGATCTACGGCGGCATCGGCTCAGGCAAGACCACACGCGCCATCAATCGCTACGCTGGTCAGTCGTTGCGTCAGAACTGCGGGATGCTCGCGTTCGACGTCAAGGGCGACTACTATAAGACGCTCGAGACCCTCGCGCTCGCCGCGCGCCGAACGATGACAACGATAGGCGTCGGCGCGCGCCCGATGAACCTGCTCGAAGGACTGACGCCGGAAGTCGCTGCGTCGTTCCTCAAGTCGGCCTTGATTCTCGCAGCCGGCAGCGGCGACAAGTTCTGGATCGAGACCGCGACCGAGTTGTCGCGCAACGTGCTCGGCGTGCTGAGTTTTTTCCCCGAGCACTATTCACTCAACGGGCTCTATCGCTGGCTGTTTGATCCGGATTGGCACGAAGAAATGGTCGAGGCGGTCGAACGCCGCGTGGGCCAGCTGAACGACCACTACATGAAGGACGAGCTGCGACGGCTCAAAGCATACTTCGACTACGAGACGACGATCTTCAATAAGTTCGACGATAAGGTAAAGTCGAACGTCCTCGCACAGGCCTCCGAGATTCTCTCACCGTTCGCGCAGCCGGAGCTCGTCGACGCGTTCTGCACTCAGTCGCCGGACTGCGTGCAGATGGAAGCCCTGCTCGATGGCGCGGTCTTTCTCGTGAACCTTCCGCTCGCCGAGTTCGGGCTCGGAGCGAAGACCGCGTATACCTTTGTCAAGCTCCGATTCTTCAACCTGATGCAAGGTCGTCGGCGCCGGCCGGAGTGGAATCAGGATCGGACAATCGTGTTCCTCTGCGACGAATACCAGGAGATCGTCAGCTGCTCTAAGACCGGGCTCAGCGACCTGAACTTCTGGGACAAATCGCGTTCGAGCGGCTGTGTGGGGATCATCTCGGCGCAAGGCGTTAGCTCGTTCTACGCCGCGATCGGCGAGCACGACCTCGCGAACGCGTTGCTCCAAAACTTCCGCCAGACGATCTGCTTCCGGACCGAGGACGACGCTACGGTAAACCGCATGACGCGGCTACTCGGCCAAATTGAGGTCGAGCGTGAGTCAGAATCGCAGCAGACGTCACGCTCGACGAACTCGGGGCTCAACGGTCGCGCTTCGCGCAGCTCCTCGCGGAGCGCTTCCGTATCGCGCACGCTCCAGAACGTCATCAACCCGCAAATTTTCCGACTGCTTGAGCCCGACGAGGCGATCGCGACGCTGACGATTCGTGGCGCCGCGTTCGACGACGTCGTCAAGATGCCGGCGGTGTTCGCATGATCCTCGGCGGCCGCGCGATGTTGGAAGTAGAAGAAGAAGCGCAACGTCGCCGGCGCGACGAGCTCGTCCGCGTTCTCGGCCCGACGATCGGCGTCGCTCTGGCCGATCCGAACGTCGTCGAGGTCATGGTCAATGAGGACGGCGCCGTCTGGATCGATCAACTAGCCGGGGGAATGCGAGAGACCGAGCTGCGGATGGCGGCGATCGAAGTCGAGGACGTCATCACGACGATCGCATCGGCCCTCGGAAAGTCCGTCGATCGCCGCAACCCATCCCTTCAGGGTGAGCTGCCGTTGGACGGTAGCCGCGTTCAGGCATTCATGCCGCCGGCGACGGAGACGGCGCCAGCCCTTGTCATCCGCAAGAAGGCCGCGCGGATCTTCACATTGGCCGAGTACGTCGCGGCCGGGATGCTCGCTCCGACGCATTGCGAGTTGCTCGAAGCCGCGGTGCGCCAGCGCCTCGTCGCGCTGATCGTTGGCGGAACGGGCTCGGGCAAGACGACTCTCCTCAACGCTCTCCTCGCGGAGACCGCCGCCAAGACACCGCGGGATCGCCTCGTGCTCATCGAGGACACGCGCGAGCTGCAGAGCCCCTCGCGCAACAAGGTTCATCTGATCAAGTCCGACACGCGCGGGTACACACAGCTGCTCAAGGAGTCGCTTCGCGCGCGCCCGGACCGCCTCGTGTTCGGTGAGTTGCGCGACGAAGCGGCCTTCGACTTTCTGATGGCCCTCAACACAGGGCACCGCGGCAGCTTCTCCACGATTCATGCAAACAGCGCTCGCGACGCCCTCTCGCGCCTCGAAGACCTCGTGCGCGTTGCGGGGCATCCCGCCGTGCCGTCCACGATCGCGCGTGCGATCGACCTCATCGTGTTCATCGAACGCACTGGCGACACACGACGTGTCACCGAGTGCGCGTCGGTCCGCGGTCTCAACGCCGCTGGTGATTACGAGCTCGAGTACGTCGAGCCATACGGACCCATGCCACTCAAAACCAAGTGAGGTACTCCATGCAACGCAAGCTAACGCCCATACCCGCCATCGCACTCCTCGTCGCCCTTACGAGCCTTCCGGCAAGTGCCGCGACGGCCGGCGGAGCGGGCACCTGGAACTTCGTCACGCCGATCACAAACCTGGGGCTCGCGCTCGAGGCGATCGCCGGCTCGATCGTCATCATCGCGCTCGTCGTCATCATCGGTCAGCATCTAATGCACCGCGAAGATTGGGGCGGGATGTTCCGTAACGTCGTGTTCGTCCTGATCGGCGGCGCGATCATTGTGGCCGCCGGCAACTTCATCACGAACGCCGGCGTCACGGGTTCCCTGTTCTAAAGCAATGGCGGAACCGGACCCCGACGAGCCGCGCAAGCTGCGGATCCATCAGTCGCTCGTACGCGACAACCTGCTCGCGGGCGGCGAACGCAATCTCGTCGTCGTAGCCGCCGGAATCGGCGCATTACCGATGGCGACGGGGCGACTGCAACTGCTCGCGGCGGGACTCCTGTTTTGGATCGTTGCGCTGTTTGTGCTTCGGTTTCTTGCGAAGCACGACCCGCGAATGAGCGACGCGATCTCGCGCCATTTCAACTACCAAGCCTACTATCCGGCGCTGCCGTCATTCGTCGCGATCAACAGCAAAGGAAGAAGGCATCAGCGATGATCCAAGGGATGAATCCCCTCGTCCTCACGGCGTCGCTGCTAGCGATCAGCGTCGTCGTCTTCCTCGTTGTTACCGAGCTTCAGAACACCCGCAGCCTTTACTCGCTGCGGGCCGGCTCGCGGAATCCGCGCAAAGGCGTGGCCGACCTTCTCGTGTATGCGAACCTCGTCGCTCCAGGCATAATCCTGAACAAAGACGGCGCCCTCATGGCGGGCTGGCGAATTCGGGGGGAAGACGCAACCTCGAAGAGCACGACAGAACTCGCGCAGCGGATCGCATACATCAACCAAGCGTTCGTACAACGCGACGTCGGCTGGATGTTCCATTACGACAAGATTCGCGTGCCGGCCAAACCACTGCTCGAGCAATCCTACTTCCGAACGCCGACAGAGCGTGTGCTCGACGAGTCGCGGCGCGCGGCAGCCGATCTCGACGGCGCTCGTTTTGAGAACCGGGACGTCTTGGTGGTGACGTACCTGCCCCCGACTGACCTCCAAGCACGTGCCGGAAACTGGCTTTTCACAAATCGAAAGGTACGCGAGTACGACATCGAGCCTGCGATCGGCGCCTTCGAGCAAGGGCTGACTCAGATCGAAGACGCGCTCCGGCCTATCACACTTGAGCTGCGGCGTCTTGCAGCGAGACGGGTGGTTGACGATTGCGGTTCGTCTTATATCCGCGATGAGCTCCTCGAGCATCTAAACTTCTGCATTAACGGCGTGGAAGAGCCCATCAATACACCACCCCCTCCGCTGCAGCTCAACGAGTTCCTCGCGACCCGCGACCTCTTCGGCGGATTTCAGCCGCGGATCGGCGACAAGCATATTCGCACGATCACAATCTCCGGGTTCCCACACGAGTCGTGGCCGACGATGCTCGACATCGTCGCCGCAACCGGTATTCCACACCGGTTTTCCTCACGCGCGATCGTCGAGGACACGCATAAGGCTCGCGAAATACTGCGTCGCAACTTCGCTGACTGGTTCGGAAAGCGAACCGGGATGGCGGCGAAGGTTCTTACCGAGGGTCCGCGACGGATCAATCGCGACGCCGACGACATGGTCGATGATGTAGAAGAGGCACAGCGCGCCCTCGATCGTGGCCTCGTGAAGTACGTCTGGTATTCAGGCTCCGTCGTGCTGATGGACGACGACCAGCAGCGCGTCGACGCGTCGGCCCACGAGATGCAGAAGGTGCTGCGTCACGCCGGCTTCCCGAGCCGCGTCGAGGGCTGGCTCGCCGTCGACGCCTACCTTGGGACGCTCCCGGGTGACGGCTACCACAATATTCGCAAGTATACGCTGCACACGCTGAACGTGGCGGACCTCCTACCCACAACAAACGGGTGGGCCGGACGCGACAAGCTGACATGCAGCATGTGCCCACCGGAGATCGAGCCAGTCGCTTACGTAAAGACGCGGTCGAGTGACCATTTCGCGCTCGATCCGCACGCCGACGACGTGATGCACGCGTTCGTCGGTGGCCCGACCGGAAACGGCAAGACGAGCTTCGTGAATTTCCTCATGGCGAATTTTGCGAAGCGGCCGACCGATCAAGTTTTCGGCATCGACTACCTTTACGGCCAGTATCGGACTTGCGCGATGTTGGGCGGCGACCACTACGACATCAACGGAGACGGCTGCGGCCCGCAGCTTTGCCCGCTGAAGGATGTCGACAAGCCCGAAGAACGACGCTGGGCGGTCGACTGGGTTGAAACCATCGTGGAGCTCAATGGTCCGCCGGTGACGCCGGATGAGCATCAACGGATCGCTCGCGCGATGGAGCTACTCGCGCTCTCGCCCAACCGGTCGCTCACGACGTTCGTTCAGAAGTTGTCCGACCCAGACGGGCGCCTTCGCGCGGCGCTACGCCAATATACGCTGGGCGGCACGCTCGGCGCGTTGCTCGACGGCGAGCACGACTCGCTGCGCGAAGGCCGTTTCGAGGTCTACGAACTCTCGCACATCATGCCGCTGAAAGAGAAGGCGGTCGTCCCCGTGCTCCTACTCCTGTTTCACCGTATCGAACAGCGCCTAACCGGAGCAAGGACGCTCATTACGCTCGAGGAGGCCTGGTTATACCTCGGCCATCCGGTATTCGCTCCACGCCTTCGCGAATGGTTAAAGACCCTTCGTAAGCTCCACGCCGGCGTCGTCTTTGTCACGCAGCAACTTAGCGATGTCTTCGCGTCGCCGCTATGCGATCCGATCCTAGAGAGTTGCAAGACGAAGATTCTCTTGCCAACCGCGGAGGCGACCGGAGCGACGCGAGAATTCTATCGGCGCGTAGGGCTCAGCGATCACCAAATTGCTATGCTGGCAACTGCGCTTCCGAAGCGCGAGTACTGGTTTCAAGGTCCCGACGGTTGCGGGATGGTCGATCTAGCACTCACGGATGAGGAGCTGGCGGTCGTTGGCGCCGGCAGCGCGGACGACGTGCGCCTAACGCGCTCCCTTAGCTTGCGTCATCCAGACGACTTCCCGGCTCGCATTTTTGAAGCGAACGGACTCGATGCAGCAGCGACTCGCTGGCGCACGCTCGCCGGCCGAGATGCGCGGTCAACTCACGAGGAGCTTGCGATCGCATGACAGCTGCACGCATAGCCTTCTGTGTGATGGCCTTAACACCGCTCGCGTTGACCGGGTGCCCCGGGAAGTCAGCCTCTACCGCCGACGGGCACGACGTGCCCTACTACAACGCGCATCCCACGGAAAGACGCGCGACGCTTGACCGTTGCGCCAGGCTGGATCAAGCCACTCAGGCTGCGGATGCTGATTGCAAAGCAGCTCTTTATTCGAGTCTCTACGGACCGTCGCAACTGAAGTCGACGGCCTCGCCCTGACAGCGGAGTAGCAGCCATGAAACATCGCTTCTTATTGACCCTCGCCTTCCTAGGGTACCTCGCCGCAAGCGCTCCACGCCTTGCACAGGCCCAGTGGGTGGTCCACGACCCAATCAATGGCGTTACGCTGATCGACCAAAAGCTCAATCAGCTGAAGCAGATCGCAAACGAGGTACAGCAAATCAAATATGAGCTCCGCAATCTCACTCCCTACACTACCGACTGGTCGAGTGTGCTCGCCCAGGTCTCGGCCCTGCGGACGCAGATCGCGCGCAACGCGCCGACAATAAACAATGCTAACGCTCAGCTCGCGCAGATGGGCGGCGAGCTTACGACGTTGGGGCAGCTCCAGGCTCTAAGCAACAATTCGCAGGGCACCATGCAAGTCGCCCAAACGGGAAATTCGTTACTTGCGACGCTGATTTCACAAGTGCAGAAACAACGTGCACTGACGATCAATGCCATTCAAGAAGAAGAGCGGAACAAGACGGCCGCCTACGCCGCTCTCTACGGGCCTTCCCAGTTGACGAAATAGATGCGGTCGACGCGATTGGGGCGGTATCGCCTGTCGGTCCTCGGCGCGGTTTTCGTAGGCCTCCTGTTCATTCGCGAGCCGGCGGCGGCGGGAACGCTCGATGGGATTCGGGCTCAGTTCGACGCGCAAACCATCGGATGGACGACGCGCGCTCTTGACGTAGCACGTGATATCTTCGTCGCGATCGTCGGTACCGAACTCATCTGGAGCCTCATCGAGATCTTCCTAGGTACCCGCGAGCTCGAGTCGTTCATCGCCTCAATCACCCGACGAATCATTTCGGTCGGCGCCGCCATCACAGTGTTCACAGTAGCGCCCACCGTCATTAACGGGATCCTGTTCGACTTCTCGAGCATCGGCTCGTACATCACAGGATACGGATTCAACGCTGAGGACCCGGACAGCGTCCTGCATTACGGTGTTAGCGTAGCGAACGCGATCAACCCGCCGTTTACAGCGAACATACAGCTGATGATCATGGCGTTCGTGCCATCCATCATCGCGCAAGGCGCTATCCAGCTGGCGTTCGCAGTCGCCGCTTGCGCGCTGCTGCTCGCTTGGGTCGAAGCGTACGTCGTCGTCTCAGCCGGCGCTTTTCTACTCGGGTTCATCGGTAGCCGATGGACCATGCCATGGGCGGAGCGGTATCTCGGAATGGTCCTTGCCGTCGCAACGAAGTTGCTCGTTCTCAGTGTGATCCTCGGCCTCGGCGCGGGCCTCAGCGACTCTCTTATTTCACAATGGGGCAGCCAGACAACTCAACACCCGGTTTCCGACTACTTCACGATCGCCGGTACGACCGTCGTGTTTGCGCTGATCTCGTGGTTCGCGCCGGGTTTCGTAGCGAACTTGGTCGGAGCGTCGCCTGTCCTATCGACTTCGTCGCTCGCTAGTTCGGTGCGCGGCGCTGTCTCGCAGGTCTCCGGTGGTATCGGCGCCTTCAGCAGGGCGGCCGAGAGCGGAAGCCGCGACGCCGTTGCGGCCGCCGCGGCAATTCGCCAAAGGTCGTCTTCTTGAGCTCATCGCCGACGTCCGATCCGCCACGAGCTCGAAGAAGCACGCTGGGGACGAGGATCTCCGTCGTCGTCGGTCTGTCGGGAACGATCATGGAACAAATCGAGCGACAAGTGATGGAAGACGTCGCGAGCGGATCGATTCGCCCGGGAGAGCGTCTTCCGACGCCGGGCGAGCTAGGCGCCGAGCTCGGCGTCAGTCCCGGCGCCGTCGAGAAAGCGTACCGGCGCCTTGCGAAGGCGGGCGTTATCGAAAGCCGGCCCGGCGTCGGTCCCTTCATTGCCGAGACTGCGGTCTCGTCTCAGCACGCGCTCTACACCGTCGCGGGAAGCACGATCGCGAGCGCATTAAACCGCGCGCGCCGTCTTGGGTGCACGCGCGGCGACGTCGAGCTCTTGTTCCGCCACTGGCTCGACAAAATTTTTCCCCGCAAGTCCGCACCGCCCGCCACACCTTCTGATCAAACGGAGAGTCCGTCTTGAGCACTGCAGCAACAACCTACGGAGATAACGGAAAATCGCACATTAGCAGCCCGTACACGGATGCGAAGCGATCACACATCGAACGCACGGCAAACGATATACTCGCCGCCGTCTCGATGCGGCGGCTAGCCATGATTCTTGGAGCGGCCTTATGCCTTTCGTTGCTGGCAAACGTCGTGCTGGCCACGACGGCTAAGTTCGTGCCCGTATACGTGCACGACAATCCACAAGGGCAGGTCACGTACGTCGGTCCGGTCGATTCCGATAGCAGCCCCAGCGGAAATGCCGTGCGCAGCGCGTTGGCCGATTGGATTTCAAACGCGCGCGAAACATCGAGCGACCCTATGGCGACGCGAGAACGTCAACGACGCGTCGCAGCGCTGGTGATGAACGGTTCACAAGCACAATCGTTCTTGAAGTCCTTCTACCAGCAAAACGATCCAATGACGCTGGGATTCACGAGACGGGTCGCGGTGGCCGTCAACTTCGTCTCTCCGATCGGCGCGTCGACACACGAGTACGAAGCCGAGTGGACAGAGGAAACGCGAGACGCTGACGGCCGACAAAGCGGATCGCTTCGGCGCTTTCACGGGCGCTTCACCATCATGCTGGCGCGCCTGAGCGACGAAGCCGCGATCTATGCCAATCCCCTGGGCCTTTTCATCACAGAGCTCGATTGGGCTGAGAAAGTCAGTTGAGGGGCGCGCTGTGAGAACGATCCCATCGATCCTAATCCTAACGATCATAGGCATGGCGGGCGCTCCGGCCCTCGCGCGTGGGAGCGGGCATGCTAATCACGACGCCGCGCGGCCGACTCACTACCCTGACGGTTCCTACCGCTACACGTACGGGTCAGAAATGCCGGTGATCCTCGTCGGCGCAGGCGACTCTTGCGATATCCAGCTCGAGGCGGGCGAATCGATCCGGCGCGCGTTCCTCTCGGACACGCTGCGCTGGAAGCTCGCGGACGGAACGTCCGGCGCTGACAACGTGCCACACCTCGTCGTGAAGCCCACGCAGGCGGGCCTTCTGACGACGCTGACGGTCTTCACCGACCGCCGGAGCTATCATATCCGGCTTCTCAGCAAGTCAATGACGCAAGAGGAGTACGTCGGATTCCTATATCCCGCAGAGCGCGCCGCTGCGACACGGGAAGCTGAAGATCGCGCGAGCGCGAACGCCGCGGCCGCCATCGAGGCGACATACAGCTGCAAGGAGCTCGACACCAAGTACGTTGCCGCTGGCGCGAACGAATTCCGGGACGCCCAAGTGTGCAACGATGGAAAGCACACATACGTGAACGCGGCTAACTGGACTGGAGATCTACCGATGCCGTACGCATACGACAACGGTCCGGATGAAATCACGAACTACTCCTTCGATCCGAAGCACCGACAGTTCATCATCGACGGAGTTCCGAGAAAACTCGCCCTGATTCGTGGCGGAGACCGCACTACATTCGAGAGGAAAGCGCAGTGAAGGACGCTTCCACCGAATCACTTGTCAACGCCGACCTTCACGAAGCGTCGGGGGTTATCACGATCCGCCGCTCCGTGCTTGTAGCGGCTGCAGCTACGGCGCTCATTTTGGGAGTCCTCGTAGTATGGCTGCTTCACTCGAACGCGCCGAGCGCGGCGGCCGCGGAACCGCTGCCAGCGCGCGCGGCCGACCTGAGCACGATCGACGAACATGCGAATCGTAGCGACGCGCTCATTGCGCCAACTTCGCCGCCGGCTCCGTCTCCGCACCCTGATCCGGAACTCCTAGCTGATAATGGGCCGGTGGTTCCCGCGCAAAGTACGCCCGCCGTACCCCAGGCACCACAGATCATCGATCAAGGCGCTATACAAGCGGCCATGGATCGTGAGCGCGCGCGACGATCGCGAACGCGCCCGCGAGCAAACGATTGAGGATGCTCGCAGTTCGGCTTTAGCCGTTAAGCTGGACGACGGGGAGCCGGCGCACGGCAATCCGGGGGCGAGTGTAGCACTCGCGGAGCCCGTTGCCGACACGGGGCCGATTGGTGCCTACGTGCTGCAGCGCGGCATGATCATCCCGGCCTCGCTTTATACGCCGATCGATTCCACGGTGCCGGGGATAGTGACGGCCCAGGTGCGCGAGGACGTTTACGACTCGACCCATCGGACGTTGCTTGTGCCTGCGGGTTCGCGGCTCGTGGGATCATACGCGAGCGGAATGACGAGCGGTCAGGCTCGGCTGTTCGTCGGTTTCGATTCGATCAAGCTGCCGAATGGCCATACGATCAGTCTCGGAAGCATGCCGGGCGTTGATCTTCAGGGCGTCGCCGGTCTCGGCGGCAAGGTCGACTTCCACACGGGGCGGCTCTTTAGCAACGTCGTGTTGTTGAGCATCCTTGGAGCCGCGACGCAACTCGTACAACCGCATTACTCGAGCGGCGGGACGGATGTCGTCATCTACGGCGCCGGGCAGTCCGCCGGTCAACAGCTCTCTACGGTAAGCTCGCAGGTGGCGAACCAGTACCTAAACCAACCGCCGACGATGCACACGCCGTCTGGGTTCATCCTCGACGTCATGGTCGAGCACGACCTCTCCTTGCCGCCGTATACGGATCCGACCCAATGATGCTTGCCCTCGCAACGCTCGCCGCGTATCTGCAAACGTGCGCTCCCTCCGTGGCACCCGACACGATGCGAGCCATCGTTTCAGTCGAAAGCCGCGGCTACATCTACGCGATCAACGACAACACGAGTCGCCTGACCTATTGCGTCCCCGGGGCCGCAATGTACCCCTGCAATCGCGATCAGGCGGCCTCACTCGCCGAGAACGCTGTACGGTCAGGGCACTCCGTCGACGTCGGCATAGCCCAAGTGAATTCAGGAAACTTCCGGACGTACGGCGTTCGCGCCACGCAGATGCTCGACGCGTGCGAGAACCTTCGGGTCGGAAGCAAGATTCTCGCAAGCACTTACCAACAGTCGAGGGCGCGCTTCGCCGACGATCGCGCAGCGCTTTGGCACGCAATTATGGCATACAATACGGGAAGCTTGTTCGCCGGCGAAGGCTATGTGCAATCCGTTGTGCGGGCCGCCTTCGGTAACGACGGACCGACCGTACCAAGCGTCGCGATCTTGCGGTCCTCAGGACTGGAGCCCTACCATCTTGGCTCGGTCGCCCCTCATGGCGAGGAGACTGTGGCGCGCCCGCACGTGCGGCATCGAATGAGCCCGCGGTCGGCTCCCCTGTTAGCCGAAGGCCTCGAAATCTCCGGACAAGGCGGCGGCGTCCTTGAGACACTGAGGGCGGCGCTGTCGCATTGAGGCCGGCGTAACCGGACCGCGACGCGCCGGCTCAAGCCGTGCGCACCGGTCTGACCTAGTAAAGGCCTGACATCCGAGGCTGGAAGACCGCGGTTCCGTAGCGAAGCCGGGCGGCTAAAGCTACAGGGCAGTTCCTCGCCGTCGATACGTTGAACGCAACTCGACCCCGACCGAATCCCTCGTGCGCAAAGGGTCAACGGACCTCCGTGAGGTCTTCTCTCAGTTCTCAGAGGGCTTCAGTGGACGTTTTCGAGCTACGTAGCAGGCTGATCGGCGACTATGCTCGCTACACGCGTAGCTTTATCAAAATTGCAGATCAGCGCATCGATGCGAAGGTTCAATCAGAACTAAACGCCGGAGCGTTTTGGCCGGAGCCGCTCCTGCAGCTGAATCCAACGTTTAAGCCCGGTGGAACGATTGACGAGCTTGTGGCCGACGGGACGTTGCACAAGGAGTGCGCTCGCATCTTTCGCAACGACAAGACGGACCACGATCACACCGGTTTGCAGCTTGTTTTGCATACTCACCAAACTGAAGCGATCCGAAAGCCAAGGAGGGGAAGTCTTACGTACTAACTAGCGGTACGGGCTCAGGGAAGAGCCTTACTTACATCGTACCGATCGTGGATCACGTCCTACGCCGCGGGTCGGGGAACGGCATTCAAGCGATCGTCGTCTACCCGATGAACGCCCTGGCCAATAGCCAGAACGAAGAGCTCAGCAAGTTCCTCCTTAAGGGCTATCCAGAAGGGAAATCGCCGGTACGGTTCGCGCGCTACACCGGGCAAGAGAAAGGCCCCGAACGCGAAGCGATCCGGAGTAATCCCCCGGATATTCTTCTCACGAATTACATGATGTTGGAACTGCTCTTGACGCGCAGCGAGGATCGTGAGCTTGTGCGCGCCGCCGAGGGGCTGCGCTTTCTCGTTCTCGACGAACTTCACACCTATCGCGGCCGGCAAGGTGCCGACATTGCGCTGCTGATTCGCCGGTGCCGCATCGCGTTCGGAAGCCCCGATATGATTTGCATCGGCACCTCCGCGACGATGGCGAGCGGTGGTACTGTCCTCGATCAGAAGCGCGGGGTAGCGGCGGTCGCTCAAAATCTTTTCGGAGCCGAAGTTCTTCCAAGTCAAGTGATCGGTGAAACGCTTGAGAGGGCGACGCCCGAATATGACTTCACGAATCCAGATGTCGTCGAGAAACTGCGGGGGACGATCGGGAACGACGAGGAACCGCCGACCGCCTACGACGCATTCCAGACGGCGCCGCTCTCGGCATGGATTGAATCTACGTTTGGAGTGCAAAGCGAGCCGGAATCCGCGTGGCTCGTAAGGCAGGCGCCGCGCCGGTTGCGGGGCGACAACAGCGCGGCGCAAGACCTTGCCGCGATCGCCGGCACCGATCCAGATCAAACAGAACAGGTGCTCAAAAAGTATCTCTTGCGCGGCTCGGCTCTGCGCGCTAGCGCCTCGAGCCGCTTTCCGATATTCGCGTTCCGTCTACACCAATTTTTGGCGATACAGTCTGGACGACGCTTGAGCCGGACGCAATACGTCACCTCGAACTCGCAAAGCTTGTGTCCAAGCCCGGCGAGCCAGAGAAGCCGCTTTTCCCACTCGCGTTTTGCCGGCATTGCGGAACCGCATATCACCGCGTAAGCATCCGCAACGATGCGCCCGGAAGGCGCTTGGAACCGCGCGAGGATCGCAGACAGGAAGCTGAGGGCCTCGAGGAGGCGTATCTTTACTTGTCCGAAACGGCGCCGTGGCCACGCGCCATGTCGCCCGAGCTGCTCTCGCGTCTGCCAAGTTTTATGAAGGAGCCGACGCCGCAAGGTGACGAGCGCGTGCGCGCAGACTCGCGCGGCGATCTCCCCGAGCCCGTCTTTGTCGATTCGGGCGGGATGATTGTCCCCGAAGACCAGGGCTTACCAGCCGCGCTGATACATCGCAACTTCCTGTTCTGCCTGGAGCCGACGTGCGGCGTAGCGTACGCCAAAACACAGCGTTCTGAAAAGGCGAAACTCGGCACGCTTGGCGTTGACAACAGGAGTACGGCAACGACGATCCTTGCGGTGCGTTCCCTCATCGAGCTGCAGGCAGACACGAGCCTCAAGCCGGAGGCACGAAAGCTCCTGAGTTTCACCGACAATCGCCAGGACGCTTCGCTCCAAGCCGGACATTTTAACGACTTCAGTCAAGTTGCGCTGTTGCGATCGGCGCTTCACAAAGCCACCAGTGCAAAGGGCGCGAGCGGCCTGAGCCACGGGGGACTGTCGCGCGGAGTGTTCGAGGCGCTGTCGATGCGCTTTGATGAATATGCGGCCGACCCCGAAGTGCGCGGTCCTGCGCGCGCGGCCACCGATGACGAATTTCGAAGGGTAATCGACTACTATCTCTACCGCGATCTTCAGCGCGGTTGGCGAGTCACCGCCCCGAACCTCGAGGATTGCGGGCTCTTGCAATTCGAGTACGAGGGGCTTGTCGGCACAGACGGGCTCTTGGGTGAGACCGAACTTTGGACTCAGGGCTTCAAGATACGTGACGACACCGAGGACCGCTTTCTGGAAACGCCGGCACCTCTGCGGCTGTGCCCTGCCGATCTGCCACTCCCACCGGGAAACGCCGACGTCATCCTACGAACTGACGACGCCTTGGTCTACGCGTCGGACCACTATCGGAAGTTTGCGAAATCCTATGGCCTGCGTCAAGAGTTCACCCCGCCGCATACGCCCGAGCAGAACGGGTCGCTGAATCGTTCATGGGCACGTTAAAACTCGAATGTGTATGGCAGCATCGATTCGAAACGTACGACGAAGCGAAGGCCACGATCACGGCTTGGGTGCGGCACTACAACGAATCACGACCGCACTCGAGCCTCGGTTACGTTCCACCCTCAGTCTGGCGCGAACGCCAGGCCAAAATAACCGCCTGATGTGTCCAGAAACCGAGGGGTCACTTCACACCCGACTTCCGACGCGAGCAAACGGGATGCCGGCAACCGCGTGCCGGGCGGTAAGGTACCGCGTAGAATCTCCGCCCGGATCTGGTCGTACAACTGACGCTGCAAGGGATCGCCCGCCGAGCGATCGATGCTCAGGTTCACCCAAACGGAGGCGCTTTGCCGCACCCCATCCGGCGCAGTTGGTTCCATTGCGAGTCTCTCTGAAAGCTGACGCCGGATTTTACTCCCCAGCGTTTCACGTCGTTTCGGTAAAGCATGTTGAGTGGAGATGCACCGCCAGGCGCTTGCCGCTCCAATCGTCCGTTCGGATCTTCGTCGATCTATTGTCGTCCCGAATATGAATCTTCCAGAAGTTGCAGCCTTATTTTGAGAGGTGCTACACTGTCGCTATCCGTCGGAGCTGCAGCGGAAAACGTTGCTACGATCGGCACAGACAATGCCGGGTTATACGTTACAGTACCGTGAAGTTGACCCTGCTCCCGGGTAGCGTCAAGGACCTCGCTTCTAGCTGTCGGCGTCTCCAAAACATGAAAAGACCACCCCCTATACGAACCACCTGCTGGGATATCCCAACTGTCGCCAGCAGACCGCGCCGCTGGACCGATGACGGCGCGCCCGAGCAGCGAAAGCACGAGCTTTTCCCCTTGAGAAAGCTCAACGTCGGATCCAAAGAGAAGTTCTCCATCTAACGTGATCGCAACTCGGTGGGATGAGGTTTCGTCGGGCATCTGCTTAACGTCAACTACAAGCCCGTCGTCGGCGGTTGCTGCAACGACCTCTAACACCAGTTGAGCGTTCGTCACGCTTACGTTTGAGCCATCGTGCACACTCGTCGTCACGATGGCAAAAACGAGATGACGCAATGAGGGTAGGGCCGTCTCGTTTGCGGTGACCTTCAACACGCTTGGAAGTTCATCATTCTTGTGGAGAGCGAAGTGATCCGGATCAAAAAGCCAATCTGGCAACTCATCGGGAAATGATATCTCGGTAATGGACCATGCAACGTCCGCATTTCGAATGCTCGGAAGAGGGTCGATCTTACCCGGCGGACCACGATGCCCTAGTAACTGAGTGCTAAACTGGCCCGTAAGCTCCGAATTGACCACATAATTTCCAATGCGCTCGTTGCTTACGTGTACCAAATAACTAAAGAGAGTTGGCGAGCCAACGAAGCGCTCTACAACGTACCCTGTAGGTTCGAACGTTTGCTTGTCAACCCACAGCTCTCGCAGCACATTGTGTCTAGGGTCGCGTATTGGCGCGAGAGCTAAATGGTACACTGCCCGCCCTTGGACCGTACTGTCAGCGAGTCGAGTCAGGCGATACGGAATATCGACTACGGTAACGGTTCCAATAACTCTTAATGGGCTGGGCGGGGGCCCCGGCATTGAGTCTGTTTCAAAGATTCCTGTCCGAGATCCGCCAGTCCTTAAACCAAAGTCTGCAGTTGGGAAATCTCCCAAGCGGTACACACTAGTGTTAGGGAAAATGCCATTATCCCCAACCACTACGGGCGGCATTCGACCTTGGAAGCCGCTCCGGGTCTGAAGCGTCTCGACAAAGGCATGCCCGTCCGAAGTGCGCACGGCAACACGAAGCCGCTCGTGAGCATACACCTCTCTTCCGAGAAACTCGTTTTTGCTAAAGTCACTGTATGTGAAGACTACGTATTTCGGGATCGGGATGGAATTGATGGCTTCGCGTGCTTGAAGATAGATTTGCCGCGTAGAAATCGCCACATCACTCGAAGCAGTTGCCATCGTCACCGCCGCTATGATTGCCAGCATAGATTTACGATCCCCTCCGCCGCGTGTTAACTTCGATTAAGGGTTGTCGCATCAACCCAAAACACGCCGAATCGCTCTCGTCATGGCTGCAAACACTATCTCCCCGGCGCTCTTCCTAGTTACCTGCGACCGGCGGCAGCCTGACTCCGCATGTGAGCCATCCTAGCGCCCTCGGGTCGACGCTACTCTTGCTCTTAAAGCAAGCGTACGATAGAGGCGCAAGCTCATAATCGTCTCCACGCTGCGTTCTCGATCATGTTTGGTCCGCTCATTTCAAGTGTCGCGTTAGGGCCAGAAATGCTGACTCGTCCATCCCGCATCTCTGACTGGGATGTGCTCTTAGCTTTTCGGGCTAGAAGTGAAGCGCGAAGTACACTACCCGCACGCAGCTCGGCGTGCGCGGCTAAACCAAATCTATTGCAATGCATATGAAACAGCGACAGTAGCCGATCCGTGCTACCGTCCCCTGCAATCGCTTCCCTTAGTCCTAACACACACGGAGCCACTTCGGCGCTGGTGATACGCCTCGTTGCGCGGCGATCACTTTCCGTAGGCCTGGATTTACGAGCCCTAAGAGCCGCCAGGGCCAAGTCTTCCAAGTACGGATCCGTTATTAGATAACTGTAAAACGACTCGGCGGACGCCGCGACTCGCGCGTCGGTTGAGTGGTCCGTTTGCCGCATATACGAGATACAGTGATCACTGTCAAATTCGAAAAACCGTTCGACTGGATCGATTGTATCAAGGCCGCCGTACCGTTCGTATTCCGGGTCGTACGTGTCCAGCGAGTACCTATCAATAACGCCATCCGTCAGTTGCTTCTCAGCAATTGCTAGTAGTCCGTCCCGCAACGTAGCCCGGTTTCCTAGCGATGCTCGAAGGCGCACGCGCAAATGACCGTCCGGGTCGGTAAATCGAACAAAAAACCAAAGTTCCAACCTCTGCAACTCGCGAAAGCCAGCAACCATCGGGGCTATGACTCGATGAATGAAGTCCTCCATTGCCTGGGGCCCCATGTAGAACTTCGCGTAAACCCAGTCAGATCCAGGACCATACTTTTCTCGCACATTAATCGTCCGCGGGGCGACCCTAGGCCCTTCGATCCCATTCGCTTTCGCGCTGCGACGAGGGCGGAGCGACGCGACGAATTCAACAACATGAGTGCCGGAGGCACCTTTAAGCCAAGTCTCGCCGGGCGACGGGAGAGCCTCTTGCAGCTCAAGGGCCTGCTGAGCTTTCGCTCGTTGACCAATGAGCATGTCGCCTACAACCGCTGACTTCAAATCCAGCAAGAGTACTTGATCCATCCTTTTCAAGTACACATACCTTGGAAGGTTCCAGCGTTCAGATAAGCGTCGCAACGCTACAGTTGCCGATTCGGCCGATCTGCCAAAGACCTCCGACGGGAAGCGCCAACGACGCGGTGAAAGTACGAGCCGACCATACTTAACACGTGGCAACGCTGTAAAAGACGATGCCGACCGCCAGTTAAACCCCCGCATGATACGTTGACCATCTTGCCCAATAAGCGCGAGAAGCCTACAAATGTTCGGAGCAAGTCTCACGGTATTAAAGACGTGACTTTCGATCAGTTTGATGCGCCGCCGCAGAGACTGTGACCAGATGAAGAATCGATGGCCGTCAAGGCCAATCCAAAGATCGTCGAGCGCGATTTGATTCGCATTGCTATACAGATCCGCAACGCCGAGTCGTAACTCCCAGTCAAGTATCCTTGGCCGAACCAGCACGTTATAGTTTCGTGCGTTTGCCGGTCCGTACACTATTTCAACTGGCAACTCGTCGCTTGCGCATTCCAGCGCCGATATTCTTGCGTCGGCCTTTGCATCGTCTCCAAAAAGGTCCCAAAACCGGCCAAGACTCTTTCCAGCACCGGTTGTCCCAATGAGGGCGCTCGGCGCAATTACATATTGACCGTCGTTAATTGCTCCATGGCTCGAGGCCACAACATGGAAAGCGATCTCAAGAGATCCGAGGCTTGTAGCCGATGCTGGCTCTGGAGCAAGTACGGCTAGCTCTTCAGTTCTTAATTCTATTTCTTCTGCACCAAGGGCTAGCGCCTCGCACGCGAGCGTCGACAGCAAGAGTTCTGCATCGTATTGCTGTTCAGCCATATGCTCTATCTCAGAGGGAATTGGAATGCCAAGATTAGCATCGGCGAGTTCCAAGAGGGGCACAAGTCGATAGGTGCCCTCGTAACGGGCCACAAATCGTTCGCGAAGAGAAGTTAGCGTGTTGGTCGCTCCCATCCGTACATAAAGCTCAGCCAATTTCGCGGCATCGCTCAAAACTGACGCCGAGAGCGTGCCTTTAAAAGGAGCTAGCAGATCTACTTGCATTGCAGACTTCGACTCAGTTCTCGCAAGCGCAGAGAACGCACTGCACACGTCGCGGTACATGTCACTCGATCGAGAGGCCAGGTCCACCTCATCCATCGCGCGAGCTCGTTCAAGTGCTAAGGCAAGCTTCTCCGATAGTGCTTTATCCAGCCTTGAAAGCTGTTTCTTTAGCGAATCAACCGGGTCCCCGACAGGCGATAGGCGAAGCTCAGAAATTATCACGCCAGTTTCGATTAATGTCTCTATAAGCTGTTCAGCCTCTTCTGTTGTTACGTTGAACCTGCCGCAGACGTCCGCAACTAAGCTGTCGTACGTTCTGGCAACGCAGCAGAGCTCCCGGACGAACTTGACAGGAGCTGTGTTCTTTAGTGACACGGGTCGCTGCTCCGTGGCCATCAGTCTTGAGTCAACGAGCTGGATGTTAGTAACATATAGGCGCTCGCCACGAACAAGCACGGCCGTACTCGCCACATACCGAATATAACGTGACGCCGAACCAGTAGAGAGATCGGCAATCGCATTTGCAATAAGCTCCATGTCTGGGCGAGTTCGCGTTCGTCGCCGACGTTCGTCTAGATCAAGAGTAGTTACGGAGCCAATATCGACGAAGCCGATCCCTGCGCATAGACCAAAAGGCGTAGCGCGCGCCGACATCCGAGCCAAATATGCAAGTGCGCGCAAAGGAGCAGTGCTTTTTGCGCCGACCTTGTCTTTGAGCCACGCCGTAATCGCAGTCCATAGTGACGGCGACGCAACGAAGATCGCCTGCTGAACAAGCGGCTCTTCAAGTAGTAGTCGCCGAAATGCCTCGAGCGGGTCATCTGCGGAATACACCTTGCAGATCGCATCGACCGGCATCAGCGGCGTCCGCCCAACAACAAGTGGGAGCTCGCTCGCTTCGTACATTGTGTTCAAGCGACTGAGCTGATTGACGTAGTCGGGCTCTGTGCCTTCAAATCGCCTGCCATACTCCTCCAATGCTTCGAGCGCTCTAATTCATATGGAGCCCCCCGCAACGCAATGCCTCCCTCATGCATTACGATGACTTCGTCGAAACTTGAGAGGAATTCGAGGCGATGGGTAATCACGAGAATTGTACGGTCGGGAAAGGCGTCACGTACGTCCCGCATTATATCGCGCTCCGTTTCCAAATCGACTCCGGTCAAAGCCTCATCTAGAATGACGATCTGCGCGTCCTGCAATATCGCGCGAGCGAGGCAGATTCGCTGGCGCTCGCCAGTCGACAGTCGCACGCCCGTTGAACCAAGCCTAGCATTTAGGCCTTCCGGCAGGCGCGACAGCAATTCATCTAGTCGGACGATCTCGATAGCGCGCTGGATGCGGGCATTATTATCGTCATCGCTCGCCAGCGTCAGATTGTCGAGTAGGGAGCAGTCCAAAATCATACTGTCGCTCGCCACTATGCTGACCGCGGACCGTAGCGACTCGAGACGGAGATTTCGCAAATCTGTGGGCCCAAGGGAAACCGTACCACGATCTGGATCATAAAGCCGAACGATCATTGATGCGAGAGTTGACTTTCCGGCGCCGCTCGAGCCGACCACGGCAATAAGCTTGCCCCTGCGAAGAGTGATAGTTATACCACGCAGAATGTCGTGGCTGCCACGACTAAGGCGTACGTCTTCGAACCGCACGTCGCCTGGCTGAAAGGCTTCTGCTCCGGAACTCTCTTCTGGTAGTTCAATGATTTGTGTTAATCGCGAAATTACGATATCGAGCCCTGCAAATGTAAACGCCAATTGCGCCAAATTGTTCATCGGTCCTGACAACCGAGATTGATAGATCATGATACTGACGATCGCGCCAGCGGTCAGGCGTCCGTGAAGTGCCATATCTACTCCAAGCAAAAGTACAATGGCTGGTCCAATTGTGCTAATCAGAGCGTAGATCAGCGCGGCGTACCCGCTCACGACATGCTGCGCTACCCGCATGGCGAAGATTCGCCGCGTAAGCGAATCAAACGACTTCGCCCAACGCATTGAAGCGGTAGTATTGCGAAACACGGCGGTCGATAGGGGTGAGGTCGACGCAGCGACGACGCCGTATAACTCATCGCCTGCCGAAGCAAGTTCGGCCTGTATCGCGGCAATGCGAGGACGAATCAGCCGTGCCGGAATCAAGGCTCCGAGAGATGACAACAGTGCAATAAAGCCGAGAAGAGCGTTCTGTTTCAAAAGCATAACGATTGTGGCGAGAAGGCTGCACGCGGTTGCTAGGGTTGGGAATAAAGAGTACTCGAGCTGACTGCAAAGGGTCCGCACATCGGTGGTAACGCGGTTTGCGAGCTGCCCCAGAGTAAGCGTAAACAAATGCTCGAACCGCGCCCGGAATAATTTTCGAACCAGGTCGAGTTGGACATGCCTGGCTAATGTTTCCCGGAAAACGCTGGAGGAGTAGCCATTCGCGAAATTGATTATGCTGGCGCCGATAGTGATAGCGACGTACCAAACAAGTACGTGGACTGTCTGACCGATGTCGCGATGCTCGATGGCATCAATCAGTTTTCCGATGAGGAGTGGTGGGACGACGGCAATAACGGCGATGCATACGATGCTGCTCGGAATTACGATCAGGCACCACGTCGGCACGTTACCGATTCGCAAAAAGGCAATTCCCTTAGCGAGGGCGCTAAGCGGTTTGGCGAGCGCGTTGCTACGTTGCAGCATTAGTCATCCCAGAGTGATTGCGAGAGCGGCTCGAGGCCAAAGTAGCGCATCCATGACGAATCGCAGAGCCCCGCGGACGTTAACAAAGCGAGGCCGATGCCGGCAGTCCCATTAAGAAGCCCGGGCGCATCGACAAGCATTGAACCATCAAACGTGCGATAGCCGAGCACCGACGCCTCATCAAAGTCGTCGATCACGCGACCTATGAGCTGATCGGCCGACGCTTGAATATCTGTCCAGTTTTCTTTTTGGGCTACCGAAGCAAGTAAGATGGCATTCCCCATGTACCCATGACAGAGAGAACTACCTGAAAGATGCCACTTATCGACGTCCGAGCTCACGAGTGCGGTAAGCGCCTCGAAGGCTATATCGCGGGCTCGCTGATAACCCAAGCGGCGCGCAGCCTGAATCAATGCGACAGCGCAGCCGGGGGTTCCGTAGCACCAGGCGCTCCTCGAAGGCAGCGCTCCGGCCGTTCCGATTCCAGCGGGCCATTCAAAGCTTCCGCCATGAGGGCTGTGCTCGAGCAGCATGTCGACGCCGCGAACTATTGCCTCATTATAGGAAGCCTCAAAAGGTGCAGTGATTGTCAGAGCGACTACGATGCCCGATAGGCCGTGCGCCATTCCGAGATCGTGCACAGGCCCTTCCGATACGCGCAGCGGGTGCGGGCAGCACCACCTGGTGGGATCATCGAGTAGCCATACGAGATAATCGCAGATGGAGCGAACATGTTGCGGTTCTGCAATGCTCATAACGGCCAAAACCTCGCCCGCCCGACCGGTAATGAGGTCGTACGAAAAGTATCGTTCCGCTGGTCGCCATCTTGGCTCGCGAGCTCGAACCATCGACATCGCCGTTACGGAACGTTCGAGTAGGCCGGCATAGCGCGGCTCTACTGGTAGTGCATAAGCGCACGCTGCCACTAAGCCGCCAAGGCCGGCAAAGAGCCCTAACCCAGGCGAGCCGGCGTGGGCCGACGCTTTCATGTAAAAGCTAAGGGCATCTCGATAGCGTTTGATGTCGTGCGACTGAAGAACACCCGATAAGAACATTGCTATGCCGGCGCTTCCCAACAGCCCGCGCGACAACGCGGGCTGTTCGGAAGCGTCATCAACCGGCAGCTGGTCTAGCGCTAAATCGACCAAGCGGTCTGCCAATATCAGCGCAATTCGGCTCGCTTCAAAGATTCGCTTATCGCGCGACGCCATATTGGTAGATGGCCGCCCGGAGCCTACATTGGACAGGGGTTTCCTGTGCCTTCGCACACATCTCCGGTCGCCGTACAAGATCCGCCGCTTGCGCCACAACCGCAGTCGTTACCGACAGTATTCGTACACGTGCCGGTCTTACAGGCAACTGTTTTAGCAGAGTCGGGCGACACGCCGATCATACCAAGCAGATCTCCGATCCAAACGTCAAGCTCTTCCCACATATCATCCTCCAGAAAAAAAGTGACCTGTAGAAGGCAAGTCTATCGCTGGCAAATCCAAAACTACGACGAGTCATTCATGGCGCCATTTGTATACGATGGAGTTTTGGATTGCTTGCGACGAGCACGGCACGCATTCGAACTCTGCGATGGACAGCTCTCTGTCGCTCGAACTCGAGTGCGCTTCGATTAAATTACGCCGACTCCGGAGAACCGGTGGCCATCGTACGACCCTGAGGCAATCGAGGCGCAAAAAAAGCCTGGTTTCCTGTATTTTGGCTACCGGATTACTATCGTGGGAAAGAGATGGGCCAAATATACCATACACCCAGCCTCATTTCAACTGGCGAATACCCATATGGTCCGAAATTCCCATTTGGCCGAGATTTTCGACGCTACGACACCGTCCCGCGGCCCGCAATGGAGCACTCTCGCATGGATCAGGGGAATCTTGCGCTAGCGCTAAAAATGGTTGAAGGTAAGGCCGAGGAAGCGCCGCAGTCGAAATGCAGCCGGGACATCGGTCACCGAGTAGCGCGCAATATCGTATGCGTCGGCCCATCGGGCATAGCAATGCACAGCGTCACGCCCGGCGCACTCGTTAACCGCGCGCTCAGCGCATAGAAGCCCAGCGCCCCGAGTTCGGGATGTTCGTATTCAAACGGCCCGTCGAAGCTACCGCTCACAACCTGCTGTTTCCACGCAGCCGAAAACTCCGCACTCGCGCTCTCAAGCTCGCGCACGAGCCGCCCAAATGTTTCGTCACCGGCATATCGCACGAACGTAAGCCGGAACGCTCCGGCGAGCCGCTGCGCAACTTCTTCGCGTCCCCCAACGATACGCTCGTGCGTTTTCATGAAAAACGCCCACAACAAGTTATCTCCGAATTCGTCCGCGCGCTCGAATGCTCCGTCGGCGATGCGCCGCGCCGTTTCGTTCCACGCGATCACGTCCCAACGCTGGTTGAGTGCGAACGCCGGAACCGCCGACAGCTCGTCGAGAACTTGTCGCGCCTCTCGGGGAAGTTCGCCCGCCAACGCAACGTTGTCGTGTTTCGGATTGCACAACGCCTCGAGATACGCCGTCTCGACGCGGTCGAGCCCAAAGACCTCCGCGATTCGCTGCCGCACCTCATCGGAGACGTTCAGCGGCCGCCCCTGTTCGATCCACGCGTAGTAGCTCGAGCCGATCCCGATCAGTGCCGCAACTTCGTCCCGCGAAAGCCCTTAACCCGTCGCCGCGACGTCGCCGGAAACCCATGCGCCTCGGGATCGAGCCGCCCCCTCCGTTCCCGAAGAAACGCGCTTAACTCTTCCCTTCGGCGCTGCAGCATACCGCATTCGCCTTTCTGTCACGCCTCCCGCGCACCTCGCCCTCCGTTGTCACGTTGAGCGGAGCGGCGAAGCCGCGCAGTCGAAACGCCGACGGGTTACGGCCATCGAGAACTACGCATACCTCCGCCCCGCGAAATCGATGTAACCATCGACGTGAACGTGCGCCGGATCGTGGTGCGTCCAATGCACCAGCGGTCCGTGCGACGTCTTCGGGACGAGCTCGCCCTCAACGTCGACGCGGTCGCCCACGGCGACCGGCACGCGCGGCGCGAGCTTGACATTGTCGACGATCTCAACCCGGTTGCCGTCGTCCCCGCGTACGTCAAAGGCCTCGTGCATCGCATGCGTGTTGCGCCCGTAAAAGAAATGCGGCCGCGAAACGACGACCCCCGAGAACGCGACCTCACTTGACACGCCCAGCGTCAGCCCAGCAGAAAGTGAATTCATAGCAAGGCTCAATCACGCGCTCGCGCAGCCTCGCTAGGGGTCCTCCGCTCCCAGACTTTTGTCGCAGGTAAGAAAAAGCCAACTCCGAAGCCGGACGGTCGGCCCGTTTCCAGGGAGAGAAAATGTTTCCAGCAGCGTTCGACTACGTCCCGGCCCGCTCGCTCGACGAGGCCCTCTCGACGCTTGCCGAACACGGCGGCGATGCGCGCGTCCTTGCGGGCGGTCAGAGCTTAATCCCCGCAATGCGTTTCCGTTTGGCTCGGCCCGCGGTGCTCGTCGATATCAACCGGATCGCCGAACTCGGGTCGATCGGGGAACGCGACGGCGAGCTTCGGCTCGGCGCCGGTGCGCGCGACCACGCGCTCGAGATCTCCGATCAGCTTCGGTCCGGCCGCTACCCGATGCTGGCCGACGTCTGCGCGGTCGTCGCGGACCCGGTCGTACGCCAGATGGGCACGGTCGTCGGCAGTCTCTGCCACAACGACCCCGCGGGCGACTGGCCGGTCGCCGCGCTCGCCGCCAACGCCTCGGTCGTCGTGCGCGGCAAGGGGGGCGAACGCGTCGTCCCGATCGACGAGTTTGTCGTCGACTCCTATACGACGGCGGTCGGCGACGGCGAGATGGCGATCGAGGTCCGCTTCCCCACGCCGAACGCGCGCACGGCCGGCGCCTACTTTAAAATAGAACGCAAGGTCGGCGACTTCGCGACGGCCGCCGCGGCCGCGCGCGTCACGCTCGCAGAAGACGGCACGGTCGCCAAAGCCACGATCGCACTCGGCGCCGCGGGGCCCTGCGGTTTTCGCGTTGCCGAAGCCGAGCGCGCCCTCATCGGCGCAAAACCGTCGGCTGCCGCCATCGCCGCCGCCGCCGATGCGGCGCGCAAGGCCGCCGATCCCGTGTCGGATACGCGCGGCACGGTCGCTTACAAGAAGCAGATGGCCGGCGTGCTCGTCGAACGCGCGCTGCGCAAAGCATTCGCCCGTCTGGGCGTGGAGGACATTCGATGAAGGTTTCGCTCACCGTCAACGGGGCGAACTACGAGCGCGACGTCGAGCCGCGCGTATTGCTCGCGTATTTTCTCTCGGCCTCGAATTCTCGAATGTTGGATTCGCGGCGCTCGCGATCTTCGCGGAATCGCTCGAGCGCGCGCGCCTTCAGCATGTCGTTCGCCTGCGCGCGCGTGATCGTCTTGACATCGAGCGACGTCGCGCTCATGGTCGCCAGAGCAGTGCCTGGCTTCTTCTTCCGTCGTGGCATCGTTGGTCTCCTAAAGGGCTGCGACGGAATGGCCCATCGTCAGGCGCGGCATTACCGCGCGACGCCGGCGTCGCCGGCGTTTCGGGCTCAAAAAACTCGGCTCCACTCAGCACGATACGGCCTCGCTCTGCGCCTCGTCGAAGATCTCTCCGAGGATCGCGTGTAGCGACCTGTCGATGCTCTCGAGACGCGCGCGCGTAGCGCGCGGCCACGGCGAGACCGCGTCGTTCACGCCGCAATACGCGCGGACGCCCTCGGCGAAATACTCGTCGAGTCCGCACGCCGCGTATGGAGTTACGAAGTCGCGAGCCTGTGAAAACGCGCGCCGGATGGCCGGATCGAAGCCGGAACGATAGACACCGGCGCCGAGGGCGCAATCAAGCGCGTGGCCGAGCTCGTGCGCGACCGTCATGCCGCTCGTCGAGCGGAGATACAAGGTGCGCTCCTCGACGACGAACAGCCCCGCGGGGGCCAGCGGCCATGCATCGACGTCGACACCGAGCCGACGCAACGCGCCTGAGGCGTCCGAGTAGCGCTCGCCGGCGACGAGCGGCACGATCGCCGTCCCGGCGTCAACGAGCCGTGCGACGAGATGAAACGGGAAGCGATCGAGCACGGCGTCGATCGCCGCGCGGGCATCCGCGCTCTGGGCACGCGGAAACAAGCGGCCGCGCAACGCGTTGCTGGAAGTCATGGGAAAACACCGATCTGGCGCCATCGCGCCGCGAGTGTGCGAAGTACCCGGGGCACCGCGACTGCGGTGCCCCGGCGGCGTATCAGGCAGAGCGCCGACGCTTGCGAGTGTGCTCTGCGCGAGCTTCGAAGTCGCTCGCATCGAACGCGTCATCGCGGACCGGCTCCGCGACGTCCTCGATCGGATGCCGGCCCAGGAGGTTACGCACCGCGTAGCCGGCGGCGAGCAGTGCGCTAGCCTTCTCACGATCGAGACTCTCGATCCATCCGGCGTCGATAGCCGGATCGAAGTCCCACGCCGAGGCGCCAGTGCCGTCTGCGGCCATCTCGAGGAGGGCCTCGCGCTGGTTCAACGACGGACGCGTCGTCTGGTAGAGCGCGCAGAGCGCGTTTGCGGCATCTTCAGCCGCTACGAACATCCACGCTTGCGTGATCGGGTTCCACACCCCGCTGTTCGCCTTCATCGCGGCGCGGCAGAACTTCGTGCGGGGATCGCTGACCGTGTAGAGCGTTGCCATTTTCCATCTTCTCCTTGCGCCCGAGGCGCTCGCTGTTGATGGCTCCGCTCAGAGCCGCGCGCGACGCGGCGTGCAAGAACGGCACGTCAGCGCCGAGCTGTTGGACCGGAGCAACGCGAGGACCGGAAAGCGGTTCTTGCACGCCGTGGCTCGCGTGGCTAGGATGCCATCAATCAAACAGCGTGCGCCCCGGACGCTTGGAGCAAGGACGACTCGCTCGTCAACATCCGATAACGGACCCCGCGCGCCGACGCGCCACGATCGACGCGACGAGAAGCCCTTATTCGGCCGCTCATCCAGCTCGCGGTGCGAGCGGTAACGCGATCGACGACCGCGGAGGAGGATCCAGCTAATCCAGGCGGAGATGGGTCCACGTATCGCGGCGAGGTGGGTTCGCGTTAACGCGGCGCCGGCACCCAGACCAGAAACGGACAACCTGAGAGTCATCCCGGTCGCCCGAAGACGTCCTGCAGCGGCCTTATTTGACGCAGTTTTGGCCGCGATTCGGTCCTCTGCGCACAAGCGCACGAACGAACCCGCCGATGTTAACGCGACAACGGAACGACCTTCGGCGGCAACATGGCCGCGCTAGGCTGGCGCAATGAAAACATCCGAAAACCACGACGAGTTCGCCGAGGTGCTCACAAGCTTGACTGAGGCGGGCCTTGTCGACATAGTCCTCGGCGATGACGGCGAAGCGGGGTTCACGCTTAGCGCCGCCATCACCGCGGAGGGCCCCGAGGCGGTCGCGGCGTTCCTAGCCGGGATCGAGGCGATAGCCGGCTCGCACCACCGTCCGTAGCAGGTGCGCGTCTTCGCCGAGCGCGACGCGCAGCCGGCGCACATGGACGTCGACCGTGCGCTCGGAGTTAATGCCGTCGAGGTCGGCGTCGGCCCACCCGAGCTCGAGGAGTTGCTGCCGGCTAAGCACGCGCCCGGTGTTCCGCGCGAGTGCGATCAGGCAGTCGAGTTCCCGCGGCTTCAGGTCCAGGACGCGGCCGCGCGACGTAGCTTCGCGGCGACCGAGGTCGACGGTGATCGGCCCCACGTGCATCACTTCGGGCCCGTCAAGCGTCCCCATGACGCTGCGCGACTCGCTGACGAGGCGCAACTCGCTGATCGCTTTGACGACCTCCGACGCGATCGTCGCCGCGAGTTCGCGAATCGTGTTCTGGTCGAGCGTGAATCCCATCTTCTGCTTCTCCTCCCGGCTTTGCCGGCGCTGCGTGATGGGTGCGCAGAAGCCGGAAGCGGACGGCGATGCAAGGGCGCAGCGAAGCGCAGAGGTCTCACCG
>Ga0302324_100001398_pt1 | contig 58860 bp, 42 predicted proteins | sample Palsa_T0_1_FD_201949 | JGI IMG/M metagenome (GOLD analysis project Ga0302324, IMG submission 201949) | Peat permafrost microbial communities from Stordalen Mire near Abisko, Sweden - Palsa_T0_1 | ecosystem: Environmental > Terrestrial > Soil > Palsa > Peat permafrost | place: Sweden: Abisko...
CACCCCAACGAAATTGCAGCCATCATTGTCGAGCCGATCGTCGGCAACGCTGGATGCATTCCGCCAGCCTTCGGTTATCAGCCCCAACTGCAAAAGCTTTACGAAGTCAATGTTCGTTTTGGCGGCGTCATTCCGCCAGCGGAGGACTACCTCGACGGGCTGCGAAGAGTCACCAAGCAACACGGTGCTCTGTTCATCGTCGACGAAGTCATGACCGGCTTCCGCGTTGCCTTGGGCGGTGCCTGCGAGGCGTTTTCGCTCGACCCCGACCTCGTCACGCTGGGCAAAATCGTGGGCGGCGGTTTGCCCGTAGGCGTGTTCGGAGGCAAGAGTGTCTTCATGGATCAGCTGGCGCCTCTCGGGCCGGTTTATCAGGCCGGAACGCTGAGCGGCAACCCGCTGGCGATGGCCGCCGGCATCGCCACAATCAGCCATTTGCAGGCCAATGCCACTAAGATTTATGCGCAACTCGAGGCTACGGCGGCAGCAGTCGAGGGCGGCGTGGCCCAGGAAGCCCAGCACGCCAACATTGCGGTTGGCGTCAACCGCGTGGGTTCCATGTGGACATGGTTCTTCACCTCCGGCCCGGTGACGAACTACGAACAGGCCGCCCGATCCGACACCGCGGCCTTCGCCCGCTTTCACCGCGCCATGCTGGATCGGGGCGTGTGGCTGCCGCCTTCGCAGTTCGAGGCGGCGTTTCTGGGGACGGCGCATGGTGAGGCTGAAGTGGCGGCGACGATTGAGGCGGCGCGGGGGGCGTTTGCCGAGATGGGTACCGAGGGAATAGGGATTAGGGAATAGGGAATAGGGACTGACGAGGGTCCGTGGTTGTTCCGGGGTTTGCTGGATTCCATGCATCCAGCGTGACGAAGTGGTGGGTTGGCTTGTATTTCGCGAGCAACTGGCCGGCGGCGGTAACGGAGGGGTTGCGGTTGGCGCCGATCTGCAAATGCCCGCCGTCGTGGAGGACGAGGTTCGTTGCCCATCCCTTCCGCTGATTGTTGTCGATCTTGCTGGTCAGGCGCGCTGCGATGCGGTCGGCCAATGGCTCGCTCCAGTCGGTGGTGATGGCGTTCCAGAGTACTGGAGTCATTCTCAGCGCACGAGCGGTTCTGAGCACGATGGGACGGCGGGCGCCAAAGGGTGGGCGGAAGTAGCGGATGGGAGCGCCGGTGAAGTGCTGCAGGGTGTCGCGGGTGCGGGTGAGTTCTTCCACGACGCGGCGCGCCGGCGTGATGGCCAGGTTGGGATGGGACCAGGAGTGGTTGCCTATGAGGTGTCCGGCGGCTTGAATGCGGCGGACGAGATCTGGTTCGGCATGGGCGTAGCGGCCAACGAGGAAGAATGTGGCGCGGACGTCGTGCTGGGCGAGAATGTCCAGCAGGCGCGGGGTGCAGGCGGGGTTGGGACCGTCGTCGAAGGTGAGGGCCAGCTCACCGGGGCGGCGCGGGGCAGTGAGTGTGCGTCCGAAGAGCTGTGAACCAGGGGCCATCGCGGCATAGGCATAGCCGCCAGCGACGAGGCCGAGGCCACCGAGAGCGCCGAGCCCGGCTTCGATTCCCGCGTCCAGTGGGATGAGCATGATGATCTACAGTGTGCGACGTACCACACGGGAACAGCAAGCGCACGTATTCCTGGAGTGCAGCAGGGACGGCGGAATTGCATCCGGGCCTGGCTTCGGGCGTATACTGGATTCGTTCGGGTCGCATCCTGAGTTTGCGGAGCGGCACTGGAGACAACCATGAGCGTTACCAACTTCCCCGGCGGGTCGAGCACCGCTTCGACCGGCATCCCCATCACAAAAGTTACTGTTCCCGCGCTTGTCGAAATGAAGCGGCAGGGCAAACCCATCTCTGCGCTCACGGCTTATGACTACTCGTCTTCGCGGCTCGCGGATGAGGCGGGGATAGACCTGCTGCTGGTGGGCGACTCGCTGGCTATGGTGGTGCTGGGACACGAGAACACGCTGGCCGTCACGGTGGACGAGATGCTGCATCACACGCGCGCAGTGCGGCGGGCGGTGCGGCGGGCGCTGGTGGTGGCGGATATGCCGTTTGGCAGCTACCATGGGGCGGTTGCGGATGGCGTGGCGAATGCAGTGCGGTTTGTGAAAGAGGCGGGCGCTGAGGCGGTGAAGATCGAGGGGCCGCGCGTGGAGCTGGTGCGCGCGCTCACTGATGCGGAGATTCCGGTGGTGGGGCATCTGGGGCTGACACCGCAGAGCATTCATCGCATGGGCGGGTATCGGGTGCAGGGGCGCACGGCGGAGAGCGCGAGCCAGCTGAAGGCGGATGCGCTGGCTCTGGCGGAGGCTGGAGCGGGGCTGGTGGTGCTGGAAGGCATTCCGCGCGAAGTGGCCGCGGAGATTACGGCGGCGCTGCCGGTTCCGACCATCGGAATTGGCGCGGGGCCGGATTGCGATGGGCAGATTCTGGTCTTCCACGATTTGCTGGGACTGACGTTTGCGCCGGCGGCCAAGTTTGTGCGGCGGTATGCGGATGCGGGCGAACTGATTCGCGGAGCGATAGAGCACTATCGCGAGGATGTCGAGCGGCGCGCGTTTCCTACGGATGAGGAGAGCTATCATCTGGCACCTGCGGTGCGGGAGACTCTGGATGCCGCTGTGAAGGCAGGAGTGCTGAGGAATGCGTGATGCAAATTCTCCGCACTGTGGCTGAGCTGCGCGAGTGGTCGCGATGGGAACGCAATAATGGCGGCAATACCATTGGCCTGGTGCCGACGATGGGCGCGTTGCATGCGGGGCACGCGTCACTGATTCGTGCGGCGGCAGGCTCGGTCGGGTTTGTGGCCGTGAGCATCTTTGTGAATCCGACACAGTTTGGGCCAAACGAGGATTTTGCGCGCTATCCGCGCAGCTTTGAGGCGGATTGCGCGCTGGCCAAGGCGGAGGGGGCGAATGTGGTGTTTGCGCCTTCAGTGGAAGAGCTTTATCCGGCGGGCGCGGCGACGTTTGTCGAGGTTGCGGGCTTGAGCGAGCGCCTGGATGGGAAGTCCCGGCCGGGGCATTTTCGCGGCGTGGCTACGGTAGTGGCCAAGCTGATGATTGCGGCGGAGCCGGACCGGACTTTCTTTGGGCAGAAGGACGCGGCGCAAGTGGCGGTTTTGCGGCGGATGGCCGTCGACCTGCGGCTGGCGACGGAGATTGTGGTTTGTCCGATTGTGCGCGAGGCGGATGGGCTGGCGTTGAGTTCGCGGAACGCTTATATGAGCGCCGAGGAACGGGAGTGGGCGCTGACGTTGAGCAGGGCTGTGCGCGAGGCGGAGACGCTATTTGCATCGGGTGAGAGGCGCGCGGGCCGATTTACGCAGGCGGCGCGGATGACGTTTGCGGCGATGCCGCAGATTCGCGTGGATTACATTGCACTGGTGGATTGGGCGACGCTGGAGCCGGTAGACGTGGCGGTGCCTGGCTCGCTCTTTGCCGTGGCGGCCTGGGTAGGAGCTACGCGGCTGATTGATAACGCCATTCTGTCTTAGAAGACAAAAGCAAAGCCCTCTAAAGAGGCGATCATTACCTCGCGCCAATGGCCGCAGCGATCGGCGAATTCTCCTTGAAAGACGGATTGCTGAAGTGGACATAGCTGGTCACTTTCCCCGAAGCGTCCCGCACAAAGCTGTACTCCTCGGCTTCTGTCCCGTCCTTGCGAACGCGGCGGAAAACTTCGCCTCCCTTGGGCTTCAGGAACTCCATGCTTCCCGCAGGATCTTCAGTGGGGAGATCGACAATCACCAGTCCACCGGCCCATGGCAGGATCGCTTCCTCTGACTCCCATGGCTGCTGAGAGTAGAACCCGGAGTAGTCCTCCAGATTCACGCCTGTGGCAGGGAGCGGCCCCTTGAAGGCGAAGCTTTTGCGCTTGTCGAGAAGGCCAAACACGGCCCTGGCAAACACGCTGGTTGTCTCTGCGCTGTTGTCCAGCACAATCACGGCCGTCTGGTCCTCGTTGCGCATCGCCAGAACGGTCTGGTATCCCGGACAATCGCCCGCGTGGCCAACGTAGGTTTGGTCGTCGATGTGCTGGATTGAAAAGCCCAGTCCCCAACTTGTCTTCCAATCCGGGTCCATAAACTGCACGCGCTGCATCTCGCGCAGGGTGGGCGCCTGCAGCACGTTTGTTTCGCCGGTGCGCAACAGGCGAAACTGCCAGGAGGCAAATTTACCAAGGTCCTCCACGGTTGAGGTGTAGCCGGCCGCGGGAGTAACGCCCCTGGTGTTGAATGGCTTTACAAGGTCGCGGGTGCCATCGCGCTTGAGGGCTCCATAGCCGACAGCCAACTGTTTCCCGTAAAGATCCATCGGCATAAGGGTCCGGGTATCCTTCAGCCCAAGCGGGTCCAGAACGTGCGTCTGGGCGTAGTGCGCATAGGGCTCGCCGGAAACCGCCGCTACCGTTTCGCCCACCAGCGTCAATCCGAGGTTGCTGTACTGGAAGTAGCGCTCGGCCGGGTAGAGGGCCGACTGGCTGGCAATTTTGGCGCGAATCTCCTCACGCGTAGGAAACGGAAAGTCCGGTCCCGACCAATAGGGGAAGTCCGCTTCGCGCGGTATGCCGGCGGAGTGTGTAAGCAGGCCGCGCAGCGTAATCGGTCCGCTGTCCGGAGCAGGCTGAATAGTCGCCCATGGAAGGTAATTGGTGATGGGATCGTCCAGGCGAACCTTCCCTGCCTCATCAAGCTGCATCAGCGAGATCGACGTAAAGAGCTTCGAGATTGAGCAAATCGAATAGATGGTTTGCGGCGTGGCGGCAACCGTGTGGCTGGCGTCGATGGTCCCGAAGCCCTGGGCCCAGACCAACTCGTCGCCTACCACCACGCCCGCGGAAATCGCCGGAATATGGTGGTAAGCATGAACGCTGTCCAGCCAGACATCCACGACGCGCAGCGCTTCGGCCCGCGCCTTCGCATCCTTTGCTTCTTGTGCGTGAGCGATTCCGGGCAACAGCAAAATGCCGCAGACGATGGGGAAGATGAGTCGCTTCATTAGGACGCTCCAGTGAGGGAAGTGCTTGCTTTGACGTTTTTCGGAGTATAAACCTGTGTTGCCTCCCCGGACTCGTGCTCGCTCGCAAGTTCACGCGTCTTTGCCTTCGCCGGCCGCGGCGGAAACCGATTGCCACAACCCGAGTGCCGGATGCACTCTGGTAGGTAATGCCTGAGTTGCCTGACATTGCCGCTTATATTTCTGCGCTGGAGGCTCGCATCGTGGGCCAACCGCTGGAGCGGGTACGGCTGGCCAGCGTGTTTCTGCTGCGGACAGTGGACCCTCCGCTTGAAAGCGTTGAGGGAAGATTGGTCGTTGGGATCAGGCGGATCGGTAAGCGAATTGCGATTGGGGTCGAGGATAATTTGTGGCTTGTTCTGCACCTCATGATTGCGGGGCGGCTGCATTGGAAGACGGCGGGAGTCAAGCTGGCGGGACGGAATGCGCTGGCGGCGTTTGATTTTCCTTCGGGGTCGTTGACGCTTACTGAGGCTGGGAGCAAGAGGCGGGCTTCTCTGCATGTGGTGCGCGGCGAGGCTGGGCTTTATTCCATCGATCCGGGCGGGGTTGAAGTATTCGAAACGGACCTGAATGGATTTCGCGCGGCGCTGACGCTTGAAAATCGCACGCTGAAACGGGCGCTGACCGATCCGCGGCTGGTGAGCGGGATTGGGAATGCTTATTCGGATGAGATTCTTCATGCGGCGCACATGTCGCCGGTTACGCTGACGCACAAGCTCAAGCCGGAAGACTGGGAGCGGTTGTTTGCGGCGACCAAGTCGACGCTGAGCCTATGGATGGAGCGGCTGCGCAAGGAGGCGGAGAAGTCGTTTCCGGAAGGAGTGACGGCGTTCCGGCCGGAGTTTGCAGTGCATGGAAAGTTCGACCAGCCCTGTCCGCGGTGCGGTGAGAAGGTGCAGCGGATTCGCTATGCGGACAATGAGACGAATTACTGCGCGCGGTGCCAGACGGGCGGCAAGGTTCTGGCCGATCGCAGCCTGTCGCGGCTGCTGGGATCGGATTGGCCGCGTACGCTGGATGAGCTGGAGGCGCTGAAGCGGAAATGATTCGCGCAGGGCGGCGCGGCATTTTCCTTGACACGGCGCTGCCTTCTGCGCGAGATTCGACTGCACAACCGCTTACAGGCTGATTAGCGATTCCCGGCCCGATTCACTGAATTGCGGGCCGTGCGGAGGCGGAATTTTGTTCGATACGGAGGCTGCGCGATGAACCATCTTCATTTCAATCATTGGGCCATTCTGGTTTCGGCGGTGATTCAGTGGCTTCTGGGTGCGGTGTGGTATTCGCCGGCACTGTTTGCCAAGCCATGGATAAGCCTTGTGGGGCTCAAGATCGACGGTAGTAACAAGAACAAGACGATGATCGTTGGCATGATCGCATCATTCATCGGCAGCGTGGTCACGTCGCTGATGCTGGCGCACGTGGTGATTTGGTCAGGCGCCAAGAGCGTGGCCGCGGGGGCTCTAATCGGATTCATCATGTGGTTGGGGTTTCTGGCCGCGCCGCTGTGCGCGAGCTATATCTACGAGGGACGGCCGTTCAAGCTGTTTGCCATCAATACCGGCTACTGGCTGGTGGCGCTGCTGATCACCGGCGGGCTGCTCGCGGTGTGGCGTTGAGACTTTTTGGGCGAGTGTCAATTACAATCGGGGCATGAGCAAAGAAGGGATTGCGACCAATTCGGCGCCGGCGGCGATAGGGCCTTATTCGCAGGGCATTCGGGTGGGCAACCTGGTGTTTACGGCGGGGCAGATCGCGCTTGATCCGGCGACGCAGCAAGTCGTGGCGCCCGGCATCACAGAGCAGACTACGCAGGTGATGGAGAACCTGAAAGCGATTCTGGAAGCGGCAGGGACGAGCCTGGCGCGGGTGGTGAAGGCGACGGTATTTCTGAAGGACTTCAACGACTTTGCGGCGATGAATGCGGTGTATGGGGCTTATCTTGCTCCACCGGGGGTGAATGCGCCGGCGCGGTCGACGGTTGAGGTTTCGCGGTTGCCCAAGGATGTGCTGGTGGAGATTGAGCTGATCGCGGAAGTCTGAGGGCGCGGACTGTCTTGGACTAGATTCAACGAGTCAGCCCCCGCTTCGCGAGGATAGCGAGTCAGCAAGTCAGCTGGGGATGTGCAGCACAAGGATGATTGCGGCACGGGAGAGGGCGATGGGCGAAGTTGACGACAAGGTGGTGCGGACGGAGGCGGAGTGGCGCGCGGCGCTGACGCCAGAGCAGTATCATGTGCTGCGCGAAAAGGGCACGGAACGCGCGTTTACCGGGATATTGACGGAGAACCACGAGACGGGCAACTACCACTGCGCGGGGTGCGGGGCGCTGCTGTTTATGAGCGGGGCCAAGTTCGATTCGGGGTGCGGATGGCCGAGCTTTATGCTGCCGGCCGACGGCAAGAACGTTGTGGAGCATGAGGATCGCAGCTTTGGGATGCGGCGCATCGAGGTGACATGCGCGCGGTGCGGCGGGCATTTGGGGCACGTGTTTCCGGATGGTCCGCGGCCTACGGGGCTGCGCTATTGCATTAATTCGGCTTCGTTGACGTTCGAGCGGGCGGAGTGATGTTTCCCTCAGGGGTAACAAGGCGCTCCCGAATTCTGCATGTGACTCTCGCAGCGGCGCTAGCTTGCATCGGCGCTGCGTTGCTTCATTCACAGCAGACGTCCCTTAGGGAAGACACGCATCTTGATCAGCAGTTGCAGTCGATTGCGGCTGCGCATCGCGGCATGGTTGCGGTCTACGCGCACAATCTTAAGACGGGCGAGACGGCTTCGCTCGATGCTGACGAGGCGGTGAAGACGGCTTCGACCATCAAGATGGGGATTCTGCTGGATGCGGCGGAGCAGATTCGCGCGGGGCAGGCTTCGCTTGATGAGCGAGTGGTGCTGACCAAGGCGAACCAGGTGCAGGGGTCCGGCGTGCTGGGGCAATTGACCGCGCCCCTTAGCCTGACTTTGCGCGATGTGCTGCACCTGATGGTGGTGGTGAGCGATAACACGGCGACGAATGTGGCGATCGACCGGCTGGGGCTTGCTCACATCAATGCCACCTTGAGGGCTGCAGGACTGACGCAGACGGTGCTCTACAAGAAGGTCTACGTGCCGGCGCAGGGACCGATGCCGGCGGATCAGCCGAAGTTTGGGCTGGGCAAAACGACGGCGCGGGAGATGGCGTCAATCATGGAGCGGCTGACGGAGTGCCGATTGAGCCTGGATGGCTCGGCTCCGTTGGCGGGCGATGGGCCGCTGTGTGGGGCACTGCTGCACATGCTGCGCGAGCAGCAGGACCGCAATAGCCTGCCGCGCTACATTGAGGCGCTGGATACGAGCGAGCACGGGTCGGCTATCGCCAATAAGACGGGGGCACTGGACCAGGTGCGCAACGATGTGGCGCTGATTGCGACAAAGAACGGGCCGGTGGTGATTGCCGCGTTTACATGGGAGAATGCCGACCAGCGCTGGACCGGGGACAACGAGGCAGAGAAGACGCTGGGCAAACTGGCACAGGCAATTGTGCTGCGCTGGTCGCCGGATGGGCTCGATGCGGGGGCGTTCCAGTGGGAGAATCCGGTGGCGGCCGGGCGGCCGTGAGGGGTTCGAGGTTTCCCACCCATTGTGCAAAGAGCGCGCGATGGATGGGGCACCCAGGCCACCTGCGGTGGGGCAGACGGCGCTTGCGCGCCAAAGGCCGATGACTCTCCGGACGGCGGGCAGAACAAACCCTGTCCATTGATGGACAGGGTTTGAGTCGAGCGTGAATTGATTGAGGACGCGCTTACGCTTTGGCGACCTTGCCAGTCTTGATGCAGGTGGTGCAGACGCGGATGCGCTTGGATGCGCCGTTGACCAGAGCCTTGACGGCCTGCAGATTCACGTTCCAGCGGCGGCGCGTGACGTTGTGCGCGTGTGAGATGTTGTTACCGAACTGCGGGCCTTTGCCGCAAATGTCGCATATCTGTGCCATGACTTCACTCCAAATCTTTTGTGTTTCGTGCTGCCGGGTTCAGGGCTCCCGAGATCGCTGTTCTGAAGGTCGCTCAAAGCGGAGGGGTTCTGCCCGGTTAGCCGTCGGGACGCGTATAGACAAACGACGCCGACAGCTTGCCGAATCTTCAGTATACCTGGATCTGGGCTGGCCGCCAAGGTGCGGACTGGCGTTCGCCCGGATCTAAGCGATTCGCATCCCTGGCGCGGGCGGGCCGTGATAGAAGGTTACATGCGCAAGGTTCCTATTCTGGCATTGCTTTTCACCCCCGTCGTCACGCTCGCGCAGGGTGCAGCCACGCCGGCTGCGACTGCTCCGCCCGCCATTAGCGAGAAGATTGCCGGCATGAAGCACTTCGATGGGTTCATTCCTATGGACTGGGATGCGCAGGCTGGGAAACTCTATCTCGAGGTTCCGCACATGAGCCCGGATGGACGGACCCCGGACCTGCTTTACACCAATTCGCTGCCCTACGGGACGGGGTCGAACGACCTGGGGCTTGACCGAGGACAGCTCTCCCGAGGTCGCATCGTCCGCTTCGAGCGCAGCGGGCCGAAGGTGCTGCTGGTCGAGCCCAACCTTGCCTTTCGCACCTCAAGCAATGATCCGGACGAACAGCTTGCCGTTACGCAGTCATTTCCCGAATCAGTCTTGTGGGGCTTTACTATGGCTGCCGAGTCGCCCGGCGCAGTGCTTATTGACGCTACCGACTTCTTCCTCCACGACGCACACGGCATCACCGACACCCTCACCGTCCTGAATCAGGGCGCCTACCACGTGGATGCCTCGCGCTCCACTATCGCCCTTGACGACACCAGAGCTTTCCCGAAAAACACCGAAGTCGAGGCCGAGCTGACTTTTACCACCGATGCCCCGCCGCGGGGCGAATTCGTGAACAACGTGACGCCCGATCCGCACGCGATGACCATCCACGAACGGACTTCGTTCATCGAGCTGCCCCCACCCGGCTTCATGCCGCGGCGCTTCAATCCACGCGCCGGGTACTTTGAAACTCGTTATCGCGACTACACCGCGCCGCCGGGCGAGCCGCTCGATCAGCTCTTCATCACTCGTCATCGCCTGATCAAGAAAGACCCCAACTGCGTGACCGCATGCGAGGCCGTCGCGCCGATTCAGTATTACGTTGACCGAGGCGCTCCGGAGCCGATTCGCTCGGCCCTGGTTGAGGGTGCGCGCTGGTGGGACCAGGCGTTTCAATCCGCAGGCTGGGCCAAGGACACGTTCCGCGTCGACGTTCTGCCCGTGGGTGCGGACCCCATGGACGTGCGCTACAACATCATTCAGTGGGTGCATCGCTACACGCGTGGCTGGAGCTATGGCGACGCCATCACCGATCCGCGCACCGGCGAGATTATGAAAGGAAATGTGACGCTGGGATCGCTGCGCGGGCGGCAGGACTACATGATTGCGGAGGCGCTTCTATCGCCATACAAGAGCGGGGCTGTGCCGGCCAATCCCAAAGACGATCCGATGCTGCAGATGGTGCTTGCGCGCTTACGACAGCTTGCGGCGCACGAGACTGGACATACGCTGGGCCTGGATCACAACTTCGCGGCATCGACGGTGGTGCAGGGCGACAGCGTGATGGATTATCCGCACCCGTGGATCACGCTCAATGCCGATGGGAAGATCGATGCATCGCATGCGTATGCGGTGAACATCGGTGGATGGGACAAGGTGGCCATCGACTATGGATACAGGCAGTTTGCGCCGGGTACGACGCTTGAGGCGGAACGGGCTGCGCTGAACAAGATTCTCTCGGACGCCGATCGTGCGGGACAGATATACATCACGGATCAAGACGCACGGCCTTTCGGCTCGGCGCATCCACTTGCACATCTTTGGGACAACGGAAGCGACCCAGCAGCTGAGCTCGATCGAGTGCTGGTGGTGCGCGCGGTCGCGTTGAAGAACTTTGGCGAAGATGCTATCAGGCCAAGCACGCCGATGGCGCAGCTGGAGCAGACGCTGGTGCCGCTCTATCTCTATCACCGCTACCAGACTGAGGCGGCCATCAAGGAGATTGGAGGACTGGATTACCGATACAACGAGCGCGGCGATGGGCTGCCGAATCCTGCAATTGTTGATCCGGCGGAGCAGAAGAAGGCGCTTTCCGCAGTCTTGAAGACGCTGTCTCCGGAGACGCTGACCCTGCCGGAGTCGATTCTGCGCTTGCTGCCGCCGGTGCCGCCGGGCTATCCGCGCACGCGCGAGTCATTCCCATCGCACACCGGGCTTACCTTCGATCCTGTGGCTGCAGCCGAATCCGCTGCCGACTTGACGCTCAACGTGCTGCTCGACCCGGCGCGCGCCAGCCGGTTGATCGAATACCACATGCGCGAGCCGGGATCACTTTCGCTGCGCGGCATTCTTGAGGCGATTTCTTCGGCGGTTGCTGAGCGGCCCGAGGCTGGGCACACGATGTCGTCTGAAGTCGAGCGCGCAGTGGAGTTTCGCGCGGTGGAGGCAATGCTGGCGCTCGCGGTGAATCCGCAGGCATCGAGCCAGGCGCGGGCCATTGCGCGGGCGCACGTCGCCGATGTGCTGAAACAGTTGACCTCGGCAGCGCCGTTGCAGGATACGGCAGAGGCCATTCATCGGGCGGCGCTGATCGATCGCATCAATGAGTTCGAACATGATCCGGGCAAGTTTGTCCCTGCGCCGGCTGTTGAGGCGCCGCCGGGCATGCCGATTGGGGATGACGAGGACTTTTAGTGCGGCGCGTCAGGCATTCGTTGCGTCTGTTTGGCGTTATCTTGATGGCGGAGCGTTGCATGATTTCGGAAGAGCTAGTGCCGTTGATTGGCCAGCGTGACGTTTCACTTCAGACCATCGTGATCGTGGGTGAAATGATTGCCGCGGAAGCCCGCATCCTGGATTTTCCGTGGACGGTCAGGAATTGTAAGACCGGGGAGGAACTGGGCAAAGCCCTTGAAACCCATGAAGGACTGGTGCGCCGCACTCAAATGGCCGTATCGGAGTTTCTGCAAACCCGTGATCGGGAAGTCCTGATGCAGGTTCTCTCGGACATCAAGAGCAGATTAACCGAATTCGAATTCTCCGCATGAATACTTGGCTTATCGAGTGCGCCCGAAACGCAGGTCCTTCGACTCCGCTGAAGAACGCTTCGCTCAGGATGACAGATTTTATATTGTTGAGACCTCAATGCCGACGGCTGGGCTCTTCAGGGCCGCGGACCGAATCTGGTGCGCTTCGCGCACAAAGCGCGAGAGCGCGGCTTTAAATCTTTCGCCTATTTAAGAGTGGTGGCCAGAGACGGGATTGAACCGCCGACGCCGGCCTTTTCAGGGCGTTAATAACTTGTGCTTCCAACTTCTTACAGGGTTTAGTGGCCCCTTCAAATACGCCGAAATACGTGTAAAACGGGCCAATCACGGGTGGGGAATCACGGGTGGAGATTCTCCACCCGGTGTGATTAAAATGCGTAGCAAGGGGCTCAATAGCATTGTGGTCGATTCGTCGGTGATTGCCTTGCGTGCTCTTCGGCGGAACGCCTACATGCAATGCTTGGGCCACGCGCCACCGACCTTCGGTTGGAAGCTTCTCAACAGTGGACTACTTGACACCGTAATCAAGCTTGGAGAATTCCATTTAGCCAAAAATGATGCGGCCATCGCCGAATCATGAATTCTTTGTGAACAACCAAAGCCAAATGGGTCAATGGGGGACTTGCTTCAGAAGTATTACTTTTGATTCGTTCTAGAATTGTCGAGCTCGAAGGCCGGCAGCGCAGAGGCATCAGGACACTCAAGGTCCGCGGCCAGAACAGCGATACCGAGTTCACCCTTGTAGAGGCTATCGGGGCGGAACGGAAACTCCTGCGAGGCGCGCCCGACTGAGATTTCGGCATAGGGCAATGCGGCCTTTTCAGCGAGCGCCTGGGCACGATGCAGCCAGGATATTTCGCCACTTGACCGGTAGAGCGCCAACAGAGCATAGGCCTGTCCTGGGAAGCCACAGCACAGGCTGCTATTGCTGGTATCAGTTTCCGCGGCATGCCAGGCCGCCTTTTCGGCAAGCACGGAGTACAGGTCATCTTTCAACGCCGCCTGGGCTGCCAGCCAGAGAAACACCTGCCCCGCAGTGCCATTGCACCATCCGCCCCAGAAGGGGCTCTGCGCGTTGCCCGCGTCATTCACGACGGTCCAGCTCCACTTGGCCTGGCGTTCGGAATGCTGGGCGAGAGTTGCTAACTGGCTCAGACGTTCTCCAGTTTCGGCGGGCAGATCGGCGCCGGAGGCACGGCACCAGCAGAGAGTGGCATAGAGCATTCCCGCCCAGCCGTGCGCGATTCCGGTGTAGCGGATCTGGTGACATTCCGAAATCGGAGCATAGGAATCGAGTTGCTGCCAGATCGACGTCAGCGTGCTATCGCCTAGATCGCGAAGTGCGGCGAAATGTGCCACGGAGGGGTCCGCGGCCGCAAAGAGATGGGAGGCGGCCAACAAAACTCCGGAGCGCCCGAGAGTGAGATCCAGGTTGTCGCAGGGTGTGCGAGAGGCTGTTTCTACGAAGCGATCCATGGCATTTTGCTGGGTGATGACGTCGCCCATAGAATGCGCAATCAGAGACTGGATGAAGTGGACGCCTGACTCAGTGTGATAGGGGGAGACGCGTCCGACCACCTCAGATGTGATTTCGATTTCCGGACAGTACCAGGCATCCTCCAACCGGGCGTCGCGAACGGCGCGCTCGGCCCAAATGTCGGCGAGAGATAGTATCTTTGCGTCTTGGCGGGCGCATGCGATGTGGTGCAGGGCGCAGGCGACACCCGCGCTACCGTACGTGACAGACGCTTTTGGCGCGGCCGCCAGACCCGATTGAAACAAAGGCGCGTCTGCAGCAAGCCGCTCAAGGATGCGTGAGAGTATACCGGTAGCAGTGGCGTATGAGGCCGGACCCACCCCGAGTGATTTAACCGCGGGCGGTGACTGGTCGACATTGCGGAGCGCGTTGGCGAATTCTGCAACCGACGTGAAGCGCGCAGCAGGATTCTTGTCGAGCGCTTTGACAAGGATATTTTCAACGACCGGCCATGGATCAAGGCCGCAGGCGCTAAACGCCAGTGGCCCATCCTCGCTGATCTGTCGCAACATCTCATGCTTCTCAAGAGAGAAGTCGACGTAATGCTTGCCTGTGATGAGAACGTAAAGCAGGGCCGCGAGGGCGTACTGTTCGCCGAGCATGGACGAGTAGGGAGGGCGGCGCCCGTCGCGCGCGGAACGGGCGTATTCGGGCTCGAAGAAGTAAGCGACGCCTCCGCGCGGGCTGCGGCGGAATTCACCTTCAATGCCGGAGATGCGAGCAAGCCCAAAATCTACAAGGCGAACCGAGCAGTCTTCATCGACCAGGATGTTGCGGGGATGGATGTCGGAATGAACGACGTTTTGGCTGTGCAAGTGTGCGTATGCGTCCAGTAGGGCGAGGGACAAGCGCAAAAGGGCAGCGCGGTCACCGGAAGATCGAAAGCGGGCCGCGACGGAGGCGCAATCGGATCCGGGACACCAGGAAAGCAACAAGTAGCGCAGCTCACCTTCCTTGCCACTGTCCAGGAGAGAAGGGGTGATAGAAGCATCCAGATGCTTCAGGATGAAGGCTTCACGATTGAGCATACGGTCGATTTCAGGGCCGGCATCGGAGCGCATAAGCTTGAGCGCGGCGTCATTGCCATGTACGTCCTTCACGCGATAAAGGCCGGTGTCTTCAAGGGCCTGCAGACACGCGACGACTTCAGTGCCTGCAAAGTTCGATCCTGCCTGGAGAAGCGGACGGATAGGCTTCGAAGAAAGTGAATCAATCGGCACCAGGAGCTGCGCATGGACGAGGCGCTCCAACATGGGGAAGGCTCCGTCCAGGATCGACTCGGGGTCCTCTTTCGTCGAAGCGCAGTAGCGAATGACAGCCTGAACCACCGTGGAGGGTTGGCGAAACTCTTCAAGGAGCCGGGCTGCATTCGCGTCGACGATGCGCGCCAAAGTGCGGGAATTTGGACGGGTGACCGCATAGTCGCCCGCGTCGGCCTGGACCTTGCGGCGAAGTTCCTCCGATAGCTGGTCTACGGGGAGGAGGACGGTGTCAGCGCCCATCACCAAGGTGCCGGTAATCTCCATCTTGCTCCTCAGGCCGTGGGAAGGCCGAAGCCGTTCCTCGGAGCCCAGGTTACAGTGTCGACGTTTTCAAGACGCAGCCGCTCCAGCGCAAACTTCCATGGCTGGAGAGTCCCTGCGATGTTGTTGCGAGCGGAGACAAGGCCGACAGCCAGGCGATTGGTGACCCAGAGGCGCCAGCTTTCCGGGCCTTGCCACGAGAGCGCGCCCTTTTCGGGAAATGGATCGACGCCCCAGGAGAGCAAGCCATCGTGACCGAACGCGGCCGTGAACGGAACGCCATGAGCAGGGCATCCGGACAATCGGAGCGCTAATTCGCGCGCCGTTTTCTCCAGACGCTCGAAATCCCGAAAATAGACGACTAATTTGTCGGGCCGCAGAAGGCCCATCGCGTTTCGACCGAGCTTGAAGAAATGCGCGGAAGAATCCTGCAGCACCTCTACCACCGCGGAAAATGCGACGGGCAATGCTTCCGGGAGTGGACTGACATAGAGCTTATAGCCGTGACGACGTTGGTCGTCAGCAGGGCGATTAGAACGGGATCGCCATTGAAACCAGGGTTGGTGCAGCCCCGGACTTTCGACCCGGCTCCAGGTTCTTTCAAGGCGCCTGAGATTTGTGGCGGCGGAAACGCCGAGAAACGCAGAAACCGCATCTTCCGTCGACAGGCGGTGCGTCCAGGAAGACGTGAGCGGAATTCGATTGTAGAAATATAGGCGGCTGGAAAGCCGAACCGGATCGTCTAACGCGAGCGCCTGGCCGTATTCAAGAGCAGCCTGAGAGAGGCGTGGCAGAAGTCCCGCCGGCGCAGGAGCAGCATGAGCTGCATAAATGAGCGGATATGCCTCGGAGCCGGAAACGAATCGACCTTCGTGCTCCACTTCCAGCACTGTATCAAGGACTAGCTCGGCGATGGCCTGATTGGTGTTCTCTCTCGTTTTATCCAGCACATGGCGAGGCAATGGGCCGGGGCTAACCATGGCGCGAACCAATTGGGCCGTCTCACGACAGACGGATTTGATGCTATGAGCGCCGGAGCCACGCGGCAGAAGCAGCCCATAGAAGTCAGGATCGCCGGCGAGCTCCGCGAAGAACTGTTGTCGATCGAGGGGCAGGCGGTCGAAAGCGACAAGCTCGTAGCCGGGGTTGGAGCGAAATACACGCTCCAGAATAGGATTCAGCGCTACGTTATTCATCGGCGATTCGACCGCAGTCCATCCAACTACTTATGCCCCTTCGGCTTGGGTTTGCTGGACAATTTTTGCTTGAGAACCTTCAGCTCCTGAAGCGCTTCAGTCAGCTTCTTTGAAAGGTCGTCGACCTGCTCAACGGTCTGCGGAAGGAGGCTCTTCTCGATCTCAGCCTGTTCCTTCTCAACTTCAGCCAGTTGTTGTTTGAGCTGCCCTTTCAGTATGGAGAGCGCTGCGAGGGATTCGGCAGACCAGGTCCCTTCGTCTTTGGCTTTGCCGTCCTGCCAGGTGCAGAAGCCGCAAGTGGTGAATGCGCATTCGCCGCGACTCACAACTGTGCAGGCAGTGCAAGGGTTATCGGTCCAGGTACCGCGAGAGACATTCGTGCAGGCGGTGCAGGCGGTTTGAGTCACAAATGTACACGGGCCGCAGGTGATGGTCGTGATGGTCGGCCAATGGCCGCCAGTGACATTGGTGCAGGCGGTGCAGGCGCCCCCCGTCACATTTGTGCATGCGCCGCAGGTGATGGTCGTGATGGTCGGCCAATGGCCGCCGGTGACATTGGTGCAGGCGGTGCAGGCGCCGTGCGTCACTGCCGTACAGGCAGTACAAGTGGTGTCGGTGGTCCGTTCGCCGCAAGCAAAACCTGTTGCAGCGTAGCAACGCTGGAGATCAGAAACCACCGTGCAGGCGGCGCAAGTCACAAGGGTACAAAGCTCCGTAACAGGGTGGCATGTGGGAGGAGCGTTTTTTTGCGCGTCCTTCGAAAGGTCGCTGATCATCAGGTCTTTAATCTTGAATGGCATAGAAACCTCCTCTCGAATCGACTGAAGCGATCAACCGTCATGGTAATATCATCGACAAAAGCGGGAGTGTGGCTGACCGGGGACGCTAAGGCACACAACTGCCTGCGGGGGGTGCTACCAATGTGCGCTCGACAGGCGGGATTGTCAACTGGGAAATGGGAGGGGCGCATTTGATTGGGACCGAAGTTCTTCGTTGAAACAGACTCCGCTCTTGCGGACTTCCGATCAGCCTGAACCGATCGTGATTTAGCAGGGCTCAGAAAGCAAACGCGATTGAAGCCGTCCCCCGGCGCTCACGAATTCCTGGGCACGTTCAGGGCGGCTGAAGCTCTTTCCCTCGCCAAATTCCAGTAATCGACGGGCTGACGGCCGATCAATCGTGAGCTACCGCATGGCGGCTTGAATTCAAAATGCAGGTGCTGTTCGCTGGCGAGGCGCAATAATCTGTAGCAGGGTAAAAGCAATTTGGCTCGGTGGCCTTGCGCTGCTGCGAATTACCGGTTCACAGGCACCTGTTTCTTCGCTTCAGGCGGTCCAAAACAATATCCGGATCGGACACTTTCTTCATGATCGACCAAATCATCTCGCACTACCGCATTATCGAAAAGCTCGGCGGCGGCGGGATGGGTGTGGTCTATAAAGCCGAAGATCAAAATCTGCATCGATTTGTGGCATTGAAGTTTCTACCGGAAAAGGTAGCCGGTGATCCCTCGACATTGGCTCGATTCAAGCGCGAGGCTCGAGCCGCCTCTGCCTTGAATCATCCAGGCATATGCACAATCTACGAGATCGGGGAGCAAGATGGGATTCCGTTCATCGTGATGGAGTGTCTGGACGGGATGACCCTGAAGCATTTTATCGCCAAGGGCCCAATTGAAGTGCATCTACTGTCCGACCTGGCGATCGAAATTGCTGACGCTTTAGATGCGGCGCATTCAAAGGGTATCGTCCACCGTGACATAAAGCCGTCGAATATCTTTGTCTCCGACCGCGGCCACGCCAAGATTCTGGACTTTGGGCTGGCCAAGGTTGAGCGCTCACCTACCCAGTCCCTTGAAACCACGACGGCTTCAACCGTATTCGACGACCGGCACCTCACCGACCCAGGTTCTCCATTAGGAACGCTCGGTTATATGTCGCCGGAGCAAGCCTACGCCAGGGAACTGGACGGGCGGAGCGATTTGTTCTCTTTTGGCGTGGTTCTGTATGAGATGGCAACAGGAATGATGCCATTCCGCGGCAGGAGCTATGCGGCTATCCTGAAAGCGATTTTGGACGGGGCGCCTACGTCAGTAGTGCGGTTGAATCCCGATGTACCCTTGGAATTGGAACGAATCATCAATAAAGCTCTCGAGAAAGACCGCGATCTCCGTTATCAGAACGCGGCCGAGATGCGAGCCGACCTGCAACGATTGAAACGAGATATCGAGAAGATCCAAACAGTTACTTCCAGCTCGCCGCTCTCTTTCGCAGACCGGACTTCCCCGGTCGCACCGCCAATCGAATTGAAACGCGAGACAGGTTCTTCTTCGGGCAGGAATTGGAGGCTCGGCCCGGCTCTGTTCGTTGGATTGACGACGATCGTGATGGCTTTTCTCCTCTTCAAGTGGGGATTCCATTGGCTCAGAGATAGGCAGCCTGGCCTCAAGAAGACATTCGTTGAGCGGCAACTGACGCATGACCCTGCGGAAACCCGACTGCTCGGCACTGCAATCTCGCCAGATGGCAAGTACATAGCATTTATAGACCAGAAGGGAATTCATCTAAGTGAGATCGAAACCGGAGAGATTCATGACGTCTCCATTCCGGATGAGTTGAGGACCCGGCTGTGGACCGTCGGGTGGTTTCCAGATGGAGAAAAGCTGATTTTCACCGCTGACTCGGATCGAGACGGGACGACGATCTGGGCCACCTCCATTTTTGGCGGGACGCCGCGCAAATTGCGGAGCGACAGCAAATGGCCGGCGGTTTCACCGGATGGTAAATCGATCGCTTTCGTGACCGGACAAGACCATGAAATTTGGGTGATGGGAGCGGATGGGGAAAATCCCCATCGGGTGCTTATTGACGACAACGCAGTGATCCCGGGTCTTGCATGGTCTCCCAATATGCAGCGTCTTGCATACTTATCGAACAAAGGAACTCCCCCGGTCTGGAACATTGAGACGATTTCGCTGAGCGGCGGTCGACCCACCGTGATAATTTCGGACCCTCAAGAGAAGCGAAGCCTGCTTTGGGAGCGCAATGGTCGCATGATTTTTGACCGGTATGAAGGATCGTCTTCTAACTACAAGGCGAATCTATGGTCAGTGATGACCAATCTACAAACCGGAGCGAGCGCCGGAACAGCAACGCAAATAACCAACTGGGATCAGATCATGCCCTATACGCCAACCGTCAGCAGCGACGGAACCCGGCTATCGGTGGTGAAGGTGCACGTTCGAGACGATGTATATTTCGCCGAACTCCAGGACGCCGGGACACGTTTGGCGACTCCAAAGAGGCTGACGCTGAGCGAAAGCCAGGACTTTCCGGGGGGGTGGATCGCTGGGAACAATGCAATTCTTTTTGCCTCGAATCGCACGGGAAGAAGTCAAATATTCCGTCAACGGCTGGACCAGGACAACGCCGAACCAGTGGTCGATGGACCGGACGATCAGAGTCACCCTGAGGTGAGCCCAGACGGTCAATGGATTCTTTACTGGTCGTCTCCCTATGCGGTTGGTGGCGCCCCACCGGCAAATGCGAGGTTGATGAGACTCCCCGTCTCCGGCGGCTCCCCGGAACAGGTCCTGGAGGCGGGAGTTGGGCCCGCGCTCGCTTTCCATTGCCCTGTTCGCCCTGTGAGTGGATGCGTTTTGAGCCGCTGGGAAGAGGGTGAATTGATCTTCTACAGTCTCGACCCTGTCAGCGGCAAGGGGAAGGAACTCGCCAGAACAAAACTTGGAATGCCGGCAAATCCGGACTGGAGCGTCTCGTTCGACGGGTCCGCCATCGCCATTTCGAGCCGGGATCAGCTTCGCGAAAAGATCCGCGTTCTCGAGCTTCGAGACGGTTCAGAGCGTAACATTTCCTTGCCGCGCGGCTGGTTGATATGGAACGTTGACTGGTCAGCAGACGGGAAGGGCTTGTATGCGGCTGTCCAGACACCTGGTTATTTCATTGTTCGAGTTGAGTTAGACGGGAAAACCCGCGTGCTCCTGGATCGAGGAAGAGTTCATTGGCTCGGTTATCCCGATGTCTCTCCAGATGGCCGATATCTCGCATTCAGCGAGCGAACCTTTGAGAGCAACGCGTGGCTGCTGGAGAATTTCTGACTCCCCTTGACCGATCGGTGCGAAGCCTACTCAAGGCTTAGATTCCGGGCTAAGCGATGCAGATACCACGCAGCAAATCTATGCTTACAGCCGGAACGAAGACCGTATGATTGCACGGGGCGGGTCAAAACCGGGAAACTCCAGCAATCAGTGGTTGAGAAAACGGGGGCAGGTCACTGGCGTCACGAGTGTGGCGTTTGCGGGCGGGTGGCGCGAGGTCAAATCACTTCAAATTCTCAGATTGTTGGCGTGTAACCGGCTAACCGGACAGAACTCGGTTTTCAGCCGACCGGGAGTAGCCGGCAGGAGAAAATCGAGGTTGGAGACGGTTTGGCGACAAACCGCCCCGAACTCGGGGAAGGCGGGGAAACGGCTCGATGCGCGCGTTGGCCTGTTCTCATCAATCGACGTTCTCGCCTACGGAAGGTCCAGGTCGAGACGGTAGATGTTTATTTCGTTCCGCCGCAGAATTACCGCAAGAGCGCCGTCGGGAGAGAAGCCGATGAATGAGCAGCGGACGTAGCCCGCGTGAAGCAAGCTTTCAAAATCTACGAATTGCTCCGACTTGCCGGCGGCAATCGAATATCGAAAGGCTGGCTGGCCGTTGCCAAGAATGTCCTGATAGTAGAGAGCGCCGGAGTCCTTCGACCATTGCACGGGGTTCACGAGGGTTCCGCGGGCGATCTCCCGCCAAGTCTTCTCCCGGGTGTCAAAAAGCATGACCCTGGTTGGCTGACTGGGATCGAGGTCGAAGTTCGATATCGCAGCAAGAAACCGGATGTCGGGAGAAAAGACAGGATGAATCAGCCCCTCTGAGCCGGGCACTTTGGTCAAGCGGGAGGTTCGCAGGTTGAGGAGAAATATTCCGCTCTCTGCCCAGGTTACCCCGTCTTCATTTCCCCACTTTGCAAAGACGATGTTTTCGCCATCCGGAGACCATTCCGGCTCGTTGTGCCCCTTTCCCAGGGGAATCTCCGCCGCCGCGCCGCCGTCCGCCTTTACCTGAAAAAAGCCTCCTGATTCCGCGCTCTTACCGGCGTAGAACAGAATGCGGCTGGAGTCTGTGCTCCATCTCACCTGGTCGATGAGAGAAGCGCCGGAAACGAGAACCTGGCGCATGGAGCCATCCACCTTGCTGCGGAACAGTTCTCTGCCGATCGGAAACGCAAGCCAGTTTCCATCCGGCGAGAGCTTCACATCCTTGGAGTGAATGCCGGGAAGCAAAGGCTGCACGCGGCCGGATGCGGGATAGTAGCGGGCTGTCTCCAACTGCTCGCCGCCACTCCAAACATAGAAGCGGTTGGGGTCTTCGCTGGGAATCAAGCCGCCATAACTGTCTGGAGCGAAGGTCAATTGGACCGGCCGGGCAGGTTTCGAAAGCCAGGGATGATTCTTTTCCCTGAGGGCCCAAATGCTGCTAATTTTGTCGTGCGTGGAGTTGAACAGAAAGTAGCGGCCGTCTGGGGACCATCGTCCACAGCACGCGCCGTCGGGTTGGGGAAGGCTCAGGTTCACGGCATGCAGGTTGCTGCCGTCGGCGGATACTTCCCAGATGGAATCCAGCTTGGTTTCCTTGTCGATGATGGTGAACCGCAGCCGCTTGCCGTCCTTAGACCATTGCGGATATTCGGACCGGTTTGCGAGAGAAACCAGCTTCCGCACGCTGGTGCCATCGCGTTCGCAGGAATAGATTCCGTCCGCTCGATCGAAGTAGATGCGCCGCCCATCCGGAGAGAAAACTGCATCGTCGGCGACGATGTTGCCTACCCTGGTGGACTGCCCGCCGACGACCGGCGTCAGCCACAAGGGCAGATCCTTGCTGCGGCCGAAGAACGAAAACGTGAGAAGCTGGGCGCGATCCGGGGCAATGTCCACCACTCGGACGTTCTGCGTTGGCTCCGGGAAAGGCTGCGCCTCTCCGCCGGAAGCCGGGGCCTGCATCAGCATCCAGTGGCCGCCGGTTCTGTCCAAATAAAAAACGCGCGCCCCGTCGGTGGTGAGTTTGCCCCAGGGGTCGAGCAGGCCGTCGTGCGAGATCTGGACCAGGCCGGCAACTTTCGGCGTCGGGTCCGGTCGCAGCATGGCCGTCGCGATGATTGCAATCAAGGCCAGCGCGGCGACGGCCAATCCGCCGTATATCCAGAAACGGCGTTGGCGTGCGCCATGGGTAGCGTTCACTTCCGGCACCTGAGCCGAAGCTTCCGGGGTGGGCGGCTCGGTCTTAACAACGCTTGCGGGGGCGATGAAGCGATAGCCCCTGCGGCCGGCGGTCGCGATAAAGCGGGGATTCTCAGCGTTGTCAGAGAGCGCCTGGCGAACCTTATTGATAGAGGTATTCAGGCTGGCATCGAAATCGACGAAGGTGTCGGCGGACCACAAGATGCGCCGGAAATCGTCGCGCGTAACTACCTCGCCATGCCGCTCCACGAGGATGGCGAGCACCTCGAATGGGCGATCCTGCAGCTTCACCGGAATCCCATCCCGCCGCAGCTCCCGCGCGACGAGGTCCAACTCATACAGACCAAAGCGGATGCGTTGCGCTGGAGCGGTATCGGAGGCGGCCAATATAAACCTCGCAGGCCGGGGGAGTAATCTCTGGTTCCAAGACAAACAACCTTGTCTCCGACAGATTATCCGTCCGCGCAATCCATTGCAAGCAAAAAGCTTAATTGATTATCCATAAATTTCAATAGATGATTGCCAATCCATTGACTGAGCTGCAGCGGCCGGACTATCAAAAGGGGCATTGGAAAGAGCTGTGCGACCCGACTGCGCATCCGGAACACTGCTTGCTCCGCGAGCGCTATGGGCATCGCTCAGTTTCAGCCTGGAACTCGTGGCTTCAGGCATGATCCGAACCCTTTGAGAAGGAGACAACTTATGATTCGCAGTCTTTGTGCGATGTTTTTATGCGTTGCGATGGCTTCGACTTCTGCGTTCGCGCAGAGCAACAACAGCCTGGCGGGGCGAACGCCGGCGGGCATATACGCTAATTTTCTTCTCGATTCGGTCGCGAAGGAGGCGTACAAGGCCGCATATAAGGACCAAAAACACGCGCCTCATTACCCCTATCCGGCACTCACTGAGGCGCCAACGAATGACGTTATCGTCCAATACCTCACCATCCTGCTCGACGATCCGAACGTCTCCGGACTCGCGCCAATGATGCCGTGGAGTCTTCTGTCGCGCAGCAACCCAGGTCCGAATCCTCTTGATCCGGCTGAGGGATCGTATGCCTGGGAGCCGCTGGATGACGTCTTCAAGGCTGTCGACGCATGGAATAAGGCCAATGCTCCGCAAACGAAGACCATTCAGTTGATGATTTCGCCCGGCTTCAATTCGCCCGATTGGTTATGGGCGGATATCGACGACAATGCCGCCGGGTGCACGAAGGAATCGAGCAAATCCGTCTGCAAGGGCGACTGCGACGGGCTGTTTGCAACCCCCGCGCCGGCTGACCAGAGCTTCGGCAACTGCGGCTATACAAGCATCTTCTGGAGGGTGGAGGGTGATCCGATCGAACAGATTCCTCTCCCCATGCCGTGGAATTCGACGTATAAAACCGATTGGCAGAACTTCCTGATTGCGCTCAACGCTCAAATTCAAACGGAACCATCGAGTTCGGCCTTTGTGTCCATTGAAATAGCGGGGCCGACGGCATCTTCGCCGGAGATGATTCTTCCCAACGACAAGGACCAGGCGCCGGAGATAAAGAAAACTGGCGGATATCTAACACTGCCTTCCGCCGCATTCAAGCTGCTCCCCAAAGGCGAGGAGACGATTGGGAAGCTCAGCGTGTCCTTGGCGTGGAATACCCTCATCGCGAACGCCTATGGCACGGCATCCCCTTACGACAACAACGATGGGGCGTTCATTGAGGAGTGGGACCGCGCCATCGATCTTTTCGGCTCAGTCTTCAGCGGGATCACATTGTCGCTGACGACGACCAACGACTCGCTCCCTGCATTTCCTCAACCGGTGCTCCCTTATATATCGTCCGTGTTCATTCCCGCGGCAGGGTTTGAGTCCGACTGCGACGACGACTCCGGGACCGATCCGGACGACGCCATGGCTTGCGCCGCGGTGACGCAGGTTCTGTACTACTTCACCACCTCAGGAGTGGGTGGAAACAACGTCAAGGCGACGCAGGAGAATGGGCTGACCTCTTGGAATCAGGAAAGCGACCTGGGACCGGATGGGATCAAGTGGCTTGCGGCGAGCACGGCCACAAGCGCTTCGCCGGTGATTGGCGGCTTGCAGTTTGGCAAATCCTTTTCTTCCCTGGCGCCTCAAGGAAAGAATTCGACCGACATGCAACTTGAAGGCTGCCCCATTTATCCCAAGAAATGCGAAGGGATGACGCCTTCCCTGGCCTTTTACAACGTGATGTCGGATGGTTTCTTCCCCGGCACGCGAGTTGCTCCGACTTTTGGCGATTCTCAAATGGTGGACGTGAACAATTTCAACTACACCGATGCGCCCATGAATTTTCTTCAGATTTACAGCGACGATATTCTCTACGCGAACGGCCTGAGCAATTGCTCGATGGCGGAGAAGACGGGCAGTCCCTTCTATAACGTCAAGCCCCATTTGGAGAAATGCGCGGCAAAGCCAGGAACGGAGCTCTACATTGACGCGGGAAATACGGAGGAGGAGCTTGAATTGACCAGCGTGAACCTGCTGCGCATCGCCGAGCCGGCGCCGTAGCAGCGGGGCAGCACGGAAATTTGAAAAAGCGAAGCGATGCCCAGTTGATTTTGAAAAGAGGAATCAAAGATTGATCGAAGCAGGGCGATTACTCTTGCCGCCCGGGGACTGATCAATCCAGTGATTGACAGCAACACCCAAGGAGAAAACCATGAAACGCACGTTTGCAATCGGAACTCTACTCGCCGCGCTCGCCCTTGCGGGCGCGGCCCGGCTATTGGCCCAGGACGGCGCTTCGAATAACTGGCAATATTCCCTGATCCCGAACGGCGCAACCGTGTATGACGCGGTGAATGGTGTCACTTGGCTCACGGAAGCCGATCTGGCCGCCTCCGTGGTTGCGGACAGCCCTGATGACACAGCAGCCTCCCTCGACACGCCGCCCCGCTTCGGCCTTCCGCTGTGCAACCCCGACAGCACCGATGAATGCATATGGCCCGACGGCGCCATGAGCTACACCTCCGCACAGAAATGGGTAAAGCGCATGAACGCCGCGAGCTATCTTGGGCACGATAATTGGCAGCTTCCCAGCACGCCGCTCAACGATTCTGGATGCTCATCCAAGGGACCCTCGAACAACAACTTCGGCTTTGGTTGCAGCGCGGGTGCATTGGGATCCCTTTACTACGTTGGGCTCGGCATTACCGCTCCGAATACGGCGGTACCCATTCCGCCCAACACGGTAGGACCGTTCCAGAATTTCCAGCCGGCAACCTATTGGTCGCGTTCCAAAGGCGGAGGCCTTGCGGACAGCATAGCGAACTTCTCGTTCGCCGATGGGGCACAGGGTGGCACGAATTCCTTTAATTATTCCTATGTGCTTCCCATGATCAAGGGCCGAATTCCGATGAAGAAGCAGCCAGACACCGCCACGGGCCTTGAACTTAGTCCCGACGGGCTAACCGTCTATGACCCGGGGGCGGACGTCACTTGGGCCGCCGACGCCAACCTGGCCGCACAGGAACCCTTCTCCTTGAAAACTTGCAAGTCTCCGGGGCACCCTGCTCTCTGCGTCGCCGCTGATGGCTCGATGAACCACGCTTCGGCCGAGCAATTCGTCGCGGACATGAACGCGGCCAATTACGGAGCGGAAACCGAAAAGCAGCTGACGTGGGAATTGCCCAAATCTGACCCGGGGTGCCCACAATACAACTGCGTCAATGGAAATCCTATGGGCGAGTTGTACTATACCGAGCTTGGCTTTCAGGCGGGTACACCGGTGGTGCCAATTCCAGAAATTGCGACGGGGCCTTTCTTACATCTGCAACCTGGCTACTACTGGACCTGCGAAGCGTCTGCGGTCGGCCAGCCGTGCGTTAAGGACAGCACCCCGGTTCCGAATACGGGAGCACAGTTCGACTTCTCCTTTGGAAATGGATTCCTGAGCACTGCGCGTGAGCCGGGCGCACATTTTGTCACGGTCTATTTCGTGGGATGCGACCTTCCCAATGCGGAAGAGTGCGCTCTCGTGTCGCCGAAGCCGCCAATTCCGCCCAAGTGTCCGCCGGGCGACCCCAGTTGTTATCAGTAAGCATCGATGGAGAAAACCATGAAATGCACGATTGCAATCGGAACCATACCCGCCGCGCTTGCCCTTGCCGGCTCGGCCCAACTTTCAGCCCAGAATTCGGCTCCCGGCGACTGGCAACAGTTCCTGAGCACGGACGGCGAGACCGTCTACGACTGGGTTAATAACGTCGTCTGGCTCGCAGACGCTAATCTAGCTGGCCAGACCCGTCCTGACGGTAAAGATTTCCGATTCGGCCTTCCTGGATGCCCACCCCTCACCATAGAACCCACGGAACCTTGCGTGAACCCCAGCGGCTCGATGAACTACACGTCCGCAGTGAAATGGGTCCAGCGCATGAACGACGCAAACTACCTGGGTCATTCCGACTGGCAACTGCCCACCGCACCGCTCAAGGAGGATTCTCACTGCTCGTCGAATGGGCCGTGGCCTTATCGCGAAGGTTTCGCGTTCGGCTGCGATTTGGGCGCGTTGGGCTACCTCTACTACACGGCTTTGGGCATCACGGCGCCCAATACCGCGGTTCCCATCCCACCTAACACGGTGGGGCCGTTCACAAATTTCCAACCGAATCTCTATTGGTCCGATTCGCCCGGTGGCGGCCACGCATGCCCCGATCCCATTGCCAATTTCAGTTTCGCCAGCGGAGCCCACGGCGGCGGTTGCGGAGGGGATTACGCGGATGTTCTGCCGATGATAAAAGGCGAGGTTCTCGGAATGCCGCTCCCTGCCGGCAGCAATGAGCTGTACGTCAATCCTGGCGGGGAGGCGATCTATGATCCGGAAACGGACGTAACCTGGCTGGCGAATGCCAACCTGGCCGCCACCTGGTTGCCGCTTTCCAGCCTGGGCGAATTCGACACGCTCGGCTTGCCACTTTGCGAGACCGCTCCCGACACGACCCCTTGTGTCGCCCTCGATGGTTCGATGGACTACGCTTCGGCCCAACAATTCATCATCAACATGAACGCCTATGATGGCGGCAAAGGCTACCTCGGCCAGAAAAACTGGCGGTTGCCAAATCTCGATGCGGACGTTAAGTACTGCCCTACCTACGGCTGTGCTGGCACCCTCAATCCGTTGGGAAACCTTTACTACAACCAACTGGTTTACGATGGCAAACTGGGTTTCCCCGCCGGCACGCCCGTGGTCCCGGTGCCTGACATTGCAGTCGGCCCGTTCAATAACCTCGTGCCTTTTCCCTATTGGTCCTGCCTGGCGGACACGATTCACGAACCCTGCCAAAGCGCGGACAGTGATAGCAAAGACAATGAACCGTCTAAAAACTCCGAGTGGGGCTTCTCATTTGGCACTGGCTTCCTGGGCACGGAGCGCCTGACCGCCAATCATTTTGTCACCGCTTATTACGTGGTGACGATTCCGCCGACGAAGCCGCCCATTCCGCCCAAGTGTCCGCCGACCGACCCCAGCTGTTATCAGTAAGCATCGATGGAGGAAGCAATGAGACGTCACCGCGCAACCGGAATTCTTGTCGCCGCGCTTAGCGTCTGTAGGCGGCTTCAACAACCAGTTTTGCCAGGAAGAATAGGGATTTTGGGAAGGAGAGAACGAATGTTTCGTGGGGTCAGTACTTTTATCCTGGGGTTTTTAGTGGTTTCAGTTTTTGGGTTTGCACAGGAAAAGTCGGGCACTGAAATCCGCGAGCCGAAGGGCATCTATGCAACCTTTCTGCTTGGTAGCTTGGCGAACGGGGCTTATTCGGCGGCTTACGACGGGCAGACGGATGTTCCCGATTATCCGTATCCTGCGCTTCGCGAAAAGCCCACCAACGATGTGATCGTGAGGTACCTGCGCAAAGTGCTGGACGATCCGAACATAGCGGGGCTTGCACCGCTGATTCCCTGGAATTTGCTCAACCCGAACAGTCCCTCGGACCCGGTATGGGAGTCGGAAGCCTATTCCTGGGAGCCGCTCGACGATGTATTCACCGCGGTCGATGACTGGAACAGACATCATCCCAAGAAAACTCCAAAAACCATTCAACTGATTGTCACGGCCGGCTTCAACTCGCCCGGCTGGGTTTTCGGGGATATCGATCGCACTGCCCTCGCATGCACCTTCCTGCGAGATGGCCTGCCCTGTGCCGCCAGCTGCGATGGGCTCTTCGTCGATGAACCGCCCACCACGACGATTTATTCCGGTTGCGGGTACACCACGCTGTTCTGGGAAACGGAAGGAACGGTGCCCGCCCAGCTTCCTCTTCCGCTGCCATGGAACACCACCTACAAGAACGACTGGGGCAATTTTCTGCTTGCTCTCAAGCACCGCATCGATAAAGAGCCATCGAGTACTGCGTTCGTATCAATTGATATCGCAGGACCAACCTCATCGTCGACGGAGATGATTCTTCCCAACGCAGCGAACCAGAAGCCTTATGAAACGGACGGCTTCCTGACGTTGCCGTCGAGCGGCTCCGGCCCTGCCGCGGTGATGGTCCCCGACCTTACCGTGGCCGCGGCATGGAATATCCTTCTCGCGAACAACTACGTGCATCCGGGGCCGAACTACAACAGCGATGGCGCCTTTATCGAGGAATGGGATAACGCAATCGATCTGTACGGTGGGATTTTCAGCGGCATCACGCTTACGCTCACCACCACCACCGATTCGCTCCCCACCTTTCCGCAACCCGAGGGATCTCCCGACCCTGTTCCCGCGCCTGGCTTTGAGTCCGACTGCTACGATCCCAAACCGGGACCCGCCATGGCCTGCGCTGCCGTGACCGAGGTCCTGGCCTATTTCACCATGCCATCGGTGGGTGGGAAAAACGCCAAGGAGACGCAGGAAGACGGATTGACTTCGCGCGACAAAGTCAAAGATCTTTCCACCAACGGGATCAAATGGCTTGCGGTGTCAACCAAAGGCAGCGCGTCTCCGGTGCTTGGCGGATTGCAATTCGGCAAGTCCTTTTCCTCGCAGAAGCTCCAAGGAAAGGGCTACATCGACATGCAGCTGGAAGGCTGCCCCAAATACCCGAAGCCCTGTGAGGGGCTTACGCCGGCAATAGCCCTTACTAACGTGCTCTCGCGAGGCTTCTTCCCGGGAACATTTTATGCGCCGGTTTATGGCGCTTCGCAGACTGTGCACCGGGGCCACTTCGACTACACCGACGCGCCGATGAACTATTTGCAGGTTTACAGCGACGACATTCTTTACGCGGAAGGCCTGGGCAGTTGCCCAATGGTCAAGATCACGGGCAGCCCGTCTTTTGATAAGAAGCCGAATACGAGCAAATGCGCGCTGACGCCCTCCGATCCTTCCTACGCCGACTCGCAGAATACGGAGGAGGAACTTGAAGGCGCAAGCGTGTACCTGTCGCTGATTGCCGAGCAGGTCCCGTAGACAGGAGGTGCTTGGCAATTTGCATTACCAAGTCCCCATATCTCGACACTGTGGCTGGATTTTGAGAAATCCCCGGCCACTGGTCACTTGGAGACCCCAGCCCCGATCGACGCAGAATCGCCAATGAGCTCATTGAAAGCGGGGAGGTGCAATCCATGGTTCCGGTCGAATCGCCGTCTAACCGGACATTACTCAAAAATGGGTTCTATCCGGTTTGCCGACAATCCGCCCGGAACTCTCAACCACCAGCGGCAGAAATGCTAGAAACGCGCCTTGGCCTGTTCTCGCAGGTCGAGATCGCTATGCGCGTGACCGTTTCTCGCTCCGAATGCCACGCAAGCTAACGAATTTCTCGACGGCATTTGGGCGAGCAGGAAATTGTCTATACTTGCAGGCGCCGATGAATTGTCAAATCACTCGCTCTCTAATTCCGCAGTTTATGTACCAATGCATACGGTTTTTGTCGCGTTGTCCCGCAGTTCGTGGCCTGCATCTGATTCTCCTATTCGCTCTGTTCGGCGCCTGCTCCTGGTCTCAATCGCTTGTGATCAAACGCGTGACAGTAATTGACGCCACTGGCCGCGGCCCCAAGCCTGACATGACGGTGATCGCGGATGGCGATCGGATCGTTGCAATTCGTCCATGGAGAAAGACACATATCCCACGAAAAGCCGTAGTCGTCGACGGCACAGGCAAGTTTCTCATCCCCGGCTTGTGGGATATGCATGTACACGGCGCGTCAGATGCCCGCGCTCCCTGGAGCCACCTTCTTTTTCTGGCTAACGGAGTTGTCGGCGTCCGTGACATGTCAGGTCCGAATGACGCTCATTCGTGGCGCGCTACTCAGGCTTCCAACGAAGATCCGTCGCCGACCATCTACCTCGGCAGTCCCATCGTCGATGGCCCAAATCCCGTCTGGCCCGATTCCATTGTTGTCACAGATGAATCCCAAGGGCGCGCAGTGGTGGAACAACAACGGCAGCGTGGCGCCGACTTCATCAAGGTCTATAGCAGGTTACCCCGCAACACCTACTTCGCCATCGCCGACGAGGCCAACAAGTGCGGTATTCCATTTGAAGGTCATGTTCCGGAATCGGTGACCGCGGTAGAAGCATCCGACGCTGGTCAGAAAAGCATTGAGCATCTGACGCGCGTGGCCGACGCCTGTTCAAAAGAAGAAAAGTCGATCGATTCCGAGATGCAGCGGCAAGAAACGTTGTTCCGGGCGCCGGGTGCCACAATGGCGCAAAAGATCGACTCAGGGAAAAGCATCATTCGCCTTAACACGCGCGTCGTTGAAACTTTCGACGAAGCCACAGCGCAGTCTTTGTTTGCGCTGTTCGTGAAAAATAGAACCTGGCAATGTCCCACCCTAACTTTACTGCGAGCGCAGATCGACGATCCGCTGCTCGCGAATGACCCGCGATTGAAATATTTGAGCAGAGAGGTGCGAGCGAAATGGGATGCCGGCTATTACAAGAACGTTCCTCCCGAGCCTCGAGCCGCAATTGTCAAATTGAGTAAGCTTCAATTTGACGAATCTTTGAGGCTTGTCGGACTCATGTACCGGGCGGGCGTCCCCATCCTCGCCGGCACTGACACCATGAATCCGCAGTGTTTCCCCGGCTTCGGCATCCATGATGAGCTCGCGCTGCTGGCCGATGCTGGATTATCTCCGCTTGCCGCTCTCCAGGCCGCCACGCGAAATGCCGCTGAGTTCATGGGACAACTTGACCGCCGAGGAACCATTGAGGTTGGCAAGACTGCCGATCTTGTTTTACTCGACAAGGACCCTCTCGCCGACATTCATAACACGCGCTCGATTCAGGCGGTTGTGCTCAGCGGCAAGCTTTACCCGCGCACAGCGCTTGATGCGATGCTGGCGAAGGCGCAGACGCTATCGAGCGGTCAGGATGCCACCGTCTCCGGGAAATGAACTGAATGCTGTCTTCCCTAAAACAAAAGCTTGAATTGCATCGAATATGTGTTCGGACCCTGGACAAGTCGGTTAGTTCAATACGAGACACATTTGATTCTCGGTTTCCGCATAATCGCTAAGGCGCGAATCTACCGCCTAGAAGGCACAATCCGGGGTTCCGGTCGGATTGCCGGCTAACCGGATAGAACTCGGTTTTGGGCCTGTCGGAGGGGGCGCCAGCAAGCAAATAGCGGGGTTACATCCGGATTGGTGATTAACCGGTCGGGACGCCGATTGAGTCATCGGACCATAAATTCGGAACCGACTCAATTAAGGTTTTTGAAGGGCCGTCTCCGACGATGGCGGGTTTGGGGTCACGCTGGGTCGCCAGTGAATGTGCTCAGCGGTAGCCGTGAGCCAGCAAATATTTTGCGCCCGTTTCGAATGCCTCGGGACCAGGCACAGAGAAGCCGAAGGCATCGGCCAACCGGCCAATCACATTGAACGAGAAACAGACAGCAAGCGCATCTTCGATCTGCTGCGGCGAAGCTCCGGCGGCGAGGACTGCCCGCAGGTCGTCTGCATCGACCGTGTTCTCCCGCGACAGCTTGCCCAGCATGAGCAGCGTTGTCCGTAACGGCTCCCCAATTGCTGCGGCGTCGAGATCGGACAACATTTCGGAGACCCTTTTGCTCTCGCCGTATGCACGTTGCGCGACCGCAGAATGAGCCTTGATACAGAACTCGGACTGGTTAGTCTTGGCGACAAACGCGGCCATCAACTCGCGGTCACCAACAGACCATGTGGAGGGTCCGCGCATCGCCTCGTGGGTTACGCGCGACATCGGGCCGCCATAGAAGTCGACCCGGTACTTGACCACCTTGATGACGTCGAGCACCGGCTGGCGCGAGACCATTCGAATGAGAACGAAAAGTGCCTTGGTACCGAAACCGTGGCCGCTATCGAGGATCGCAAGTCGCATGCTCACTCCATGCCGGTCGCTGCCTCAAGGGCCGCAAGTGCCGTGTCGTACTGCCGGGTGGCTTGCCCGATCGCTGCGCAGACCACAATCTCAAAGATCTGGTCCTCACTAAGGCCCGATTTCTTCGCAGCGGCGACGTCCTCGTCGGTGACCTTGTAAGCATGCCTGGCGGTCTTGTCGACTAGCGTACCTACTGGTTCGGCAAGGTCGCTGTTGTTGAACGCGGACCGGCGCTCAGAGGGGGACGCGTTGCCGACTCCTTCCAGGATTCGGGTTGCCAGCGCTTTTCGTGTCTGTCTGATATCCGACATTTACTGTCCTGTCCAGGCTGCGGCTGCACGGGCGAATGCCACTGCCTTCGATTATCGGCTATCCGCCTCAAGCACTAAGCTAGCAGCACTTGGTGAAATTCTGAATCAGCCGATCTGCTCGACCCGCATATCTCTGCCAGCCTTATCGTAGAACATAATGGCGTGAGTCGTGGAAGAGCGGCGTAGGACTAGAGGTCATCGAAAGTCAGTTTGTGGGGCATAGTTCAGCTGGTTAGTACGCCTTGCTGTCACGCAGAAGGCCCGGGGGATCGAGTTCCATCGCTCCTGAACGACTTTTGATTTTTGTGTACCCTGCCGGATAACGAGGACTCATTTGAACCACATGTGACAAAAGCAAGCACTTAGCAATAACGCGAAGATTCTATATGGACGAACTTTCTGAAGGTCCAATTTGGCGGTGTCCGAAACAACTATTAGCCGACGGCCGTTGCCGCAATCTGCTCGATTGCCGCGACATTCTTCACTATCTCTGGTGTCAGTTCATAACGTGCCCGCAGATAACCAAGACTGTTATAGCTGACCCGCGTACTGCCACTCGGTTCTTCTGCAATCAAAATCTTCAGGGGGAGATCGAGAGCGCTGTCCGGCGCCGCAATCATCAGTGGAGTACCTGCCTTTGGGTTCCCGAAGATGACTAACTTCGTTGGGCGCATCTCAAAGCCAATCTTGGCCGCTTCGCCACTATGATCGACAACCGCGAAGACGGTTATACCCTTCGTCTGGAGAATGGATAGCAGATGCTCCAGTACCTCGTCGATGGAGCGAGAAGCGGCAAGATGAACAATTCCGTTATCAGCTGTCAGGGTGATTGTGAACCTCCTTTGATCGCCGAGAGCGTGATGCGTCCCTACATGTAATTCACCAGGAGCGCACGCATCGAACTCACGATCTCTTCCAGATGTGTTTCGAGCGCGAAGTGTCCCGCCGGTTGAAGTGTAATCGTAGCAGAATTTCGAATGGTTATTCAAGGGATCAGCCTGCGGGCAATTCTAACTGCTGGATCTCTTGCATTGATGCAGGGCCGGCATGATTCACCTGTGAACTTGATCGGCTAAGCGGTCGCTTATCGGACTGCATCTCGGAAATTCGTCCACGAGACCGTTTCAAGGCCGAATCAGGCTAAACCAGGAGCAGAATCCTTCCGTTTGAAGATTTTCTTATGAAAGGTAGAGAATGGTGGGACAACCTTCCAGGCGGTTGAGCCGTCAAAGAACGTGGCTACATTTCTTCGCAATCCGGCAGTCAATTGCGGCCGCCGATGTAACGTCAACCTGAAAATAAGTCATGGTGGCGATGCAGAATTGGAACAAAAAACGGCCATTTAGTCGTATGAGCGCACTCGCGTTCATCGGATTGGCTGTTTGCATTTTCATGTGGGGCCTGCAATACAAGCTTTCCCTTTATGATCCGCCGAATGCGGCTTCACACCGTATTCCGATGGCCAAGCTACTTTCGAGGAACGAGCAGTTCAGCCCCGCGGAAAGCCCGATAGTTATTCGAACCAGAACATCCACGAAGATTGTCTACACTGCTCCGGTCGCGGTGTTCTTCATGTTGTTCCTCATCGCCACTGTCCTGAGCGGAACGTTATCTGGCCAGCGGGAGCAGCGCGCCAGCCGGTTGTCGCATCTCCGTAGGGCTCACTTAAGGGCCTGCTTCGTTCGACCGCCCCCCGTTCTCACCTAGGCAATCCCCGACAGCCAATTGTGAAGGATTCGATCAGATTCAATGGTCGAATGCGGCGGTGCCCACTCTTTGCATCGGAGCGCCTCCTGCTGCGAAGGCGTCCATCACGACCTTCGTCTGAGGGGGCATTCGCACAGCTTGATGTCCCTGATGCACGTTTTGATCCCCTCAGCGATGTATGGTCCTTGCGAAGTGTGCACATCTGTAATGCCGATGATTCGCGAAATACCCGGCACAACCCCTGTCTGTTTTCTGTCGGAGGGTCCGGGAAGTGCGCGGAAGGCTGAGAACGGCGCTTTCCAGCTTAATCAGGTATGAGTTATTCATCTCCCGTTTGATTGAATGGAGTTGTCCTGTGAAGACCCTGTTTCATGTGTTGTCAATCGGTTCCGCTGCAATTTCGAACATGACCTATGAAAAGTACCTTCAGGAACGTGGGCACGCCCTTGCGGTTATAAGCGGGTATCGAGACCTCTTCCACACTGAAATGAATGATGGGTGCGAAGTTGCGGTACTGCATCAATCGCTTTCACATGATGAACTCGTCGAGGTGGCGCATTTCATTCGCAAGCGGTGGCCGACGGCCAGAATTCTAATTGTCCGGCCCGAAGAGTGGTGGATAGACGATGCCCTCTACGATGACCGAGTGGTGCCCGGCGTGAATCCGGAACTGCTGCTCTCAGCTGTAGAGCGTCTTGTCGGGTGACTTCAATGCACAAAAGCAGTAGGAGAGGTAGCTTAGATGAAAGCCGATTCCAACTCAACGACGTCTGAAAGGGAAAGATCTCCTTGGTTTCAGGTTGCACAGATTCTGTTTGTGGCTGGGCTGGTAGTTGCCCTTTACTTCCTCGGCCTAAGCATGGTGCATCACCGGTTCGTGCAAGGGGGCCGAATTGACCGATATGGTCATATCAAACGGTAGCTGGCACTTGAAGTAGTGTTGGTGCTGCTGTGCCACGCCGAGATGCGATCCGCACAGAACCACAAGCACATCCTCGTGCTTTCTCCGTCTTTGCGAGGAACGCCTATTGTGGCGCACCAATCTAGTTCGATTCCTCTTCGCGCGCCTTTTGTCTCAGCGCTATCTGCTCGTCGCTCATGCGCGCGTCATAGATCGAACGTTGCTCAATCGAGCGGGAGATCAGTGTTGAGATTCCGGCGATCAAAATCAGCGGCAAAATGAAGGACCGGTCCCTGCCGGTAAGCTCCATGATCAGTACAACGGCTGAGACGGGACCCTGCGTAGTAGCGGCCAGAATCGCGCCCGAGCCAAGCAGCGCGAAGAATCCCAAAGGCGTGCCCGGCCAGAGCGCGCTCCATGCGTGGCCCAACGCAGCGCCGAGCAGAGCGCCGAATGTCAGTGAAGGCGTAAACAGGCCGCCAGGCACGCCGCTGCGCATGCAAATGATTGTGGCAAGCGGCTTCAAGAACAGAAGGGCCACGACCAGCCGCACTCCAACTTGATCCGTGAAAAGCAACTGGGAAAGGTCCTTGCCATTGCCAAGTATTTCTGGAAACCGCACGGAGACCAATCCCACGAGCCCGAGAGCGATCGCCGGAGCTATGAATCGTTGCCATCCGCGGGGTTTGTGCCTGTCGGCCCAGCGAACCAGCCGTACATAGAGGATGGCCGCGACCGCGAAGATGGGAGCGGCCAAGATCACCCACAGCATCACCGAAGCCGAAAGCGAGAACGATGGAACGATGTAGGTGGGCGCGTCAGGCAGCGCCACCCAGGAAACTCCGGTCGCGATCAGCGAAGCAAACAGCGCTGGCAGAACAAAGCGCAAGGCCAACTTCCCGCGCATCACTTCCAGCGCGAAAAGTGCGCCACCGAGAGGAACGCCGTAGGCTGCTGCCATCCCGGCTCCGGCGCCACAAGCCACCAGCAAGCGTCGCTGCTCGTCGGAGAGAGATTCGGTATCGGCAAAGAAATTAGCGAAAACAGCGCCAGCCTGTTTGGGCGCACCTTCGCGGCCCATGGATGCCCCCATGCCTACGGCAAAAATTGACAACACTGCACTGCCTAGCGTTCGCAGAGCCGGCATGCGCCCCGCGTGAAACCAGATCGCCTCGGTCGTATCAATTCCGTTGCCACTCGATACATGCTTGAGGAGAACCTGCCCAACGCCGGTCAGAATGCCTGCAGCGAGCAGAACGACGATGTGTCTCAACGCGCTGGCCTGGCGTGCAGTATCGAGTATGTTTGTGCCGGATCCATGCCACGCCACATGCTGCACGACTTCAAGCAACCGAGTCAGCGCCGCGGCCGCCAAACCGGTACTCGTGCCGATCAAACAAACAGCAAGCCAGAACCGCACTGCTCCGGGACTTTTCAGCGAGGTTGGAATCTGTCCGTTATTCTTCGAAACGGGTGCCTGTTTCACCAAGGAAGCCAACTTGTGTCATGGCGCTAATTGGCCGCGTGCGTAATCCAGAGAGCGGAGGGACAGAAGGTAATTGTACCGCGCATTGACTGCCGCAACGGCCGCCTGAGTGCTTTGCAGTTGTGCTTGACTGAGTTCGACGATGGAACTGAGGCCCAACTTGTATCTGGTTTGCGCAAGTGCGAGCGCCTGTGCAGTTTGTTTCCGAAACTGATCGGCAACGGCAATGCGCCGAAAAGCGGTTTGTGCGTCGAGGACTGCAACGCGCACGTCCCTGGCGATGGTATCAGAGAGCTCCTGCGCCTGCTTTTCAGCTGTTCTCTGGCGGAGGCGCGCCTCCTGCGTCTGGGCATCAATGCGGAATCCAGTAAACAGCGGGAGGGCAAGGTTCACTCCTCCGGCAGAATACCAATTGGGAACGAAGACTCCATCCGGGGCGACAGGTGTGATACCTCCGACGGCCAGTGCAGAGATGGTCGGCAGATGTTGGAGCTGCTGTGCAGTGGCGAACTTCTGGTCGGCCGCGGCGTTGAAGCGAAGAGCCTGAAGATCGGGGCGCTGGATTTGAGCGCTGGCGTTGACAGCCGCGGAGCTGTCGGGCGAAGGCGGAGGCGGCGGTGCGCCCTCGGAGTCTTCAACGGCATGATAGAGTGTGTCGACAGGCACCGCAAGGACAGCCGCGAGAGCGGCGCTCGCAGAGGCGACCTCGTTCTCGGCGTCAAGTTCCAGAAGTTGGGCCTGCGAGAGATCGGCGGATGCAATGTTGAGATCCAGGTCGCTCTTGAGGGCGCTTTTGGTCAGTGCGGAGGTGAGGTTTTGTACATCGCCACGCGCCGCAACCGTTGCCTTCGCTACATCGAGCAGAGACTGTGCGTTCAGAAGCCGATAAAAGGTTTGGTCTGTCGCCAACAAAACATCCTGCTCTGTAGCGAGTGCGCTCTGGTCTTGTGCTTTCTGTTGCAGTTTGCTGGTAGCGACAAGATCGCGTGTGTGACCGAAGTCGGTGATGAGCTGCGAGAGCGAGCCGCCGGTCCCGGCGTGCGTGTAGAGGCGTGAATCAGTGAGTTCGCCGGCACCGATGCGGCTTCCGTCTTCTGCCTTTTCCGCGGTGATGGCGGCGGAGATCTGAGGCAGTTCGCCCGACCGGATCTCACGGGTGACCTGCCCGGCCGCGAGAGCCAGAAGATGACTCGCGGCGATGCGTGGATTGTTTTTGAGAGCGAGACGCTCTGCCTCGGCGCGGGTAATGGAGATGGTAGCCGTTGCGGGATTGACGAGAGGCTCCTGTTGATTCGAAGGCGCGGTTTGAGACTGAGCAGAGCCAGGGTTCACAGCTGGCGTCGCTAACATCAGAGAAGCCGATGAAGGCAGCGGCGCCGCAGGGAGATCGGCGGTGCTCGCCTGCGTGAACGCAGACGGAGAGGCAAGGAGTAGGAGACCGAGCAGCCAGTTTCTCATGCGATCACCTCTCCCGACTGCGCGGCATCTCCAAATGAGGCATTGCCCGCGTGCTTCCCGCGAGCCTCGATGCGGCGATGGATGATCAGGTAGGCGCTGGGCACAAGAAAGACCGTCACGATGCCTGAGACGGTAATGCCGCCGAGGATCGCCCGGGCGAGCGGCGCGTACTGTTCGCTGCCCGCTTCGAGCGCCAAGGCCATGGGGATGAGCCCGAGTACAGTGGCTAGCGTGGTCATCAGAATCGGTCGCAGGCGTACCTTGCAGGCAGTAATAATCGCCTCTTCGAGCTTGAGCCCCTGCTGGCGGAGTTGGCCCGTGAACTCGACGATCAGAATACTGTTGGATACGACGATGCCCGTGGTCATAAGGACACCCATCAGACTCATGATGTTGATTGTGGTCCCGGTAACGAGCAGGAAGAGGATCACGCCCGAAATGCCCGGAGGGATGGCAAGCAGAATGACGACCGGATCGACAAAGGACGCGAACTGCGCCATCAGAATCAGGAAAACGAGCACAATCGACATGACGAGACCGATGGCAAAGGACCTGAAGGACTCGTTCATGTTGTTGACAGTGCCTCGTACTGTCAGAACCGTTCCATGGGGCGGATGCATCCCTGCGACGATGTTGTTTACGTCCTTGCTGATGGTGGAAAGACTCTCCGCCTTCGGCATCACATAGACGTCGAAGACCCGGCGGAGCTGATAGTGATCGACTTCAGTTGGCGTGTTGATTGACCGAATCGACGCGACCGTTTCCAGTGGAGTTGTGGTCTTGCCGTCGGCTGAGCGCAGGGGGATCTGCTTGAAGTCGTTCAGTGTTTGTACTTGCGTCTCGGGATACTGCACGGTGAGCATATAGTTATTGCCGGTCTTCGGGTCGATCCAGTAACTCGGGGCGACTACACCATTCGAAGTCATAGCTGTGATGACGCTATCGACAATCGTCTTCGGAGTAAGACCTTCGAGGCTTGCCTGTTGGCGATCGATGTCGAGCGCAAGACCGGGGTAATCGATGTCCTGAGGGATCAGAACATCGCTTACACCGTGGAGAGCTCGCATCTTTTGCGCGAGCTGCTGCGCGACGGCATATCCTCCGTTCATGTCGTTGCTGCTGACTTGGATGTCAAAGGGTGCGGGAAGTCCCTGATTGACAATCGAATCGACGAGTCCTCCGGACTGAAAATAGGTTTCGATGGATGGAAGATCGGCAGCGAGCTTGATTCGCACTCGCTGCATGTACTCGAAGCTGCTGAGACTGTGATCTTCCTTCAGGCTTACCTGGACAAACGCGGTATGCATTCCGGAGTTGGAGGTGTAGATCGCCGAAAGATCGGGTGTGACTCCGATGTTCGACACGATCATGTTGAGGTCTTTCGGAGCCACCACATCACGCACGTCCTGTTCGACGCGAGCGATGTACTGATCGGTGAGTTCGATGCGCGTGCCGGTTGGAGCCTTGACGCTGATGACGAATTGGCCAGGATCGGTGCGCGGAAAATAGGCACGGCCAAGCAACGGAGCCAGTGCAAAACTAAGGACAACGAAGATGGAAAACGCGAAAGTTATAAGCGCAGGCCTGTCCAGACAGTAGCGGAGCGACCGGTCATAATGTTCCTGAAGCCAGCCGAAGCCCTCATTGAAGTAATAGACGGTCTTGGCAAAGATGTTAATTTGAGCGTGACCGCCTCGCATATGCTCGGGGACCGGATCGTCCTTCTGGGCGGACTCATGCTCCTCTTCGTGTTTGGTGTGCTTAATAAAACGAGAGCAGAAGAGCGGAACGACGGTCATCGCGACGACGTAAGAGCAGAACAGCGCGATGACCACTGCAAGCGCGAGCGCAGTGAAGAGGTACTTGCTGACACCAGTTAGCAGCACGACGGGAAAGAAGACAATGGCTGTGCTGAAGGTAGCCGCCAGCACGGCGAGTTCAACTTCTTTGCCGCCCTCCTTAGAGGCTTTGACCGGATCTGAACCCATCTCGAAATGGCGGAAGATGTTCTCGAGCACCACGACAGAATTGTCGATGAGGCGGGATAACACGAGCGCCATGCCACCGAGCACCATTGTGTTGATCGAGTTTCCCAATGCGTTCAGGACCAGGAAGGTTGCGATGCACGAGATGGGGATCGACAGGAGAACTGCAATCGTGGCGCGTACGTTTCCGAGAAACAGAAGGATCATGATGCCGGTGAGGCAAAGGCCGATCGAACCCTCGCTGATGACATTCTTGATGGCGATTTTGACGAAGACGGACTGATCGAAGACGACGGCGGTCTTGAGCTGTTGCGGGATATCGAGAAGGTGGGCCGTGGCTTTGCGGATGCCGTTTACGATAGTGATGGTGTTGGAATCGCCACCCTGTTTGAGCACCGGAATGTAGACCGAGTGCTGTCCATCGACGCGCACGATGTTGGTCTGGAGTTGGCCCCCATCGACTGCATGCCCGACGTCGCCGACAAGGATGGACGCGTTACCGACTGTCTTAAGCGGGATGCTGTTCACGGCGTCGGGCGTCGGCACCTGACTATTGGCGTAGATGTTGTAGTCCCTCGGGCCTATGCGGACGTCTCCCGCGGGCAGGATCAGGTTGGAGTCGTTGACCGCACGGACGACATCCATGACGCCGAGTTGCGAAGCCTGCAGCTTCAACGGATCGACGTAGATCATGATCTGGCGGTAGGTTCCGCCGTATGGTTGAGGGACCGAAGCGCCTGGCACACTGGCCACCTGGTTTCGAACGCTGAACTGCGCGACATCTTTTAATTCCGTCTGATTCATGCCAGCGCCTTTCAGCGTAATCAGACATACCGGAAGATTTGCTGCGTCAAAGCTGAGCACAACAGGCGGCAGAGTGCCGGGAGGCAGCCGGCGCAGGTTTGCCATTGCAAGGTTCGAGATGCCGCTCACAGCTGCAGTTGGATCCGAGCCCGGCTGAAAGTAGATCTTGATGAGACTGACACCGGACAACGAGCGCGATTCAATGTGGTCGATATTGCTGCCGAGCGTAAAGAATCGCTCGTCGCTGTCTGTAATGTCGGATTCGATCTGCTCAGGCGGCATACCGGCGTAAAAGGTTGCCACCACCACGACTGGAATATTCACAGGCGGAAAGAGATCGACGGGCATGCTTGTGATAGCCGCTACCCCGACTACGACGACAATCATGCAAGCCATCAAGATGAAGAATGGATAACGAATCGCAAAGAAGGACATAGTTATTGGCCGCCCTTCTGGTTCGTTTGCTGATAGTTCTCAAGGTCGCTCTTCGCGGGCTGTGGCGTGACTTCCTGGCCCGGCTGTAGCTCGGACTGGCCACCGATGATGATCCTGTCGCCTGGCTGGAGCCCAGAGGTAACTTCTTGAGAGTTTGCACCGCTGATGCCCAGCACGATGGGCCGTTTCTGCACTCGATTGTTGCCATCGACAAGCATCACTGACGGTTGATCGCCTTGAATGATGGCGCTTGCGGGAATAATGATTGCATCGTTTTTCTGCTCCAGGTTAAATGTCACATTCGCGTACATCCCAGGGGTGAGTGTGAGATCTGGATTGTTCACGTCTACTTCGGTCAACATCGTTCTCGTTGAATTGGAGACGTCCCGCGTATAACGCACCACCGTTCCTGGGAACTGCTGCCCCGTCGCCTGCACATGGACCGTCACTTGCGAGCCCACGTGGACCAGAGGCACATCCCGTTCAGGAACAGGCATGCGAAGACGCAGGACATCGCTCTGAGCGAGCCTGACCACGGCCTGGTTCAGTCCCTCCGCCGTTCCCGCGGGAATGAGCGAACCGGTGTCCGCATATCGCATGGTGACGACGCCGTTATAGGGTGCAGTGATGGTCGCGTATTGCTCCATGCTGGTGACCCTGAGATTCTCGGCACGCGAAACGCCCAACTGCCCTTGAGCAGCGGCAACGGCAGATTTGGCCGCCTCTACTTGTGACGCTGCCGATCTGTCTTTCGCTAGAGCATCTTCAAGCTCTTGTGCAGCGACAAGGCCCGGCTGTTCGTCGGATGCCTGTTTCAAGCGCGTGTAATTGGCGTGAACGGCTCCATAGGTCGCTTGTTCTCGGGCGACTTCATTTTGCAAACGCGATATGTTTTGTTCGGTCTGGGTTATACCCGCCTGCGCTCCCGCGACTTCAGCTTGCAACTCGGGGACTTCGAGCACGGCGAGAGTCTGGCCCTGATGTACTCGGTCTCCAATGTCGACATAAATGTGTCGGATATAGCCGGAGACCTTTCCGTGGACATCGATTTCCTGAAACGCCTGGAATACTCCGGCGACGGTTAGCTGATTTGCGATAAAGCCAGTGTGGGCTGTGGCGACGGAGACAGCCAAATACGCTGCCGGGGCACCAGCGGCAGCGTCTGTCCTACGATGGACATGCAAAAAATAAACAAAAAGCAAGATTGCAGGTAGGAGACCGGCAGCAATCAGGAGCAGACGCTTGGTGCGCATCAGAGACCTTCCTTCGAATGGATGTCTAAACTCATCCGCAGAAGGGTCTTATCTCCAGCGGCTACTCGATAGAGCGTCCTTCGTCTGGAGGCGGTCGAAGATAGAGAATCGGGGCCCGACTGAGCGTTGAATGGTCATTGACCGCCTCATCGTTCAGCCGATTTAAGGAGTAATCTTCGGTTCCTTGGGAAAGAGAGAAAAGCGCCGCTATGCGGAGAGGCATCCGAGCTAAAGTATGGGCGCATGAAGCCTGGTCCAATGCGCTCTTTGATGCGTCACTGCCGCGTGTGCACAATTTAGCCGGGGAAGTTTCATGTCCCGCCTTGTAAAGCGACAGCTTGTAATTTGTCCCCCACGCAAAAACCATGAATGCGAGGGAAACGCAGAGGACACCACGGAAGGAGAGCAACCCCCTAGGTCCCGAGATTCGAGTTTGAGACATGCGTTTCAATTCAGCTCTCCTAGATTCTATGGCATTCCGCCAAGTGTTTGGATTGTCGGGTGCGGGAATAGGTTGCTTCCTCTTTGGCGACGCTTCGATCCACTTTGCCGCGATGATCGGACACTCGCACTCGATGGGCCGTTCGAGGCCGGGTCGATGCGGCCTGGGCTTGGATGCGAATGAACAGCGAGCCGGGTAATCTTGGCTGGGGACGCGAATTCTGGATCGCGGTTGGATAACCGGCTGCTCGGAAGTTATGATTCAGTCAACAGTTCCGCTAACTGTTGCTCAACTAGTAATTTCCGAGTTGACGACCATCCACTCGGAACCGCAATGCAGACCGAAACTCGGCCTGGATGAGTCACTCCGCCTGTTTGCGCCAACACTAGATCGTACTCGCAGAAACAAATGACGCCGTCAACCCAAAGACCGCCCCGTCGGTGCATCTCTCCGCGATACTGGGCAGCACCTCGTCCTTCTTTATCCAACGCGATGCCCAATGACTCGTTTTCCCTCTCCGAACCAGCCAACATCACCCCCCGCCCCGTCGGCGCAGCACCATCTCTGGAATCACCTGCACACCCGCTGTCGGCCAGCCCCGGCGCAGTGTCGCGCTGAAGGTCATCAAGGCCGCATGGGCCAACCGGCGGCGGTACAATCAAGCACATCAACGCGATCGCAGGGAAAACGGGCTGCTCGATCGCCGCTACTGCGACTGCGGGCTGAAAAAGCTCAAGACAGAGGATCTTCCGTGATCGGAGAGACCATCTCGCACTACCGAATCGTTGAGAGGTTGGGCGGTGGAGGCATGGGCGTGGTCTATAAGGCTGAGGACCTTTCGCTTCTTCGCTCTGTCGCACTCAAATTTCTACCTGACGATATTGCCCAGGACCCGCAGGCGCTGGATCGCTTTCGCCGCGAAGCTCGCGCGGCGTCCGCTCTCAATCACCCCGGAATCTGCACGATCTACGAGGTCGGAGATCAGGAAGGTAGGCGTTTCATCGCCATGGAATTCCTGAGCGGTGTGACGCTGAAGCATCGCATCGCTGCCAAATCAATGGACATTGAAGCGGTGCTCTCACTGGCAATTGAGATCGCCGACGCGCTCGATGCAGCCCACAGCGAGGGCATTGTGCATCGTGACATCAAGCCTGCGAATATCTTCGTCACATTGCGGGAACATGCGAAAGTTCTCGACTTCGGGCTGGCGAAATTTGCTCCGGCAACCAGCATTCCCGCAACGGAGACCACCGCTGCGACAGTCGGTCCACAACTCACCAATACGGGCGCGGTTTTGGGCACGTGCAGCTATATGTCTCCGGAACAGGTGAGGGGAAAGAGCCTGGATTGCCGCACTGATCTCTTTTCGTTTGGAGTGGTGCTCTACGAAATGGTCACTGGGCTCCTGCCGTTTCGCGGTGAAAGCGCTGGTTTGGTTTTCGAGGCTATTTTGAATCGGACGCCGGTTGCACCAGTACGCCTGAATCCCGATTTGCCGGCCGAGTTGGAGCGAATCATTGCCAGGTGCCTGGAGAAAGACCGCGATCTGCGTTATCAGCGAGCTTCTGAAGTTCACGCCGACCTGCAGCGGCTCAAGCGCGACTTGGATTCAGCCAGCCGAGTTCCAATCCAATCAGATAATGCATCTGCCGTTGCCGCCCAGGCCAGCAACTCGCAGCAGGCGACAAGTTCCGCCGGCGTGGGAATGAGGGGCCGGGGATGGGGCTTGTCCGGAGCCATTATTGCAAGCCTCCTCCTTTTAAGCGGCGCGGGCATCGGCGTTTATCTGTTCTTTCACCGTGACCTTGCCATGCCCTTCCAGCACTTCACCATCACGCAGATCACAAACACCGGAAATTACATTGAAACCGCGATCTCCCCGGACGGCAAGTATCTGCTCAGTTCCATCGATGAGAACGGCAAGCAGAGCCTGTGGCTGCGCAACATTCCCACCAGCAGCGACACCCAGGTGATTGCGCCGGCCGATGCCTCTTACCGCAGCCTCGGTTTTTCATCAGATGGCAATTACATCTACTTCCTCAGGGCAGCATCGGGCGCCGGCGATCGTTCCGATCTTCTGCGCGCGCCTGTGCTGGGCGGCACGCCGCAGGTAGTGGTGCGGGATGACGACTCCGGAGCATCCTTCTCGCCCGACGGCGCGCGCATGGCCTTTACGCGCACCAACCACCCGGCGGATGGAAAATTCTCGCTGATTACCAGCAATCTCGACGGGACAGACGAGAAGGCTATCACCACCGGTGCCAAGTCCTTCTTTCCCAACTTCGTGGACTGGGCGCCGGACGGCACAGAGATCGCACTGGCTATCGTCGGGCCGGGCCAGGGGAATTCTTTGATTATGATTCACGATTTGGCGTCTTCGAAGTCGCGAATCCTGACGCGTTTCGACGACCTCCCGCTCGAAAAGATCGTTTGGCTGCCGGACCGCCGCGGGCTTCTGACACTCTACGGTACCGGCCTCGGGTACATTGATCGTGACCAGATCGGCTTTATCTCTGCTCGGTCGGGCGATTTTCATACCATCACAAACGATACCAACAACTATTCGGCGCTTACAGTGTCCGGCGACGGCAAGACACTATCCACCGTGCAGCGGAAAAAGACGCAAACTCTCTACCTGATGCCAGCCGCGGGCTTCTCCGGCGGCGCGCCTGATCCTGCTCCGGCGCAAAGCAAAGGCGCAGCCATGTTCGGTTGGACGAGCGATGGAGGCCTTTACTTCGGAGAGGCCGGCAGCCTGCTGCGCGTGGCAGTAGATGGCACCAACAGGACAGCACTTATCAGCGATCCCAAGTCTCAGGTCATTCATCCGATCAGTTGTCCAGGCGGGCGCTATGTCATCCTCACCTGGTCGAACCACGCAGGGAGCAAGAAGACGGATATATGGCGCGTAAATGCCGACGGTTCAAATCCAAAGCAGCTAACCTCCGAATCGACGGACGTCGGAGGGTACTGCTCCCCCGACGGCCAGTGGGTTTACTATTCCAGCATCGACACATCCCAGGCCCGCCGCGTTCCCATTGATGGGGGAACACCAGAAGAGGTTCCGGGCTCGCATGGTCTTTTCAACCAAACAGGAATTGGGCTTTCACCCAATCGCAAGCTGCTTGCGTTTATTGAGTTCCAGAAAAATGCCAACGGGTCTCCAGCCAGGATCGTTTTGCTTCCGGTCGACGGCGGCCCCAATCCGCTGCCCAGATTCCTCGATCCCGACCCCCGCATCGTGACGGAGATACAATTTACGCCCGATAGCAACGCGCTTGTGTATGTCATTCGCGAGAATGGCGCGGAAAATCTGTGGTTGCAACCGCTCGATGGATCTCGCGGCCGCCAGGTTACGCGGTTCCAGGGCGACGAAATCCAATTCTTCCTGTATTCGCCTGACGGCAAGTCACTTGGAGTGATGCGCACCCATAGAGAGTCAGACGTGGTTCTGCTGCGCGATACCGGATCGACGGCGCAATGACACAGACTTGAGACGCCACAACATTCGCAACGAGGCTCATATTTGAGATTCTGCGGATGCACAACAAGGTTGATCATATTGCGTCTCAAGTACCCTGGGCGGGTCCACTGAGCGCCATTGCGGATGGTCCTCTGCTCAGCGCCACGATCGCTGAGTTCGGGTTCCGGACGTATCACCGGTTAACCGGCAGTTACTCTTGTATAACTGACGAGTTGGCGACGATCCAGGCGCAATGCGAACAATTCGCGTAAACTCTTGGCAAATCTGTAGGCTGGATGCCAGTCGCGTGACCGAGCAGGTGGTGTAGTAGGAGGGGGAGTGGATCGCTTGCGCGCGTCCTCCATCGCTGCTGCCAGAAGCAGGCCGTTGAGCGGTAGAAGGAAATGTCGCTTACTCCTCGATGACCAAACCGCCGAAAACCGGACGGCCACCTAGAGAGATGTAGAATGCGCAGAGCGCCAGCGCTGCCATCAACAGAATTCCCGCCAGACTGAGGCTCGAATACCATGCTGAGCCCTGGGTCGTGAGGGGAAGACCGAGGAAGCAAACCCCGAAAACGATCGATGCCACAAGTGCCAGCAGGCCGAGCCGGATTATCAGAATCACGGTCAGCGTATTCAGGATCAACCCGAACACAAAGGTAACGGCAGCCACCCGGCCTCCCGCCAATAGGGCTGTCGGGCTAAGGAAGACGGTGAAGAAGAGAACGAATGCGACCGCGGCCGCCCATTGCTTGCGAAGCATGGCACGAAAAAGTACCAGGACAAACAGAAAGGCAAACGATGCTACGATTGAGATGATTAACTTATTCGATGTAGAGCCTATTGTTGCGCGGGCCCCCAAGAACACCCATTCCGGCCCGTGCTCCGTTGGCACGGGTGGAAGATCGCCGAACCAGGATGTAACGAACCACAATACGCCCGACAAATCGGTCAACAATGCTCCCCAAAGGCAACCGGCAAGCACGTCGCGTCCCACCAGCGGATCACGTAAATCTCCCGCCAGCAAGCGGCTCCACGAAACAAGCGCTATGGGCCAGCGGCGGCGAACATACGGCTCCAATGCGATGTAGGAAACCCCGAAAAAACAGGATAATAAAAGCCCCCAGGCCAAATACTCGAAAAAGAGGGCAAGCTCATTTAGATTCGGGACGTGATGCGCGCCAAAGAACGCCGCCACCGTCCAGACCATGAAGATAAAAACTGCCAGACGGGAAGCTCCGCGGCGGTCGCCCCGGCCCAAGCGCAGGTTGCGTCGGGCAAGCAGCCCACCGACCACAACCATCGAAAGCAACAAGGCAGTCAGAAGCGTCAAGCCCACCTGCTCGCCGGCGGTCGTCTGATACGGTTGCATGCGTCCGGGACGGGTCCAGGGACCGATCAGCTCGAAATAAATGGGCTTACCCCGATACGCCGCAGCCTCAATCCGCATCGGGATATAGGGGCGCTCGACCAGCGAACCCGTCCAAGCGGCGCGTGAGTCGCCATAAGCTGGAGGCGTCCACATAGGCTGCGCAGGCGTCCACCTGGCCGGATCGAGCCCTGCGGCAGAGAACAGGGGCGCCCAGTCCGGCGCAGACGCCGCGCCCTCCGCTTTGTCAATCTGCAGTGGGATCGCGATCAACTGCGTAAGGCGACCGAGCGGATTGAGTTCGACCAGAGTCATGCCCGACACGTTCAAAGGTGGGTCATTCGTCCAAATGGTTCCAAAGCCAGGTGCGGCCGAGAACATGTCTGAAGACGCCAGCGGCCGCGGGCTGCCGCGGTACCAAAACACGAATGCCCCGGTTTCCAGGTTGTCCCAGCGCGTCTTCAACTTGTCGTGTTCGTTGATATAGCGCAAAAACTCTGTCCACTCGGAGAACCCAATTGCCGTGTCCACCGGCGGCTCGGCATAACCGACGCTCTTTAGAATGTCGCGCGCGCGTTCGGCGAGCGCTTCCGGAGGCTTATCAAGCGGCACGCGTCGAAAGAGCATCGTTCGGGCGCTCATCAGAACCGACGCGGCAACCGCGGCAGCGACACCGGCGAGCATGATCCAGGCGATGAGCGGGCGCAGGCTACCGGTACCTCCCGATGCGGCCACCATCTCCGGAGACGGCGTTTCTCCTGCTGCCAGCGCCGCGGCAAGCGGATCTCCACCGGGAAATGCTGCGTCCACCTGGCGCACGGAAGACGGCCGAAGGGCGGGGTCCTTTTGCAGGCAGCGGAGGATCGCGCCCTCGACAACCGGATCCATATCCTTGACTACCGATGACGGTGTTCTGGGAGAAGACTCTAGATGCGCCCGCCGCAACTCCATTGGGTTCGTCGCTGGAAAAGGAAGGCGTCCGGTAAACAGCTCATAGAACACAACACCCATCGAGTAGATGTCGCTGCGAACGCTGGCTTCGCCCTTTTCAATTTGTTCCGGAGCCATGTAGGCCAGGGTGCCGGCAATTTCGTTTCGGCCAGAGGCATCGTCGCGGCTCAAGGCCAGGCCAAAGTCGGTGATGCGGACCCGCCCCCGGCCATCGAGCATGATGTTGGCGGGTTTCAGATCGCGATGAAGAAAGCCGGAATCGTGCGCGGCAGCAAGGCCGGCGCACATCTGGTGCGCTGTTTCCAGCGCTTTGTCCGCGGGCAGGCGGCCGATGCGGCGGAGCAATGAAGCAAGATCCTCGCCATCAATGTATTCCATGGCCAGAAAGTGCTGACCGTTCACTTCACCAATGTCGTAAACACGGCAGACATTTGGATGCGAAACCTGGCGGGCGTTGCGAACTTCAGCGTGGAGAGCGGCAAGTGCCGCGGCATTTTTCTGGTGGGAGGCAGGAAGAAATTTGAGAGCGATAACGTTGCCGAGTTTAATGTCCTCGGCGCGATACACTTCGCCCATGCCGCCACGGCCTAACAGGGCTACGATCCTGTACCGTTCGGCCAGCACCGTGCCTGGCGCGAATCCTCCCTTTCGGAGCGGGGGCAGGCTTGGAGCAGCATGTTCAGACGCGGCAACGGTTCTTTCCGACGGCAGCGGCACCGCGCCGAGGGTGGATACGGCGTGTCCGCATGAGGAGCAGAAGTCTGCACTCCGGGAACATGCTGCCCCACAGTTGGAGCAGGAGATCATGCGAAGATTCTAATCCTTCAAATGCTGGGGAAGCGAAGCGTTCGCGATCGAATCGGCCACCCAATTTCTGTTGACCGTGATCGATGAGAAGGCAGTTCCCGGGATCACGTATCGGGGGTCAACCAAACTAGCTGCCTCCGCCTGAACAGCGTAGCGCGCGGGAAGATATTGACGATAGACCTCATCGATACAGCGTGAAAGCGGCATGACTTCTTCTACAAACCGCTCCCAGTTATCCACGGTGAATGCCGTCATGTGGCATTTGGGCTTTTCGAAGAACCCGAGTATTCCGTTCTTGGCTCCGACAAGACGAGGCGTGAACGGTACCTCACACCGCTCACCCTGCGAGCCGTCCTTGCGGATTCGGGGCTCGAGATAAGCACCTGCTGCGATGGCACGCATACCGCCAATGATGGTTGCATTGGCTGCACTCATGGTGAGCGGGTAGGCCGCAGCGCAGACGTCGTACGGAAGAGCGTCCTTGATCAACACGTAGAGTGGTTCGCCGTCAGGTCGCACACCGATTTCGCTTTCCGTAACAACAGTATCGACATCGTTTCTGGTTAACAGCGTGGGCTTGTTTAGGAGCCCGAATGCCTCGTCCCCATTCATTGTGGGGACGAGGTGTCGTACCGGTAATGGGTCTTTCATTGAGCACTTCTCCGTCATAAGGTTGCCGATTCGGTAGTTGGAAAGGCGTTAAGGTTCGGTCCACCAAAGGGTACTGTCACAGCCTCGGTGCCTCCGTCATATTCAACGATCACCTCGCGCTCCGTGATAGGCGGCAGTTCGAGAGCGGCAAGGTCAGCTGCGACTTTTGAAATGGAGACATAAACGTCATGCCTTTTTTCCTTCGGGTACTTGGCCCCAATAGAGGCAAGGAACTTCGGACAATCCTTTTCAAGGTCCTCTACCGAATCAGGCATCTTGCAATACTTCATAGGGTCTGGCGTAGGTGGGAGGTTGCCCTTGCGGCCCTTGGGTCCATCCGATTTGTTGGTCTTCGGCTTGCCTGGCGGATCGAGTCGCACTAACAACGCGGGGACTTCATCTTCGTCCGGAATCCTTCCGTCCAGCTCTGCGAGAATGACTTTTAGAATCTCGGCCACCATAGGCCGAAATAGGTCGAAATCTTCGCGAATTGCGCCCTCAATGATGATTTGTGGCGCGTCATTAACTGCCTGCCAGTTGTCGGCCCAACGCTGTCCGGACTTGCGATTGATACCGGCGAGATCGCACCAATCCTGCAAATTCATGGTCTTCTGACGCTTCAGATGCGCATCAAGGTTCCGTCGGCGCTTTTCCCAAAACGTCGCGCCAACCAGACAGCGATACTGCATCGAGTTCTTGCCGCGCTCGACTAACTTCCCGTGCCACGTCTTGGCTTTATCGGTTAACTCGGGCTCGGGCAACTCACGGAGCATCTCTTCCAGCTTCTCCGACTCCGGGGTAAACTTACCCCGGCCATCTACATCGTCGTTGTCGCTTGTTGTGGGAACGGGATCGGCGATTGAATTATCCGGCGAAGAAGCTTCATCGTCCGACTCGTCGTCAGGCTCAATCGTGTTATCCGACGAGTCGATGGTGTCGTTCTCATTCATGCCCGGAGCGACTCCGTTTACCAACGGGGTTTCAGCCTCGGGCTCAGACTTACCTTCGAATTCCATGGTTCCTCCTGTTTTGGGCGAACTGTGCCTTTCCCCTGAACACAACAAGTCAGGAGTGGCAGTTAGCCGATGTAAGAAAACCTTGTCGCGCGGGCGCAGAATTACCCGAGTGCGTAATGACTGGCCCACCGGTGCGCAAACTTGCGAAGCGAATCGGATGAGACTTCCCGAAGCAACCGGGACCAACTGTCTTTCCTTCCGCGAGCTCCTCTCAAGCTGTCCGAACATCATTAGTGTCGGCGAGAATTCGCTGCCGGCTGGAGAATCAATTTGACTTAATACGAATCACATTTTTCCTCGGTGGCGTTGCTGTACTGGTGCTATACTTCAGCCCGATATGAGCGCCAGCAGTAAACCCGCAAAGAAGCAGCACCCACTCCCGCAACGGGCTGATTTCAAAACGTGGAAAGACAGTTTGGATCAGTCGCTGAAATCAGGCAGCCCCGAGCGCCAAGCGTTGGACCGTTGGTTAGAGGCTCAAGCAGAGTTTTACAGATCTCTCGGGGAGACAGAGAGAGCACACAGAGATTCGCTTTTTGAAGTGGCTTATCTAATGACGCGACCTCAACTTGGTTCTGATGCCGAAAAGAGGAAGCATCAGTTTGTCGCCACTAAACTAAAGGAGCTGCTGCCTGTGGTGGAGAGTACTTTAGGGACAATTAAAGCCTGCGGCTCAGGGGTTCTGCCAGAGGATGGGACACCTGCGATTCATTTATCTGACCTATCGGGCAGCCTTGAAGATTCTGCCTTTTATATTCAGGAAGCGCTCAAGTTCCTTGCTCGGCCCTATGGACGCTCAGCCGACGTACTAGGTCATTGTTTAGTTCTTCTTTTGCAGTTGAAGGAGGATCAGGTTCCGGAAAGAAACGCCCTTGCATTGACTCGATTACTGATGAGGGCTCATGGATTCCCCAACGATGAATTGGACGTCTTCTCGTTGAAGACACATGAGACTGGAACTGCTCGCAAGCGGAGACGTGACATACTTGGAAAGTATTTCCATATGATTGAGTCGAACCTAGATTCGCGACGGATACATAAGAAAGAACCGCCCTTCAATCCCGCTCTTTACAAACAAAAGGAAGATTAGCTGCGGAAAATTCCTCCGCATTACACTTCCGATTTATTCCTCATTTTGACTCGGTCTCCGGGCCATCATCTAAATATGTCCTCGGCCATCCGTGGGCATACAGCAGAGCGGCTGCTGCGACGACACTGAAGGCAACAGCGCTAGCGAGTGAAAGGAGTTTATGTCTAAACCCAACAGTCTCACAATTCCAGATTTCAAGCACGACACCTCTAACCCTAACCCACAGCACAATGGCGAGTCGCGCCCGTGGTTCAAAGCCCTCTTTTATAGTGGGGACCCCGACCTTTCGCACGATTGCTACTGCGCCGCACTGGCGCGGTACGTTGCCGATCTCAGTGACGTTGAGTTGGCCGAAGCACAGGGCGAGTCGGCATTCACCAATATCAGCAATACCTTAACCCTGCCTGTGCTCTGCGACTACGACAAAGATGTCTTCGGTGCCGCCCTGGACGCCGAACTAGGGTACCGCAAATTGGCAGACGAGCAGGAATGCCACAAGTCTGTGCGCCGGTACGGATCGCGCCGCTTCGCGGCATAATCCAACCCACGGGGCAGTCAATCCGCCGTCTGCCTTGCCGCTATCCACGAACTCAAACCTACTTATGCGTATACCACCCGATTAGGCATCCCATGAAGACACCTGAACGATATGTAGATGCATTCGTCGCCGCCGAATACTTGAGCGTTCCCCCGCGCTATTTGATGGACCTTGCCCGTAGAGGTGCCGTACCGGGCCATCCTTTGGGCACCGGAACACGCCGCGTATGGCGCTTCCGCCTTAGTGAGATCGAGGAATGCCTTGCTGGCAACGGAACTAGCTTCGATGATTCCGGCAGCCGTAGAACGTAAGGGATTCGGCAGTCCTCAATCACAAAGAACGGACGATTACGACGACAAGATTTCAAAAGGGCTCATTGCGCCAAGAAGAGCGCAAGAACGGCTTGACGTGGGTTTTGAGATTCTACGTAACTCGGCGGTGAGACGGGAAGCGCGTGGAGCGCACCGTCTGTGTCGGCCTGGTTCGCAAGCTCCCGTCTGAGGCCAGGGCATGGGAAGAAGTGGACCGGCAGCGTCTTCTTGACACGGTCAATCAAGACTGCGATTTCAGAGGTCGTCCCATCAGTTTTGCTGATTCTGCCGCTCATTATGTGCGGTACGAGCTTGGCGACCAATCGAAAGTGATGATTCCGAGGTCGCATTCCACAGTCAGCAACTACCGGCGCAATCTATCCAAACGGATCATCCCTCGCTGGGGCAAGAAAGCAGCTCTGTCGATCACGTCCGTAGACATTGAGCATTGGCTTCTGAGCCTGCGAGAAGAAGGATTGGCGAATCAGACTTGTGCCCGCCTGAAAGCGATCATGTCGTTGGTGTATGCCCACGCGCAGCGCCACAAGTTAATCCCCGCCGGTGCCGAGTATAACCCGCTCACGCACAAGAAGGACGGAGGAGCGGGAGTCCGTTGCCCAACCAAGTCCAATTACGAGAGCATCGTGATCAGCCCATCCCAGGCATACGCGATTTGGTCCCGATTGCCATTGGCTGAGTCCACCCTGACACGGCTGGCAGCGGCAACTGGCCTCCGCATTTCCGAGTGTCTCGGCTTGCAATGGCGTGACATTGACCTCCATGCCCAGGTCATCAGGGTACGCAGATCTTGGGCCGGTGGCAAAATAGGCTTGCCGAAGACTGAAGCCTCTCGAGGCACTGTGCCTTGCGGGGAAGCGCTAACGCGCCAACTGGAAAGCTGGCGCAAGGAGAGTCCATATGCTCAAGACTCGGACTGGTGCTTCCCCAGCTTCAAGCTAAAGGGCAAGCAGCCTCGGGTCGGAAACATGCTCGTTGAGGATCACCTCCGGCGGGCGGCGATTGCCGCCGGGGTTTTGAAACCGGATGATGAAGGAGAAAAGGTGCGGTTTGGCTTCCACATCCTACGCCACTCCCTCGCCTCATTTTTGGTAAACCAGAATGTGAATCCGACCGTTGTCCAGAAAACCTTGCGGCATAGCAACGTTACAACCACGCTTGGGCTGTATTCGCACGCTTCAAATCCGGAGCGGCTAAGCGCGCAAAACGCCTTTTTCGGAGCGGTTTCGGAAACGGTCAATTAAATCAAAGGGTAATCAGGGTGAGCGTATTTCTGTGATTTATAGCTAACTTATTTAGAATGTGGTGGCCAGAGACGGGATTGAACCGCCGACGCCGGCCTTTTCAGGGCCGCGCTCTACCACTGAGCTATCTGGCCTCAGGGAAAACTTGCTGGGTGCGATTCTGTGCGCGGAATCCGGCGTCGCCGGAGATGGTGGGCGAGTCCCAAGAAACACTGCGCTCAAAACAACCTCAGACAGTATAGCAATTCCTTTTCGGCGCGCAAAACCGGGGCGGGAACAGTTTTTTCATGCGCGGTGTCTACACAACCACAGTGGTTCCGATTGGGATGAACGGAGTTGGCGGGGCCCCGGCGACATGTCTTCGTCGCTGGGCTGCATTGCCTTGAGGCTCCGCTTCTCGCGCGACAGATCGCGTCTGGATTTGATGCGCGCAGAGCGGATTCGACCCCTTGCGCGCCTTGCATGAACCCCATTTCCCTCCCGGCCGGTGCGGCTGATTCGGTTGATTACGGGAGGCAGGCCATGTTTGAAGACTCGACCTTCGAATCCACGGGTAGAATCCGCACACGCAGCCGCGGGTGGGCGGTTGCGGCTCTCGCGCTGAACAGTTCCATTCTGCTGGCGATCATTGTGATTCCGCTCATCTACCCGGAAGCGCTGCCGCGGCAGGACATTGCGTTCCTGATGGCTGTGCCGCCACCGCCTTCCGCGCCGCCGCAAATTGCGACGCACCGGGCGGCGCACGCCTCCGGGCCCTCCACGCCGGTTGATGATCCGTTCACTGCGCCAACGAGGATTCCGCCCAACATTCGCATTGTTTCCGATGCTGGGCCGGAGCCTTCCAGCAGCATTGGCTCTCTGGATTCAGGCAACGGAGTTCCCGACGGCATCGGGGATGCATTTCATCCCCAGTCTCAGCCCAGGGTCATTCATCCGGAGTCCAAAACTGCGGCGCGGTTGCCGTCGTCGGTCGCGGAGGGACTGCTGATCTACAAGCCTCTGCCGCAGTATTCGCGGCTGGCCATAACCATGCACGCCGAAGGCACGGTGGTTTTGGCGGCAACCATTTCGACGAATGGGACGATCACCAATCTGCGCGTCGTCAGCGGTCCGGTGGTGTTGCAGCAGTCGGCGATTGCGGCGGTGAGTAACTGGAGATACCGGCCGTATATGCTGAATGGCCAACCTGTCGACGTGGAGACTACGGTGAATGTGGTTTTCAAGATGGGGGATTGAGGTGTGAGGTCCGGGGTTTCCCAGGTCTCAGAATCGAGACCTGGGGCACCAAGCCGACCGGGCGGAACATGGCGCTGGCGCGCGGGTTGCTCTATCGGCGACAATCTCTGTTGCTATGGGAAAACTGAATCGCCGCGAATTTCTGGTCACTGCCTCCGCCGCCACGCTTGCTGCAGCAGCGGCACGGTCACAGGTTGCATCGCCAACGCAACGGGTATTCATCGGTTCGGGAACTCCGGATGGAATCCTGGCCTATGATTGGAACCCGTTGACGGCCGAGCTGACGCCGGCGGGGGTGGCTGCAAGAATCCCAAACGTGGACTGGATTACGTTTTCTACGGACCGCAAGTATCTGTTTGTAGCTTCAGAGGTGGACAGCTTCAATGGCAAGGCGACTGGGGAAGTGGCCAGCTTTAGCGTAATCCGGGGCGAACTGCATCTAGTTTCCGCACAGAACTCGGCTGGGCCGGGCACCTGCCATGTGGCTTTGGACCGGGGCGGGCGCGTGTTGCTGGCAGCCGATTACGGAGGCGGCTCGGCGGCCAGCTTCTGGGTTGGCAGCGGCGGGCAGCTTGGTCCGGCCGTGACCGTTAGGCACTATAAAGGCAGCGGACCAAACACGGAAAGGCAGCAGAGCGCGCACGCGCATTTTGCTTCGTTCTCGCCCGACGATTGCTTCGCGTATATCAACGATCTGGGAGGGGATGCGATCCACATTTACAAGACTGACCGGCACACGGACAAAATCTCCCCTCCTCCCGGACTGAAAGGACCCACAGTCATCCAGCGAACGGTGTCGGCGGTTCTGACTCCGGCGGGCGAATACAAGGCCGAGCCCGGCTCGGGGCCGCGCACCCTGCATTTCCATCCCAACGGCCACACTGCCTATTCCGTGAACGAACTGAATTCGACGGTTGACGTGCTGGAGTGGAGCAAGGAGGACGGCAGCCTGACCCTTGTGACGCGCATCGATCTCCTGCCCGAGGGATATGACGGCCCTACGCGCGCCTGCGATACCGTCATCAGCGCGAACGGGAAATTTGTATATTTTGCAAACCGGGACAATAACTTTCTGTATAGCTTCAGCGCCGAGTTCGAAACCGGAAAGCTGACGCCGATGGGCCGCACCAGTTGCGGCGGCAAGACCCCACGTAACTTTGTGCTCGATCCCACGGAGCAGTGGATGCTGGTGGCCAATCAGGATTCGAATTCGATCAGCGTGTTCAAGCGGGATGCCGAGACGGGAGTGCTGGCGGAGCAGGGGAAGAGCTTTGCAGCGGCGGCGCCTATGCGGATTTTGTTTTCGTGAGCGGGTGATTCTGGGGTTTGTTTCGTTTTTCTTCAGCTGATCGTCCGGGAGAACTGACGAAAAGCAGGTCCTTCGGCTCCGCTGAAGTACGCTTCGCTCAGGATGACAGATTTTTGATGGGGAAAGAACGAAAGGCAACTGCGGACTCGCGGTGCTAGCTTTTCTGGCTCTGGCCGAAGAAGGCGAAGATTATGCCTACTACTGCTCCGGTGAGTGGGCCTAGCAGGAGAAAAGCGGTAGCGGTGTTGAGGGAATGCACCAGCCCCTGCGTTGCGGAGTTGCCGATGGCCAGGCCCTGGTACTGCTTCCAGGGGTCGGGTGAGTCCTGGGTGGAGGGGTTGAGGTAGAACTCAGCCAGGATGGCCGTGCAGGCCATGAGGCCGCTGACCATCGCGCTCCATAACCCGGAGAGGGCGCCAATGCTGGCATTGCCCGCCGCACGCGAGCCGCGCAAGCCGGCGATGCCCCACAGAATTACAGCGAGGCCGAGCAGGCCGGGCTGCAAAAAGCCGGGCTGCTGGCCGGTCCAGACGCCGAGCAGGACGCGGATTACGAGGACCAAGCCACCGTAAAGCCCAATCATGGTTCCGGCAGACAAGGCTTTCTGGGTGGGTTCCTTGAGGCCGCTTGAGATCCAATAAAGCAGACCCATATAGGCAATGAGTGAGATTGCGGGGTCGATGGCGGTGGTTCCATTTACGGGCAGATTGAGGGCTTCCTGCCAAGGCCAGAGAATGGCGCCCAGAATTGCCAGGTTAGCTGCGGCAAGCAGAACCAGGGGGATTCTATAGGTTCGCGGCGCGCCGGTGGCCATGGAATTTGTGCCTCTCTCCGCGGATGGGAATTTGCGGGAAATTGAAGCTGGTGTCTGCTCTAAGTTTATATCTGATGGATTTGTCGAGGGCGCGCGAAAAGTGGGTTGTGCCTGCGCAGTAACGTACATTCGCTCTAAGTGCGGACTGGTGTTGCGTAGGCGTCAGACTAAACGCATGGTTGAGGTTTTTGCGGCCCAAGCTGCAGGAGTAATGTCTGCGATGCTCTGAAGCGGTGCGTTTGCAAGCCCGGGCAGGACGTCGGCGAGGTAATCGCGCACTGG
>Ga0302324_100001399_pt1 | contig 58828 bp, 49 predicted proteins | sample Palsa_T0_1_FD_201949 | JGI IMG/M metagenome (GOLD analysis project Ga0302324, IMG submission 201949) | Peat permafrost microbial communities from Stordalen Mire near Abisko, Sweden - Palsa_T0_1 | ecosystem: Environmental > Terrestrial > Soil > Palsa > Peat permafrost | place: Sweden: Abisko...
ACCAGAGCCCGTCTCCGCTTCACCGACGCGACCAGAATAAATCGATTGCGAGATCCGAGGGAACCATTTATCATCAAACGGTAAGCAGTGTCTTAACTGGTTGTCTCACCTTTCGGGACAAGCGCAGCGCGCGCGTTGGTCGAGTCTAATTTTGGTAACAATATAGTTGACAAATCAGACGCAGGCCGGTAGCCTGAAGACGGCGTGACAGGTCAGTCGGGATATTTTTCAGCTAGCCCCGCTAAGTTGGCTTCGATCTCTGGGGCGAACGCTTCCCATGTGTTCGCCACATGATCCTTTAGACCAAAGTCGCGCTCACGCGGCCCGATGTATCTCACCTCGAAATGGGACGGCTAGTCTCGTAAATATCAGCGCGGAATCCACTACGTTCAATCGTGTGGACCAATCTATTTGGTATGTTCATGTCGGCTTCTTTGATGAATTCTTCCGCTCGCGTGCCTTCTTCCACTTCGCCTCTTCCTTCAGCAAATCGGCTTTTGACACGCTCAGAACTTTCGTGAGAGCGTTGCTCATTCGTTCGGCGTCAGTGTTGCCGGGTACGTTCGGGGCGCGCAGTGGTTTCATTGATTCAATCCCTTAATATCATCGCTTGTCTGTATTCGTTCGGCAAGAATGCCGTGTTCCGTGGTAGGCGCACCTTCACCGCGAGGCCATCTAGTTGCGCTTTCTTCTTATGAAACGCCGTGTCAAACGAGAGAAACTCGTCACACCTCAATTCCATATAGGAGGCCGCATGAATGGAATCTGGACCGCTCAGGCATATGCCATGGACCCACCGCAGGTTCCTCGCTTGCTCCGCAACGAGGATTGTGTCTTGAATCAAGGTGAGATATTGCCCCGATGTTAGAAAGTTCTTGAACAGCGTTTTCACTTCGTTGGCGGGCATGCCAGTAGTGGATGGCTCCTCCGCGTGCTGACATTCGGCAACGGTCAACGTAGCAGTATAAACCTCTAATTTTCCGTCCTTAGCTGCTTGCAATAACATTTTGAGGTGCCATATATCCGTATCGCGGCTCGGGTTCCCCGTGCCTATTGCGTGCTTCGCCATCTCGACGAAACAAGTCGTCTCTATATAAATCTTAGCGAGATTGGCCGCCACGATCCCTCACGTTGTTAATAAACTCCTGAGTTGTTAAGCCACCTGTGAAGTTTTGGTTCGACCCGAACAAGCGTTCAAAATCGTTCTCTGTCAGCACGGGAGCCACGGTTATTTTTGAAACCTGCATCTGCTCAATTCTGCGCTCAACTAAATCGGTTGATGTAAATCCGAAGACATGGACGACAGCGTTTTCGCGTTGAAGCGCAATAGCTAACTCGTCATAGACTTCAGATCGGTAAAGGCACTTGACTAAAGCCCCCGTCGCTTTTTCGCGCAAGTTAAAATATGCAGGCCGCGCTCCCAAGAAAACAGAGTGTACAAGTCCTTGCAGCGAACCATATGCTCGGACTGTTGCCTGAACTTCTGCCTGAATCTGGAGCGCTTTAGTCTTGGTAAGGTCTATCCTAATGGCCGGAATTAACTCTGGCTCATACTCAATTGCCGAATCTCCAAACAGGCTCGGCTCTTGGGATACAGGGAACAGCCCGAACGTAACTGTTTCGGTCCGATCTATCGGGTCGGCAATTCTCGCATATTGAGCGATTGTAGCGCGCCGCAGTTTGGGGACGGGATGTTCCGTTGAGATACTCTGGAATGCCGCATTAAATTCCTCGATTTGCTCTAAGGATGTAGGTTCATGTTTTTCGGCGGTGAAAACAAGGGAAGCGCTCCCGAAGTCACTACCACTCCAGCTATTTGGTTCGACGGAAAGTCCAAGATCCTCGCTTAACATAAACAAGAACTGCTGGACGTCGGTAATTATTGGAGCGAGTTTGTTGAGCGCTATCTTCTCCGCGCCCTTGAAGATCTCTACTTGAACTCGTAAGCTAGCCACTCCATGCACCTCGTTCTGCTAAAATACACCACGAGTGGACGTAGCGCGTTCGACGTTGCGAGCGCCGATCACGCCGAATGGAACCGCTCACGAGTTCTTGCGTGCGCCGTGGATCTTCTCCATCCACGGCGCTTTCATTCAGTGCCGCTTTTTCCCGCGTCCTTGGCGCGTTAGTTCCCTGTCAGTTAATTTGCGCGTCTGCTACTTTGCCGATCAGTTCATCGAACGTAACACGCTTGCCGACGACGCCACGCACCGCCAGGTCGAAGCGTTCGCCGTCGGTCATCTTGCGGTTGTTGTAGCGGTAGGCCTGCTCATCAAGGTAGCGGAACAGGTGAAATGGCTCCACGCTCACATAGGTTCCGTTGATACCGCGCTTCAATAGCGACCAGAAGTTTTCCAGGCCATTCGTGTGGATGCGGCCATCAACGTATTGCACGGCGTGGTCGATAACCTGATGCTCGAATTCGCCTAGGCCGTCATACGACTTCAGGGCGTCGGTGTAGAGAGCCGATCCAGCTTCGACGTGCTTGCGAACTTCAGCGTGCAACGCTTTGCGTTTGCGATTCGAAATTACCGTGGTGCGAACCTTGCTGACTTTACCGTCCGCGCCGCGTTCCAAAATTCCCATGACCGCAGTCTTGTCCTTTCCGCCAGTGCCAGTGATGCGCCGCGCGCGTTTCGAAGCGTGCATGTTGCGAGCCTTACCACCGATGAATGTCTCATCCGCTTCAATCTCGCCGGTGAACTTCGGCCCCGGCCCCATGCCCAGAGCGAGCCTGATGCGGTGATCCATGAACCAAGCGGTTTTTTGCGTGACACCGATAGCACGATGAATTTCGTAACTGCTTACGCCGTTCTTGCAGTTCACGACCTGCCACATCGCGAGAAGCCATTTGTCCAAGCTGATCGGAGAATCTTCGAAAATCGTTCCGGTCTTAGACGTAAATTGCCGCGCCGCATGCGGAGCGCTGCACTGCCACCGGTTGTACTTTGCAAGAAACGCTACTTGCTGGCTCCCGCAACGCGGACAGACAACACCATTAGGCCAGCGCCGCGCGACCAAATAAATTCGGCAATTCGCAGGATCGGCGAAGTACAGGATTGCCTCTTGCAGTGTCTTCGGTTCGGCGGCTTCCATACAAGAATTTTACGCCGGATCGCTTGATTTGTCAACTATATTGTTACCCTAATTTTAGTAGCCTCTCGCTCACAAGATACAGGTTTAGCCAGTCAGAACGCAGACTGGGACAAGTCCAGTTAAGGCTTCGCACTTCCTGGTCCAGTAGATATACGAGTACCTTTCCTGACACGAAGAGGAATATCCTTAGGTATTAAAGTAAAGTTCTGTCATTGCGTGATCAGGCGCGAAGAGACATTATCCAGTGGAGTGTTTTGATGTCCCCCCAACCAGATCGGCTGAAGCTTTCACCTGCCGGAGACACTCTGGCTGGCGGAGGCGAAATGGGCCAGTTGATGCGCTCCCTGGACTGGTCGCAAACAAGCATCGGTCCGGTCGAGTCCTGGTCGCCCGCTCTTCGGATGATGGTCAAAATTCTTCTGATCAATCGCTTTCCATTGCTACTTTGGTGGGGCTCCGAGTTTTGCCAGATCTATAACGATCCATACCGGCCCGTACTTGGGACCAAACACCCACGATCGATGGGACAAGCTGCGAGCGAGTGCTGGCCGGAAATCTGGCAGACTATCGGCCCGCTCATCGAAACGCCATTCCACGGGGGCGAGGCTACATGGATGGATGACATCTTTCTCGAAATCAACCGCCACGGCTTTGTCGAGGAAACTCATTTCACTATTGCTTACAGCCCGGTTCCCGACGAGACCGTGGCGAGCGGGATCGGAGGTGTGCTCGCCACCGTACACGAAATCTCGGAAAAGATTGTAGGCCAGCGGCGCGTCATGTTGCTTCGGGACCTGGGGGCCCGATCTGCCGAGGCGAAAACCGCTGAAGATGCGTGCTCCGTCGCCGCTGAGACACTGGCACGGCACCCGAAGGATGTTCCATTTGCTCTGGTCTATCTGCTGGATAGCGAGCGAAAGTTTGCGCGCTTGGCGGGTGCCGCGGGAGTGACTCTGGGAGAACCCGAGTGCCCCCTTCTGGTTGACCGGAGCGACCCAATTTCCCGCGAGCAGCCGTGGCCCCTCTTCGAGGCGGCACGTGATGAGTCTATCCAGATTGTGGATAATCTGGCTGGGAAATTGGTGTCTGTGCCGGCCGGCCCTTGGTCGGACCCTCCTCAGACTGCAGTTGTGTTGCCTATCCAGTCCAACATGCCGCACCAAATCGCGGGTCTCTTGGTACTCGGCGTTAGTTCCCGCTTAAAGTTCGACGACTCCTACGTGGGGTTCTTCGAGCTGGTCACCCGCCAGGTCGCAACCGCTATAGCTAATGCTCACGCACACGAGGAACAACGCAAACGCGCCGAGGCGTTCGCCGAAATCGATCGTGTGAAGACGAGGTTCTTCAGCAACGTCAGCCACGAGTTCCGCACGCCTCTTACGCTCATACTTGGTCCCCTTCAGGCCATGCTGGAGCGCGCCAACGGCTCCTGTATCATCGAGCGCGAGGATCTTGACCTCTTGTATCGGATCAGCCAACGGCTGCTCAAACTGGTCAACGCTCTACTCGATTTTTCGCGCATCGAGGCGGGGCGCAGTGTCGCCTCGTTCGAGCCCACGGATCTCCCGGCCTTCACAGCCGAACTAGCCAGCGTTTTCCGCTCGGCCACGGAAAGAGCCGGCATTCAGCTTATTGTGGACTGCCCGCCGTTGGCCGAGCCAGTCTACGTCGACCGCGCGATGTGGGAGAAGATCGTATTAAATCTACTCTCGAACGCTTTCAAGTTCACTTTTGAAGGCGAGATCGCGGTTTCCCTGCGGCAGGCCGGCCAGTACGCCGAACTCTCAGTTTCCGACACCGGCACCGGCATCCCGGAGCGCGAACTGCCAAACATCTTCGATCGTTTTCACCGTGTGGAGGGCGCGCGAGGGCGTACATATGAGGGATCCGGAATCGGCTTGGCGCTGGTTCTGGAGTTGGCGCGGCTACATGGCGGCACGGTGCGGGCAGAAAGTACCTACGGCCGAGGCAGCCGCTTTACCGTGTCCGTACCGCTGGGTAAAGCACATCTTGCTCCCGAGCAGATGGGCAGCCCCAAACAATCCTTCACCGTCGGCGCCAGAGCTTACGCAGAGGAAGTGCTGCATTGGTTGCCGGAACCGCGGAGCGCTCCTCGAGTCGCGGAAGAAGCCAAGTCTTCGCGAAGTTCCGCACCGCGTATTCTTCTGGCTGACGACAACGGCGACATGCGACGGTATCTCCAACGGCTGTTGGCGGTGAAGTACGAGGTTGAGGCGCTTGGCGACGGTGAGGCCGCAATAGCGGCCGCTCGCGAGAATCTACCCGATCTGGTGGTGGCCGATGTCATGATGCCTCGCCTGGACGGCTTCGGCCTGCTCCACGCGCTTCGAAGCGATCCACGCACCCGCGACATCCCTTTAATCATGCTCTCGGCGCGCGCTGGGGAGGAATCGCGGGTGGAAGGTCTGGAGGCAGGGGCCGACGACTACCTGATCAAGCCGTTCAGCGCGCGCGAGCTACTGGCTCGTGTTAGTGCCCGCCTGGAAATTGTCAAAGCCAACCGGGCAATCGTAGCGCGGGAGCGGGAATTAGCGCGGGAACAGGCGTTGCGTAAATCCGCGGAAGAAGCCGAGAAGAGCATCTCAACGGTGCTCGAAAGCGTAACGGACGGCTTTGTTGCACTCGACCAGAATTGGCGATATACGTATGTGAATCATGCCGCATTGGAGGGGCTGGGCCGCCGCCGCGAGGAGCTGCTCGGCCGCAACCTTTGGAAGGTGTATCCGGAAGCGCTAGGGACCATATTTGAGCGGGAATATCGGCGGGCGATGGCCGAGCGCGTCAAGTTGAGCTTCGAAAGCTATTGGGCGCCCCATGACCTTTGGCTCTCGTTGAGCGTCTATCCGTCCGCAGACGGCGGTCTGACCATTTACTCGCGCGACATCACAAAACAGAAGCGAGTTGAGCAGGCGCTTCACACCAGCGAAGAACGCTTCCGCCGCTATTTTGAACTCGGGTTGGTCGGAATGGCGATCACGTCTCCCGACAAAGGTTGGATTGAGGTCAACGACGAACTCTGCGAGATCCTGGGATACGAGCGAAGTGAGTTGATGGGGAAGACGTGGCTCGAAATGATTCATCCCGAAGATCAAGCGGCGTCCATCGCGAACTTCGCTCGCGTGCTGTCGGGAGAATGTGATGGACACACGCTAGAAAGGCGCTGGCTCCGCAAAGACAGACAGGTGATCTTCTCCTGGATCTCCTATACGTGTCTGCGGCGCGAGGACGGCTCGGTGGATTACTTCGTCGCAATGCTCGAAGATATCACGGCGCGCAAACAAGCTGAAGAGGCACGCCAGCGATCGCATATCATCATCGAAAACATCGCGGACGGATTTTTCGCAATCGATAGGGACTGGCGATACTCGTACGTGAACCCGGCCGGGGAATTGTTGGTCGGAAAAAGCAGGAGGGAACTGCTCGGCCACAATATGTGGGAGGTATTTCCTGAAACGGCAGGCACGATCTTTGAGGAGCAATATCGGCGGGCGGTCGCCGAAAACGTGCCGGTTACATTCGAGACATACTTTAAACCCTTGGACCGCTGGTTTTCGGTGAGCGCTTTTCCGTCAGGCGATGGTGGCCTAACCATCAATGGCCGCGACGTTACAGAGAAGAAGCGAGTTGAGATTGAGGTCGCCCGCAAGAACCAGGAATTACAGCGGCTGCTCGCCAAGATCCAGGAGATGGCCGAGACTGAAAGACTGGCTTTAGAGAACAAATTAGCCGCGGAACTGGCAGCCGTCACACGCCTTCACGAGTTCAGTACTAAGCTCTTGGCCAGTACCGATATCCAACCACTCCTGGACGAACTCCTGGACGCCACGATGTCTTTACAGAATGCTGACTTTGGCGCCATTCAGCTCTACAATCGGGAGTCCAAGGTCTTAAGCGTAGCTGTTCAACGTGGCTTTCAACAGGAGGTTCTAGATTACTTCACGAATGTGCGCGAAGAAGGAAACCATTGTGATAAGGCAATTAACCGGCGAGAGAGAATCATTATTGAAGACATTCACGATGATCCTCACTTTCAGCCCCACCTCCGAATCGCCGCGGCCGCCGGTTTTCGAGCCTTGCAGTCCACCCCTTTGTTTAACCGTGAAGGCGAACCACTCGGCCTAATATCTACTCACTTCCGCCAGCCCCACCGGCCATCGGATCACGAACTGAAGTTGACCGATCTCTACGCGATCCATGCCGTAGAGTTGATCATTCGCAAGCAGAGTGAGGTTGCAACGCTCCAATACCATCATGAACTACAGGCGTTGACGGCCAGACTCATTGAGGCGCAAGAGATGGAGAGCATGCACTTGGCTCGTGAACTCCACGACGTCTTCAGCCAGAAACTGGCTGTGCTTGGGATGGAGATCGCAGCGCTCGGTAATAAACTGCCGTCCCCACGGGTGTTGAAGGGCCGGTTACGCGATCTCACCGAGCAGATCGGCGCGTTAACAAGAAGTATTCATCAGATCTCACGCCAGCTACATCCGGCCATTCTGGACGAACTCGGCCTCGAAGCAGCGCTCAGGAACGAATGCTTCATCTTCTCCGATCAGCATCGCATTCCCGTAGACTTCATTTCTCACGAAGTCCCTCGGCATCTTTCCCAAGACATTTCGGTTAGCCTCTACCGGATCACACAGGAATGCCTTAGGAATATCGGCAAGCACGCCCGAGCGAAAGAGGTTCGGGTCGAGCTCACCGAAGCCGCCGACGAACTGGTTCTGACGATTAGCGATGCCGGCGACGGGTTCGATCCGCTGCAAGCCCGAGAAAAAGGTGGTTTGGGACTGATCAGTATGGAGGAACGAGCCCGGTTAGTGAGCGGGTTGTTGTCCGTCCATTCGCTGCCGGGACAAGGCACGCGTGTCGAGGTTCGGGTGCCGTCGAGGCAGAGAGAATCGTGAAACGGCCAGCTGTGCTGCTGGCTGATGATCATGAACTCATAGTCGAAGGGTTGCGTCATGTCCTGGAGCCACGTTACAGGGTCGTCGGTGTGGCCGCGGATGGACGCGCCTTATTGATCGCCGCCGAGAAGCTTCAACCTGACGTCATCATTGTCGATGTTTCCATGCCGTTGCTCAATGGGATCGATGCTGTCCGTCAGATCCGCAAGGCCAGCCAGAAGGCCAAGATTATTTTCCTCAGCATGCACCCGGATGTCGTCTTTGTTAGAGAAGCCCTTCGCGCGGGAGGTTCAGCATACGTCGTGAAAAGCTCAGCTGGTGGCGAGATCCTGACGGCACTTTATCATGTTCTCCGAGGAAGAACTTACATATCGCCGTCCATAGACCCGGGCGCGCTTGAGAGCCTAATGAAACAGAACTCCCCTGCGGGTGGCGCGGACAACCTGACGCCGCGCCAGCGTGAGGTTCTGCAACTGGTGGCCGAGGGCAGGACTACCAAGGAAATCGCGCAGATTCTAGGCCTCTCTCCGAGAACCATCGAATTCCACCGTTACCGTGTGATGAAGGCGCTCGGTCTGCACACCACCGCCGAACTGGTTCAGTTCGCCATTAGACATCACATCGTTGATCTTTAAAGGCGACGAACCGGGGCCGAAGTTTTGGCTCGTTTCGCGGTATCGTTTTATTGTCCATCAAATCGGCGTCCCGATGAGGTGCCCCGCCAAACCGCCTTGATCGCGATCAATCGCACCGTTCAGGTCGCAGCCGGAAAGATCTCGGTCAACCCTCATCGGCGAGTGTCGAAAAATCCTTTTCGCTGATTACGTGACCTTCAACTATTTCTTGCGACCTGGGCGAAAAATAGTTCCCCGAAGAACGGGGTTGGGTCGGCATCACATTTATACTGGTAATTTTACTAGGTAACCGATTCTAAACCCAAAGCACCTGTAAGTCTACAGGGAGATCGCCGCGATATGGTAACAAGCTATACGAACGATGGCGAAAGAGTGGCTCGCATTTTAGCCCCGGCGTTGCAAAAAGTCTTTTCCGGATTCAGAAGAAGGGCCCAAAGCGGAGGGCAGCGATCTCGGTCTCGGACCTCCTTCCTCCCAGGGCGTTGCAGGCGTTCCAGCTGGGGCCGCAGGCAGCAACACAAGGACATCGCAGTGATCCTGGACTTGGCTTGGGCAGGAAACCGTGCGGAACTATCGAAAAGCTTCGATGAAGAAACTCGCAGTGAACGACGTTGCCGGTGTTACTCGGATTGCAATCGCCAATCGAGTAGCTTTTCCAGATTGAGCGTGAATCTTAAGGTGAATGGTCTCTAGCAGCGTGTGGTGAAACGCAATCCGTCAGTCGCCTATGAATCTGACGTAAAGGTGGACCTCGTCACGGCAGCGAAGGGCCAGTTCCTCGACTTTTGAAACAAGCTCGCGCTCCTCTGTCGTTATCGTGTTGGATGAGACATCCTTCCACTCCAGCAAGAAGCGACGCATCTGGATACCGTTAAAAACGGTGTCTCCGTAAGGATCGATTCCTCCCAGTATCGGATGGCTCTCGACGTCGATTTGCGACAACAGCTTGCCCAAGTGGTTCTTAGGGTCGGCAACGGAGTCGATCTGCGCTCCCAACTCCGTCTGTAGTACGATTTCCAGTCCCATCGTGGTGTGCCGCAGAAAAATGATACCTCGACTGTCGGTGCGGGTGTCACGTTTGGGTCGTCGCCGACGCCGTTAGAAGCATGGCGATGGGACGAAGAACAAAGCGGGTGCGCCAAGAGGGGTTGTGGACGCCGACGGCGATGCTGCCGATGGGTGCGGGCCATCCCTTCTACCGGCGACTGAATCAGATCTTGGACGAGAGGAAGTTTGACGAGTACGTGGAAGTAATCTGCGAGCGATTCTACGCCGATGAGGTGGGCCGACCGGGTTTGTCGCCGGGGATCTATTTCCGACTGCTAATGGTGGGCTATTTCGAGGGGATCGATTCGGAACGCGGGATCGCATGGCGGGCCAACGACAGTCTGTCGATCCGATCGTTCGTGCGCATCGCGCTGGATGAAAGCGTGCCGGATCATTCGACAATCTCGCGAACCAGGCGGCTAATCGATGTGGAAACACATCAAGCAGTGTTTCAGTGGGTGCTTCAAGTGCTAGCCGCAAAGAAGCTGCTCAAGGGAACGACTATCGGCGTGGACGCGACGACGCTGGAAGCCAACGCGGCCCTGCGGTCGATCGTGCGGCGCGATACCGGAGAGAGCTACGAAGAGTTCCTCACGCGGCTGGCAAAAGAAAGCGGTATCGAGACGCCCACCAAAGAGCAGTTGGCGAAGCTGGATCGCAAGCGTCCAAAGAAAGGATCGAATGACGACTGGACGCATCCGTACGATCCGGATGCGCGCATCACCAAGATGAAAGATGGTCGGACGCATCTGGCTCACAAGGCCGAGCACGCGGTGGATATGGAGACCGGAGCGATTGTCGCGGTCACGCTGCACGGTGCTGATGTTGGAGACACAGCGACGATTCAGGAGACGGTGGCGGAAGCAGGCGAACGCATCACGACCGTGGTCGCGGATGCCGATGATGACGAAGTTGCCCAGCAGGTGAGCGCGGAGGGGCCGCGAGAGGTGGTCACCGACAAGGGCTATCATAGCCGCGCGGTGGTGAGCGAACTGACTGAGTGGGGCGTGCGCACGTACTGCTCGGAGCCGAATCGAGGACGGCAGCGGTGGACCGAGCAAGAGCTGGAACAACAGGCGGTGTATGGCAATCGCCGTCGCATTCGCGGAGAGCGAGGCCGCCGGTTGTTACGGCAACGCGGCGAGAAGCTAGAACGATGGAATCAACACCTGTACGACCGGGGCGGGATGCGACGGGTGCATCTGCGCGGCCGGGAAAATATTCTGAAGCGGCTAGTGGTGCACTCGGGCGCGGCCAATCTCGGGCTGCTGATGCGCAAACTATTCGGAAAGGGCACGCCGCGCGGCCTTGCCGGAACGTTGTTAGCTATTATTTCGGCTGCGAACGCTTCCAAACACCTCTGGTCTATCGCAGCCATGCGAATCGGGATCTTCGGCAGCTCGATGGCTCCGCGCAACACCGATCAAATGATTTCGATCGCGGCCTGAAAACAGCCCGTTTCACCTCGCGCTGCTAGACGAAGCGGGTATTAGACCCTGTGATCGGCAGACTTACTGTAGAATTCACTAGGCAAGGAGCGGAATGGAAGTTCCGATTTAGATAGGGAGCGGGAAATGTGATTGGGCCCAAATGCAATGTTGCCCGCGAATAACGAGGAGGTGTGAAAAATGGAGCAACAAGGTTTATCCGACCTCACGAGCCACGGAGATTCGACAGTTCTCAATTCGGCCGTACAGGCGGATCCAAATCATTCGACCGGTCTTGATAAGACAGCCGACCCTGAATCGGAGATTGAGAAAAGGCGGGAAGTTCGCTATCTATGTTGCGATCCTGCCGAAGTCCGGGCTCTTGGTGGGCAGGCCACATATTTGCCTGCGACAGTTATAGATATTTCGCGGTCAGGAATGCGCCTGGAGGTCGCAATCTGCCTGTTCCGAGGCCAAGAGATCGAGATCAAGTTACAGGCGAAGGCGATCATCCTAGGAGAGGTGAGGTATTCCCGGTCGGTGAAAGAAGCTTTCCACATCGGCGTTCGTATTGTAGACGTCTTTTACTCCCGCCGGCCATATATGAGCGACCATCTTCACGAAGATCAGCTATTGCTCTATATAGGGGGAAAAGGATTGAACGCCACGGAAGTTTTGGGGGTGCGAGATCATCTTCGGCTGTGCAAGGCTTGCTCGGAGCAATACAGTCATGCGGTCAAGCTCACGAAACGGCTGCGACACGGGGCATCGGAACTATAACGCGCTTGGGCGTTGCGTAATGCAGCGAATTGCTTGTAGCGACGATCCTGAAAACGCGACCTCAAAAGCGCCCGGTCGAGTGAGACTACAACCATGTGCAGACAGCAGTGAGCTTACTGGCTTGTAGCCAACTGGCGCATGGTTGGAGTCCGAATCGCTGGCAGCGTAAGCTTCTTAACTAAAGTTAGTGTATTATACAATACCATTGCCTAAATATTGAGGTTGCACAAAGAAATTTTACGGTTTGACGACACGATGTAAGGTTTTTGAAAAGCTTTGTTAGTAATTAACCTTAGTTCCGAAGTACTATGGGGGTGCACACACTCATCAAAAGGAGTCGGTTGGCGATCAGGGACGTTCACGCCCAATATCGAGCCAAACTAACGGTCGCGAAACCCGTGGCCTTTCCGGTGGTGGGAATTGGGGCATCTGCCGGGGGCCTGGACGCTTTTGCGGAAATGCTGACTGGTTTGCCTCCGCGTACGGGAATGGCTTTCGTCTTGGTTCAGCATTTGGATCCGACTCATGAAAGTATTCTGGTGGAAATTCTGGCACGGAAGTCCGTTCTTCCCGTGAGCCAGGTGACTGACGGAATGGTCCTGGAACCCAACCACGTGTATGTCAATCCGCCCAATGCCAGGATGGAAATTGACGGCGGGTTACTAAGACTGACGGCGCGAGCCGGGCCGGGCCACAAACACATGCCGATTGACCATTTTTTTAAGTCGCTCGCGGCATATGGCAAAGGCAGCGCAATTGGCGTGGTCCTTTCGGGAACAGCTAAAGACGGCACATTTGGGCTAAAGGCGATCAAGGCTGAAGGAGGCACTTGCTTCGCTCAAGATGAAGAATCCGCCAAATTCCCTGGCATGCCCGCTAGCGCCAAAGCCGCGGGCTGTGTCGACTACGTTTTGCCGCCGCGCAAGATCGCCGCTGAACTCGTGCAAATTGCCAGCCAACTGAGCACTCGCCCGCCGGACTCCGCTCCGTCCGACATTCTTCCGGCAGGGAGCGAGGGCGAAGTGCGAAAACTCCTTCTCTTAATCCGAAGCGCCACGGGCGTAGATTTCTCTCACTACAAGTCCACTACGGTACATCGCCGCATCGCCAAGCGGATGCTTCAAAAAAAGATCTCGAATGTCGGCGAACTTGTCGAGTCTCTTCAGGGAAACAGCGACGAAGTGGAAGCTTTATACCAGGATCTTTTGATTCATGTTACGAGCTTTTTCCGCGAACCGGATGCATTTCTGGCCCTCAAAAGCAGCATCCTTCCGCGGTTGCTCGCCGGCGACATAGCTGTTACAGGGTTGCGCGTGTGGGTACCGGGCTGTTCGAGTGGGGAGGAGGCCTACTCGATAGCGATCGCCGTGACCGAGCACCTCGGCGACCGTTTGGGTAAAGTACGGGTGCAGATCTTCGCCACGGACCTCAGTGAGCCGTTGATCGAGCGTGCCCGCGCGGGAGTTTACCCTGGGACTTCGCTGGCCCAAGTTAGCCCGGAACGTCTGGCTAAGTTCTTCGTCAAGGCGGCCGGCGGCTACCGGGTGACTGAACCGATTCGGGATATGTGCGTATTCGCGCGCCAGGACTTGACTCAGGATCCACCCTTTTCCCACATCGACCTGATCAGTTGCCGAAATGTCCTGATCCACCTTGATCCCGTTCTTCAGAGGAAAATACTCGCCGCCTTCCACTACGCGTTAAATGACAGCGGAATCCTCCTCTTGGGTAAATCGGAATCGGAATCGGAATCTCTGAACGCATTCCCGCATCTTTTTACGCCGCCGGAGCAAGGCAAATTCTTTCGCAAGAGAGCAGCCAGTAATCTGCAAGTAAGGAGAGCGGCCATCCACCCTAGCCGTAGCGTGCCAACCGGCAAACCGGCCAAACCTACGCCGTGGGCCGCGGACTTGCGGAGTGAAGCCGATCAGATCGTTTGGAGCCGGTATGGACATGCTGGAATCATTGTGAACGAGAATCTGCAGATTATCCATTTCCGGGGAGACACAAGTCAGTATCTGGCGCCGGCTGCGGGGACGGCTAGCCTAAACATATTGAAGATGGTCAAGCGCGAGTTGTTGGTGGATCTGCGGGCTGCGTTTCACCAAGTCAAAAGACACAACATATCCGCCAGAAAAGATATCGCCCTCCAAATTGGAAATCGCACCGTTCGCGTATGCCTGGACGTGATACCGCTTGCTTCGATAGACACACCTGAGCGACACTTCTTAGTCTTAATCGAGGAGACGCGGTCTCGCCCAGTAAAGACGGCTGTCACGTCGAAAGGCGGCATCACCGCGATCGTGAAGCTCCAGAAGGAACTAAAAGCAACCACGGAATACTTGCAGGCCGTCATCGAGGAACAGGAGACCACCAACGACGAGTTGAAGGCTGCCAATGACGACGTTCTGTCAAACAATGAGGAACTGCAAAGCATTAATGAGGAGCTTGAGACCGCCACGGAGCAGCTGCAATCCACCAACAAGGAATTGGCAACACTCACGGACTTACAGTCGGCCCACAACAGTCAACTGAAGCACGTGAATGACGATCTCAGCAACGTATTGAACGGACTTCAGATGCCAATCCTTCTCTTGGGAAACGACCTGCGTATCCGGAGATTCACACCGCGGGCGCAGGAGGCGTTCAATATGCTGCCGGCCGACATAGGCAGGCCGATTCACAATATTAAGCCCAATCTGGACTTACTCGATCTGCAATCGCTCATTTCATCTGCGATCGAGACCCACGCCCCGCAGGACCACGAGGTGAGAGATCTGAATGGCCATTACTACGCGATGAACGTGAGGCCGTACGTCACTTCGGATAACAAAATCGAGGGAGCTTTGATAGCGCTGGTCGACACCGACAAAATAAAGAGGACTCTTCAGAAGGCCGAGCGAACGCGCGATTATGCCAGTGCCATTGTGGATACAGTGCGGCAACCGTTGGTGGTGCTTGATACTGGCTTGCGGGTGGTAACAGCCAACCGCTCATTCTGCGAGTGTTTTCAGGTTTCGCGCGAGGAGGTCGAAAATCGGGAGATCTTTGACCTTTGTGGAGGGGGCTGGGCTAGTCCTGATCTGCGCGAACTGCTAGAGAAGATTCTCATCGAGAACAGCCGCTTCGAGAACCTTAAGCTCGTTCACACGTTCCCGCGAGTTGGCCGGCGAATACTGTTACTGAACGCGCGGCGGCTGGCGTGGGAGGCCGAAACGTCAGGCTTAATTCTGCTGGCCATGGAGGATATCACTGAGCGCGAGTCGATAACGGCGGATCTTCGGGACAGCCGCGAGCGTCTGAGGGATCTGACCGCCAGCCTGCTCACCGCCCAAGATGAAGAGAGGCGGAGAATATCCCGGGAACTTCACGACGACCTGGATCAGAAGGTTGCGATGCTTATCGTTGAGATGGAAATGCTGGAGAAGGCTCCTCCTCGCACCTCCGCTAAATCTATTCGGAACCAACTCAGTTCCCTCCGCGCTCAGACCGAAAGTATCTGCGACGACTTGCGGGATACAGCCCATCGGCTCCATACCTCCGTGGTTGACAATCTGGGATTATCGGCTGCTTTGCGGTCATTGTGCGCCGACTTCTCCAAGCAAGAGAAGATGAACGTCCATTTCCGTCAGCGAAACGTCGATATCCCCATACCGCCAAACATCGGGCTTTGCCTCTATCGTATAACACAAGAAGCCCTACGTAATGTGGGAAAACATTCGGGCGCGCGCCACGCAACCGTTTCGTTATTGTACGCAAACGGTCGAATTCTGCTTTCCATTCACGATACCGGTGCAGGATTCGATCTGGCGATGATAGGAGCCAAGAAAGGTCTGGGAATTGTCAGCATGGAAGAGCGTGTGCGGTTGGTAGGAGGGACCATGACGATCCGGTCAGCTTCCGGCCGCGGGATGCGCGTCATGGTTGAGGTCGCCTTGGCCGGAGCTAAGTCATGAAGCTGACTCGGGTCGTGATGGCCGACGACCACAGCCTGGTATTACAGGGAATTCAGAAGCTCCTTGAAAACGATTTACAAATAGTTGGAACAGTCAACGATGGTCACGAACTGTTACGGGTCGTCGAGCAACACCGACCGGACGTGATACTGCTGGACATATCCATGCCGCTATTGAATGGGATTGATGCTTGCCGTCAGTTAATGAAGTCCCTGCCCAAAACACGAGTCATTTTCTTGACCATGTATACGGATTTGTCGTTCGTAGAAGAAGCCTTCCGCGCTGGTGGCGCGGGCTACATCCTTAAGCGCTCCGCGGCGTCAGAAATCACTGACGCCATCAATGTCGTAATGCGAGGCGGGAGGTATGTAACTCGGCTGATCCCTTGGGAGCACTCGACCACCGAAAGAAGGTACACTGACGCAAACGAGAGGGAATCGGAAAAGGTAACGCAACGCCAGCGAGAAGTGCTTCAGTTAGTGGCTGAGGGCCGGGCCAACAAGGAAATCGCTGCTCTGCTGCACGTATCTGAAAAAACCATTGATTATCACAAATCCAGAATCAAGCGCACATTACAACTCGGCTCAACCGCAGAGTTGACTCAGTTCGCGATCAAACACCACATTATCGGACTAGAGTAGCGCCAAGTTTCTCTATACCCTGATCGGAGAGCCGGCCAAGCCGGTGGCCCGCGTAGCCGATGATCTGGGCCAGCACACTATCAGACCAGGGCGGCGTTCCCTCAGTACTTCTGCGGACAAACTGGCGAATTCACTAGGAGTTTGAGACACGGAATCTGACGACATAAGACTATATTTGTGAAGTTCAGCGCCGTTTTAGACATGTGATTTTGACTCACGAGTGAACGGCCCGACCAAACTGACGCTGCGGGTGGATGGGAAGCCGACGTGATGCTCAATCCGTGCCCGTGTGAGCCGAGGTTATTGTGATATGAACACTGAGCATTTGAGAGTGCTGTTGATTGAAGACTCGCCCGTCACCACCGAACTCTGCTTGGAGGCTTTCAAGAGTGCGGGACGTTCTGTCTGCATGGACGTTTGCAGGGACAAGGGAGAGTTCGAGCAGAGGATTGCCGGCACGAATTATGACGTCATTGTGTCGGCCTACGACTTAACGAATTGGAAACCGATAGAAACCATGGAGATCGTGCGGCGAATGGGAAAAAGGATCCCCACGATTGTCGTCGCTGGACCCCTGGGTGAAGAGTTCGCAGTTGAGTGCGTCCGGGAGGGCGCCGCCGATTACGTCCTCAAAGAGGGGCTGGGCCGTTTGCCATTCGCCGTCCGTAGGGCCATCGACGAAAATGTCGTGCGCTGGCGGACCCAACTTCTGGCGGAGGCGCTAGTTAATCAAAGAGAGGCGATCGTGATCGCCGAAGTGTCGGCTGATCTGGCGAATTCAAAGATTGTGGCGGTGAACGCTGCCTTTACGCGAATGACAGGGCATACCGCCGACGACTTAATTGGAAAACCATTGAGTTGTCTTCAGGCCGTCGAGGCTGGCAAGGACGTGTTGGCGAATCGAGAGGGGAGGCTGCCTAATCTCGATTGCGCGACGACCGAGATCGGCCAGCCGCACAGCGGCGGCTTCTCATACGACGGCAAGCAGACATTACCCATCCATGATTCTTCAGGCCAGGTCAGCCATCATGTCGTGATTTATCGTGATGGAAGCGTCGATCAACCCAAGGCCGCCGAATTGGCACGTTCCAACGAGGAGCTGATCCGCCATGCAGAAGAGCTCAAGGAAGTGGCGCGGCGCGCCGAGACGGAAAGTCGTGCCAACAGCGATTTAGTGGTGTCCCTAAGCCACGAAATCCGGACGCCTATGACCGTAATTGTTGGGATGGCCGAAGTGCTTTCCGGCTCGCCACTGACTACGGAGCAAGCTAAGTATGTGGAGATCATTCAACGTGCAGGCGAGGACCTGCTCGTTATGGTGAATCACCTTCTGGACCTCTCCAAGATTGAATCGGGGAAGTTCGATCTGGAACGCATAGAGTTTGATCTGAATGCAGTTCTCACACAGATAACCGCCCTTTTCGACATCCCTGCCCGCGCCAAGGGATTGAGCCTTTCATTTCGCGTTGTCGCAGGCACTCCAACCCGCCTCATTGGTGATCCCTATCAATTGAAGCAGGTCCTGACAAACCTGATTGGCAATGCCATCAAATTTACCGAAAAGGGTTCCATCACTGTTGAAGCTAGACTGGGCGAGATACTCCATAGTCCGGATTGTTCGCTTCAGTTCACGGTCACGGACACCGGCGTGGGAATACCTGACGACAAGAAGGATGTAATTTTCGAGCACTTTGCTCAAGCGGAATGCTCTTTTCCGCGGCTTTACGGAGGCACCGGTCTGGGCCTGGCGATCTGCCGGGCTTTGATCGAAAAAATGAAGGGCACGATCATGGTTGAAAGCAGGCTTGGATTGGGAAGCAAATTTCACTTTACCGCCCAGTTCGGCATGCAATCGGGTTGTCCGGCGGCAGTACTCGAACCGAAGCCTTTGAGGATTCTCCTTTGCGAAGATTCTCAGGACAATGCGCTCTTGGTGAGTACACATCTGAGGGCCACGCGGTATGAGATCGTGCATGTGCCCGATGGCAAAGCAGGGGTAGAAAGATTCAAGAACGAGATATTTGATGCGGTGCTCATGGATACGCAGCTGCCAGTGCTTGACGGTTGGGAAGCCACGCGACGAATTCGCCAATGGGAAGCCAATCTGGGCCGGAATCCAACGCCGATAGTGGCGTTGACCACGCACGCCCAGGAGGAGCAGTTTGCGACGGGCGAGGCTTCGGGCTTTACCGGGTTTCTGAGGAAGCCGCTCAGGAAGACTACGCTGTTAGCGGCGTTGGCGAAGCAAATTCCTCAGAAAAACGCCGACCACAACGACTGTGTGTTGCCCGAAGAGGTCCAGAGGCTTGTACCTAACTATCTCGAACAGAAACGCGGCGATCTGCTCAGGCTGTGGTCAGCTATCAAAGCAGCTGACTATGCCACAATTTCGACTGTCGGCCATCAATTGAAAGCCTCGGGAACGTCCTTTGGATTTATCGAGTTCTCCGAGATCGGCAGCGCTATCGAGCGAGCCGGCAAAAGCCAGGATCTAGGCGAATCGCGGACGCAAGCAGAGTTACTCGAGGATTCTCTGTCTCTCCTCTTTGCTGCAACTTCTAACACTCTCTGACCTATGGAAAAACTGGAAGGTAACCAATTGTTAACCAGCGTTGTTATATCTCCGCAATCCAACCGCAACGGGGATCTCTCGGCGGCTCTCAGCAAGTTCAGCCAGCTCCGGATTCTCCGAACGTTCGAACAATATCCGTCCGAAGAGGAACTGGGTCGCTTCCTTCAGTTGGCAGGTCCAGCCATTGTTTTCCTCGGCACCGAAGACTTCGCCCGCACGATCCGACTCGCAGTCGCCGTAGACCGCGCGGAAACTGGAGCCCAGGTCGTGGTTGTCGGCGATGTCCGCGACCAGCAGGTTCTGATGGAAGGCATGCAAGCGGGGATCCGAGAGTTTCTACCTCTACCGATTGACAACCGCAGGCTGAATGAAACCATGTGCCGGATCCTGGAGATCCTGGAACGGAAACCGCTAACGTTCAAAAGTACTGATGCTGTGTTCAGCTTCTTGCCCGCCAAGCCGGGCGATGGCGCTTCTACCGTTGCCGTCAACGTGTGCTCCGCGATCGCCCGGCGTTCCCAAGGCAAAACGCTTCTCGCGGACTTCGATTTGAATCTGGGCATGGTCTCCTTTCTGTTGAAGGTCACGAACGGCCGCTCGGTTCTTGACGCACTCAGCGTCATTGACAACATGGATGATGCTCTGTGGGGAAATATCGTTTTGAAGCGGGATAATATGGACGTGCTTTGTTCCGGGCGGCTTGAACCGACAAACGAAATCGACCTCTCCCCGGCTGAAAAGGTTTTGCAATTCGCCAGGCGCGCCTACACCACGGTATGCCTCGATTTATCAGGCAACATGGAACCATTCACCCTGGCGCTTTTGAACCAATCGAAGGAAATCTTCGTAGTCTGCACGACGGACCTTCCCTCGCTTCACTTCGCTCGAGCTAAAGCTCAATTCTTGCGCGAGTCAGGATACTCGGACCGCTCATCGGTGGTGATAAACCGTTCCCAGCTACGGAACCCATTCTCCATCGGCGAGCTGGAAAAGGTGCTGGGACTGCGAGTTCGGTTTTCGCTTCCCAATGACCCCCGGTGCGTCAGCGATGCCATGTGTGAAGGAACACCCGTCAAATCCAAGAGCGGCTTGGGTCGTCAGTTTGATACTTTTGCGGAAAGCCTAATTGGCATGGAAGCCGCTCCATCAAGAGCGAATAAGCGCCGTTTTATCGATTTCTTCGCGATCGATCCCTCAGGCTACGATGCTGCAACCCAGAAGCGACGTTGAAGGGACGCCACCTAAGGACCACTTATGAATGAGAATGAGACAACAAAAGCACAGTTTGATTGCGTAGGCGAGGAAGCGCCTAACGCTGAGTGGCACGCGAAGGCGGCGCGAAGAGATCGGCTGCTCGTGAGAATGAACCATCGGATCCGGACGGCAGTCAACGTGATCCTGGGTCTGACGGACGTCATCCGGGAGTCGGAGCTAAGCCCGACCATATCCAATAGCGTGAATGTGGTGCGAACCAGCGCCGAGAGTTTGCTCAAAGAGAGTGCCGAGATCATTGATCTTACCAGGGCGGAGCTCGGTAGTCTTCGGTTGTCCTCGACTAGCTTCAGCCTGTTTCACTCTTTGCAACAGGCGATGGATCTGATGTCCATCCTGGCCAGCTGTAAGCGGGTCACACTCAGGTTTCATATCTCACGCAAAGCGCCTCTCGTCTTGATCGGTGATCCGGTACGCCTTAACCAGATCGTGATAACGCTGGTGCGCGCCGCCATCCTACGGCTCGAGCAAGGCGAAATCTCAGTCAGCGTGGAGCAGGATTTTAGCGATAAGGAGGGAGTCAGGATCAAGTTCAGCGTAGGCGACAATGGATTGCGCATTCCTCCCGAGATGATAGACGGAATGTTGGACGGGGATTTTGAACACGAAGCGACGCCGGGTGGCCCCGATGTTGCTCTAATACTCGCCAGACATCTGGCGAGGATGATGGGCGGCGATCTATGGGCCGAAGTGGAACCGCCCGTGGGAGCTGTGTTCCATTTCAATGTTAATCTCCCCCTGGCGCCAGTGGTGAATTTCCAAAATCCGGACAGAGCGGGAGCCAAAGTCCGAACCGTCCGTCGGCCCCTGAAAATCCTGGCTGCCGATGATTCTTCCGACACTCTTTTGCTGATTCGAGCTTTCTTAAAGGATATGCCCTGGGAGATCGAGACGGCCGACAACGGGCGAACGGCATCGGAGATGGCAATAAAGAAGCCCTACGACCTGATTCTGATGGACCTCGACATGCCAGAGATGAACGGATACTCTGCTACGCGCGTCATTAGAAGCTCAGAGTGCTTGAACGAAATGTCTGCTGTGCCAATCGTGGCGTTGACGGCTCACAACGAGGTTGAGGCCGCTTCGAAGAGTATCGAGGCCGGGTGCACGGCGCATGTCACGAAACCGATTCGAAGGGCCGCTCTTATCGATACAATCGAACGCTATGCCGTCGACACTCGAAACGATTTGGTTCACCACTGAGCACGCTGTTTGAGGGATATTCTGAAGCCCGATTCACGAAGAGCCACGCTTGACGATGAGGAAGGAGCGGTCATGATCATAGCGCTTTCGAGGTTCAAGGTGACGAACGGCCAGGAGGACTCCGTGGCTCGCGCGTTTCTAGATCGCCCACGGCTGGTGGAAAACGCCGAAGGTTTCCTGGGGATGGAAGTGTTCACCGAGAGCACCGACGCTTCTATCTTTTACCTATTCACGCGTTGGACCACCGAATCCGCTTTCCGACAGTGGCACTCGAGCGACGCGCACCGCGCCTCGCACAAGGGTATCCCGAAGGGCGTAAATCTCGATGCTGGACATACACAATTGTTAGTCCTGAACCATCTATGCGACTGAATGCGGAGGGAATCGCAGCCGGCATGGTCCTCAAGGAATGCCGCGACGCGATCGCCGAGCGGGTCACTAACCTTTTCTTCGAGGCCCGTCCACAACTCGAACAGCGCTGGCAAGGCGCCCGGCAAAAGGTCGTCGAGGATAACCGCTACCACCTCGACTACCTTTGCGAAGCTCTTTTCTTTGGGCGGCCGGCGCTGTTTACCGAATACGCCGGCTGGGCCGCGGAGTTGCTGGAGCGCCTGAATATTCCCCGCGAAACCTTGGCTTTCGACCTGGAGCTGATGCGGGCTGCGGTGGCTTCTGAACTGCCGGAGCAGGGCGGAACATTGGCCTGTCAGTACCTGGACGCGGCGATTGCGAATGTTGAGGGCAGCGTGTCCGTCCCAGCTACACACATCGGCGGAACCGGGCCGCTGGACGGCCTGGCGCGCGAGTATCTGGCGGCCCTGCTGCGTGGGGAGCGGCACTCGGCGAGTGCTCTCATCTTCGCCGCAGTCGACGGTGGAACGTCGATCAAGGATATCTACCTTCTCGTCTTCCAAAGAGTGCAGCATGAGGTAGGGCGGCTTTGGCACTCCAACGAGATTGGCGTCGCCCAGGAGCACTATTGTACCGCCTGTACACAATTGATCATGTCGCAACTCTACCCACGTGTCTTTTCAACCGAGAGAAACGGCCGACGGTTGGTGTCGACGTGCGTCGGCGGAGATCTACACGAAATCGGCGCGCGCATGGTGAGTGATTTCTTCGAAATGGAGGGCTGGGACACGTTCTTTCTGGGCGCGAACACTCCTATTTCCGGGACACTGCAGCAAGTGACCGAACGGAAACCCCATGTGCTGGCAATCTCCGCCACCATGTCGTTCAATGTGAAACGCGTGGAGGACCTGATCGCCGCCACGCGCGCCGCCGGGAGTCCGCCGCGCATTCTGGTCGGCGGAGCTGCGTTCAATTCCTTGCCTGGTTTGTGGAAGGACGTCGGCGCCGATGGTTATGCCCGGAACGCCGCCGATGCCATAGCCCTAGCGGAGGCCTGGAGCGAATGATTCCCAGCCACCCAAGCACCGCCGGTATTGCTTTGGCGTGCAACGCCGAAGGGCGCGTCATCGAGATTCTCGCGGATCAACTCGGCTTAGCGGATTGCTTTCCTACTGGGCACCTGTTCACCTCGTGCCTGGCGTCCGGTAGCCTGGCAAAGAGCCTCGACTTCCAAGCGGAGGTCCGTTCCCGTGAAGCAGCGTTCGAATGCGAGCTCCAAATCGCTCCTGAAAACGGTCCCGTGCGCACGCTGTGCTTCGCCGGCTGCATTATGGACAAGCAAATGCTAATCCTGGGTGCAGCGACGAGCGGCCAACTGCTCGGCTTTTTCGATGATCTGATGCGCATTCAAAACGAACAGATCAACTGGGGGCGATTCGCGCTCAAAGAGATGTCCCTGAGGGAGGCGGTGGTGCGTCGTTTTCAGGAAGACTGCTACAAGGAGCTCATGCAGCTTAATAACGAGCTTACCAACGCGCAACGTGAACTTGCCAAACAGAATACTACTCTCGCACGCCTTAACGAGCAGAAAACTCAGTTTCTAGGCATGGCGGCGCACGACCTGCGCACCCCGATTGGCGCTATCTTAACCTTCAGCGGCTTTCTGTCCGAAGACGCGGCCGGAGTTCTCAACCGCGAGCAACTCGAATTTCTCTCGCTCATCCAGAGCTCGAGCGAGTTCATGCTGCAGTTGATCGACAACTTCCTCGACGTCTCCGCAATCGAGTCGGGCCATCTGAATCTAGATCGGCAGATGCTTGATCCGCGCCAGCTGCTCGAATACAGCGTACGACTTAACGCCGTTCTGGCGCAAAAGAAGCGGATTCAGGTCGTTCTTCAGGTCGAAGACTTACTTCCAAGGCTTTGTGTTGACGAAGGGAAGATCACCCAGGTATTGAACAATCTGATCTCCAATGCCCTCAAGTTTTCGCAGCCCGGAACCATGGTCGCGGTCCGCGCGGCGCCTGAAAACGGTGGACTCCGGGTTGCGGTGCACGATCAGGGGCCGGGTATCCCGGCGGCCGAACATAGCAAGCTGTTTCAACCCTTCGGCAAGACTAGTGTTCGCAGCACTGCGGGCGAGAGCAGCACAGGGTTGGGCCTGGCCATCGTTCGGAAAATCGTGGAAGGACATGGCGGACGCATCTGGGTCGAAAGTGAGGTTGGCGTTGGATCGGTATTCCTCTTTACGCTGCCGCCATATAGGGATCCTGAGTCCATCCCGTGCGATGGTTGAACTGGGGATTTCTCTAGGAGTTAGGCCTAGTGAGTCTACCGATAATAGGGTTATAGAGTGAATAGGGCAGCTAGGGCTGCCTTACGCCACTGGGAGCAGAAAGGAGCAACTAGGCTTGTGGGAAGGTGTAGCAGAACTTCATGACTTTCGAGAACAACCACAGGAGCCAGCCTAAGGCGCTCCCAAAAGCAAAGACGGGAATTTCAGGCCTCGACGATATCACGTATGGTGGGTTGCCGGCCGGTCGGACGACACTGGTCTGCGGCGGCCCCGGCTGCGGCAAAACCATCCTGGCTGTGGAGTTCCTTGTGCGTGGCGCCCGGGAATTCGATGAGCCCGGGTTATTTGTGTCCTTTGAGGAGGACAAGGAGCAACTCATCGAGAACTTCGCTTCCCTCGGGTTCGACATCGAGGATCTGATCCGGAAAAAGAAGCTGAAAATCGTCCAGGTGGCGGTTTCCAAACAAGAACTTATCCAATCCGGTTCATTCACTTTGGATGGGTTGCTGATCCTACTGGACCATGCCATTAGGGAACTGGGGGCCAGGCGGGTAGTACTGGACACGCTCGAATCGGTTTTCGCCGCTCTCAGTAATACAGAAAACCTGCGCACCGAGGTTGCGGGTCTGTTCCAGTGGCTGAAGGATAAGGGCGTGACAGCCGTGATCACCGGAGAGCGCCACAACGCCGAACTCACGAAATACGGCTTTGAAGAGTACGTCTCCGATTGCGTTATCCTGCTGGACCACAGGATTACAGACCAGACATCCAAACGGCGGATGCGAATTATCAAATACCGCGGGTCGTCCCATAGCGCCGATGAGGTTCCGTTCTTGATCGGAGACACAGGATTGTCCGTGTTCCCAATATCGTCGCTCCAACTTAACCACGTCGCAGGCATTCGACGCGTCAGTACGGGAATTAAGGACCTGGATACGATGCTGGAAGACAAAGGGTATTTCGAAGGGACGACGGTGCTCATATCGGGAAGAGCTGGTACCGGCAAGAGTAGTTTGGCGGCGACCTTCGCTCTCGCCGCCGTCGACCGGGGTGAGCGTTGTCTTTATTTCTCCTTTGAGGAATCGGGATCTCAAATTGAGCGCAATATGAAGTCGTTGGGGATAGATCTCGCCCCGTCGCTAGAGAGTGGATTGCTGACGATCCTCGCATTCCGTCCAACCTTCCGCGGACTGGAAGAGCATCTCGTTGCCATTTTACGGGAGACCGAAAACATCAAACCTACCTGCGTGGTAATGGACCCCGTCACGAATTTCGTCTCCCAAGGAGGCGTGGCTGAAGTCAAGTCCATGCTCACGCGCGTTTTAGATGTGCTCAAACGCCAACGCATTACCTTGCTGATGACCGCTCTCACGAGGGGCGACATGCGTAGGCTAAGTGAAACTGAGGTGAATTTGTCGTCCCTGGTGGATACGTGGATCGCCCTCGATCTGGAATTTACGGGCGAAAAGCGCCGTCGCAGTCTCTACGTCGTCAAATCCCGCGGCATGGGACATTCGCACAAGACCAGTGAAATGATCATGTCGGCCCGCGGCCTGTCCCTGGTGGGCACAATAGAAGCCGAAGGCGCCTATGACAGATGATGCTTCTGAATCGATGGTGTTGCACCTTTACATTGCTGGCATGACGGCGGCCGCTATGCACGCCCGCACAAATATTCTCGGGATCTGTGAAAAGCACCTCCCAGGACGATACAGCCTTGAGGTGATCGACCTCATTGAAAAGCCCGAACTGGCGGAAGGCCGTCAGATAATCGCTGTGCCGACACTGGTGCGAAAGAACCCACCCCTGCGCAAGATCGTGGGCGATCTGTCGAACTCAGACAAGGTAATGTCGGGCCTGGAGATTGTCCCCAGACAGGCTTAGCGCAAGGCTTTGATTGCCGCTGAACACTTGTAGGTGAAGGGGCGTCGGAAAAGTGACGAAAAACGCCGATCTCGCCCGAACCGTTATAGAGTATTCCTTCGATGGTTTGCTCGTAATCGATGCTGAGGGCTTCGTTCAGTTTGCGAACCCGGCAGCGATCTCTATGTTCAGGCACCAAACCGACCAACTGACCGGGTTTCACATCGGAGTCCCGGCCATTAACGAGCCGGTGGAAATTACTCTCCCAGGCCTCAACGGTGCTTGTCATGTGGAAATGCGATCGACAGAGATGGTCTGGGAAGGCCGAGCTGCAAACCTGGCCTGTCTTCGGGATATAACCGACCGCAAGAAAGCAGAGGAAGCGGTACGAAAGCAGGCTGAGGAACTGCGCGAGAGAAACCACGAACTGATACGCTTCAACAGCGCGGCTGTGGGGCGTGAACTGCGTATGATCGAACTCAAACAGGAAGTAAACCAACTGTGCGTGTGTATGGGCCATTCTGTCCGCTATCGGGTGACTGAAGATTCGACAATCCTGCCGGCTTCCACTTCGGATCAGGTATGACTCCCAAGAGTACGCGCGTTGAAGGAGCCATCGTGATTTGGGACGCACTGGCCGATGGGCCAACTATCGTCGGCGAAAGGGCCATTTGGCGGGATGGCCGACCGAACAACGGACGCAAGTCTATGCTCCGCTGCCTGACGCCACACAGCGAGTTGGAGACCTGGGTCAAAGAGGTCGGGCGGAATGCTTGACGATGTTGCTGTCGCCGAAGTTGCGCGAACCTACTTGCTTGAAATCGCGCCGGTGCTTGCGCTGCGAATCGACGGCGCGGCTCGACTAGTCGACGCCAACGCTCAGGCGCGGCGCTTGTTGGGTAATGAAGCTATTGGCCGTCCTTGGTCACAGAGGGTCCTGTATTGCTCCGGTTCACTCGATCTGGCCGCTCCGGTTGATGCGGGCGGAGCTATTCATCGCGTCACGCTGAGTACCGTCTCGGGAATGCCTCAGACGCTATATTTTCGGTTCTTTCCATTGCCAGACGGGACGCTCGCCCTGGGAAGTCTTAACCTGCACTCACAACAGAACCTGTCCGTCGAGCTGCTGGCGCTGAATGGCGAGTTGAACGATCTGACCCGCCAATTGCATCAGGCCAACGCGGAGCTGCGGGAGGTACATGAGCTCAAGAACCGACTGGCAGCGGAGATGGAGGAGCACAATAGAACGCTGCATCAACAGACCCTTGCGTCCCTCAACCTAATGGAAGATGCTGTAGCAGCACAAAAACGTGCCGAGCGAACGAATCAAGCGCTCCAGGTCAGCGAAGCACAGTTCCGCGCCTTGGTGGAGGGCGCACCGGACGCGATTTACGTAGTCACCGAATCCAGCTTCGTCTACTTGAATCTGGCCGCCTGCCGCCTGTTCGGGGCAGAGTCGCGCGAACACCTCGTCGGCCAGTCCGTGTTGGACCGCTGCCACCCATCGATACTCAGCAGCGCTCGCAGCCGCTTGCAAAAATTATTTCGCGAGCGAGAATCCGTCCCGACCATTGAACAGACCTTCGTTAGGCTGGATGGAAGCCTGGTTTCCGTGGATGTCACATCAGTACCCATTACATATGAGGGAAAACAAAGAGCCGTGGCGTTCGCTCGGGACATCACCGAGCGCAAGAAGGCGCAGGAGGCTGTGAGTGAGAGTGAAAAGAGATATCGCAGCACCTTGGAATCGGCGCCCGACCCCATCGTCGTTGTCGATCGGAGAGCCCGAATCATTCTGGTAAACTCCGAATCGGAAAGAGTATTCGGCTATCAACGTGAGGAATTGATTGGACAATCCATAGACTTGATCCTCCCTTCCAGCTTTTGGGCATGTGAAAACATCGCTGAACAGGATTTCCGGTTGGCCATTCGACGAGCCGCTTCTGCCACCGAAGGATATGCGACTCGCAAAGATGGCGTCGAAATCCCTGTCGAGGTTCGCCTTAGTCCGGACACGGGACCCGACGTAATATTTTCGATTCGCGACCTTTCGGAGTTAAGACGGGCTGAAGCGAAGTTTCAACGGCTGCTGGAAGCTGCGCCCGATGCAATCGTGGTGGCGAATGAAGAAGGACAGGTCGTCCTGATGAATACTCAGGCAGAGAAGATGTTTGGCTATTCCAGCGCAAAGTTGCTCGCCGGACATTTGCATCTTTCGTTTCCTGGAGACTTCCAACGCGAAAAGTCGGGCGAACTGTTTGGATTTCGCGCGGATGGCAGCGAGTTCCCAATCGAAGTGACTCTGAGTCCGCTCCAGATGAACGATGGAGTGTTCGCTGTCAGGTCAATTCGCGACGTCACTGAGCGGAAGGAGACCGAGCGCAGAAGCCGGCAGCTCGAAATTTTGGCGGCCGAGGCAGAGGCGGCCAACAAGGCTAAAAGTATGTTTCTCTCGACTATGTCTCACGAAATTCGGACCCCCCTTAACGCCATTCTCGGGTACACGCAGTTAATGTTGCGGGATCCCAGCCTCGGGGGCAGCGCACAAGCGAATCTGAAGATCGTGAACCGGAGCGGGGAGCACCTGCTGAACATCATCAACGACGTACTGGACATGGCGAAAATCGAAGCTGGTCGCATGCAACTCACGCTAAGAGCCTTCAACCTCAGTAATCTGCTGCTGGATATGGAGTCCATGTTTCGCTTGCGAGCCGAGGCGAAACGAATCCACTTCGAGGTGCACCTCACGGGCGAACCGATGGAGTACATTGTGGCCGATGAAGGAAAGATACGTCAGGTACTGATCAATCTTCTCGGAAACGCTGTCAAGTTTACAGAACGCGGACGAATCAACCTGAACGTCTCTGTGCGTTACACAAACGACCGTCTATGGCTAGTGGCCCAAGTCGAGGACACCGGTCTCGGCCTTACTGTTCAGGAACAAAGCAGGCTGTTCCGGCCATTCGTCCAAGCGCATGCCGGCGAGCAAGCTCACAATGGTGGCACCGGCCTCGGCCTTGCCATCAGCCAAGGGATAGCAAAGCTGATGGACGGAAGCATCTTCGTCAGCAGCCTGCCGGGCAACGGTTCAACGTTCACCCTCGAAATCCCCATAAGGTCAGGTGACGCCCCAGACCTTCGCAAAGCGTCCCTCGGTCGTGGACGTGTGCTCAACATCCAGACTGGACAAGAAATTCCCCGTATCCTCATTGCTGACGACGTGATGGACAATCGCGAGTGGTTAAGCAGATTGCTGACGATGATAGGCTTCTCCGTACGCTTGGCTGAAAACGGAGAGGCAGCGGTCCGCTCCTGGGAGGAATGGAACCCGCACTTGATTCTCATGGACGTACACATGCCAACCATGAATGGGTTAGAGGCGACTCGATTAATAAGATCACTTCCCGGGGGAAAAGAGACCGTAATTATCGCCCTGACCGCGGACGCTTTGGAAGACCACCGCAAAGTGGTCCTACAGGATGAGATGACCGATTTCCTTTCGAAACCGTGCCTGGAAAGCGAATTACTGGAGAAGATTCGCGCGCATCTCGGGGTTGTGTACGTTTACGAAGATCAGACCATCACGAACCCACCCGAGTCAGGGGCGGGCAGAGAGCCTGTTGCGCTTACCCCGGAAGATTTAAGTGGGCTGCCTGTCGATCTGATGCGTCGCATGCGGGACGCTACATTCAATGGCGACAGAGCTCTTTTGAAGAGGCTGATCCTCCTCGTCGAAGAGCGCGAAGGGGGACAACCCGCACGGTCTTTGCTTGAGCTTGCGAACGCGTACCAATACACGACGCTCATAGAATCGCTGGACAAAGCATGCGAGCGATAGAACTGCATAGCGGTGCGGTGGGGGACATCATGGTGGTGGACGATAACCCCTCCAATCTCGTGCTGCTGGAAGACATGCTGGGCCAGAAGGGCTACAAAATTCGGCCTTTTCTGTGTGGCGGATTGGCGCTGTCAGCGGCGGCCCATCAACCGCCGGATTTGATCCTGCTCGACATCAACATGCCCGATCTCGGCGGATATGAGGTTTGTAGGCAGCTAAAAGCGAACGCAAACCTGTCAGCAGTCCCCGTCATTTTTCTCAGCGCTCTAGACGAGACCGAAGATAAGGTAAAAGCCTTTCGATCCGGCGGCGTGGATTACATCTCCAAGCCCTTCCAGTTCGAAGAAGTCTACGCACGCGTCGAAACTCACCTTAGACTCCACGAGCTGCAGAGAGCACTGAAGATGCAGAATCGGCATCTAGAGGAAACAGTAGCTTCGCGAACACGTGAACTCGCTGAGGCGCACTTTCGGCTGACTAAGCTAGACCAGGCAAAAGACGATTTCTTACAGATCATTTCCCACGAATTCCGTACACCACTGAATGGACTATTCGGGGTGGCCGAGATCCTGTTCGACGAACTGTCTCCTACCGCTGAGAATGTGGAACTCCGCCAGTTGTTTGAGAGAGCGCGACAAAGAATTCTGTCGCTCTTGGATGACGCGTTGGTTTTGACACAGATCGACGTCGAAGCGATGCGGTTTAGGTCTGCTCCGGTCTCCTTGACTTCAGCGCTAAATCGCGCAATAGAGAAGGCATCTGAATTCGCGGAGTCCCGCTGTGTGAGAATATATCCGCCGTCTGTGGATTTGGGCCTTATTCCGGGAGACGAGGATTTGTTGGTTGGCGCCTTGCACGCACTCCTGGAGACCGCCGTGAAGTTCTCAGAGCCGGGCGAAGCTATCCGGATGGCACATGAGGTTGTCTCTGACTCGCTCACACTCACTATCGAAAGCTATGGTAAGACGATCCCTAGCTCCTTAATAGCGAAATTCTTTGATATCTTCGCGATCAGCGAGGCAATCACGCCAGGCGGGGATTTGGGCTTAGGCCCACCCATGGCTTTCCGGCTACTCTCATTGTTCGGAGCTACGGTAACCGTTGCGAATCGGAATCCGCCGGGAATTCAGCTGACGGTTGCATTTTAGAGGATGTGGGCGGCGAACCTGCCCGGGATGCGATTCTGGCCATGTGTTGGTTTTCGCCTTGACGAGAGAAGCTCGGAGAGGATGACTGCGAAACGGTTCAATCGTGGCTGAACGGTGGCGGCCGAGCCCGTCCTGAAAAGCCACAACTAGCTTGGCACGCTCCTTCGATCTCCAGGGTCGCGCATCTGAGCTCAGGCCCCCTCCCACTCAGTCCCCCTCCCACTCAGTCCCTCGGATGAATGAATCCCCACTGAAGTCGCAAAATCGCGAGTTGCGTTGGACGTTTAGGGAAGATTATCTGTCTATCAGAGCCAGTTCGACCGAGGCCCCGCCATCCCCGAGACGAGGAAACCACCGTTTCAGAACTGTGAGAAGTTCCGCCTGGTTCACGGGCTTAGTCACGAAATCGTCCATCCCAGCATCCAGACATCGTTCCCGACTTCCTTGCGAGGACTCGGCCGTCATGGCGACAATCGCAACATGCTGGTTGGGCCCCGGCACCTTCCGGACCGCCTTGGCGGCCTCGTAGCCATTCATGACCGGCATCTGGCAATCCATGAAAACGATGTCATACGGCAGTAAACTAAGCATGTCCACGCCCTCACGCCCGTCCCCCGCAACCCTCGCGCTAATCCCTAACCTGCCGAGCATTGCAAGAGCCACTTTCTGGTTGACGAGGTTGTCCTCCACTAACAGAGCGCGTATGCCTGTGGCGGAGCCAGTGCACTCCAAACGCTGGCCTTCCAGAGGATGCGTGCCGTCCGAGGTCTCGGTGCCTGCGCTATCTATTCGGCTTGAAACCTTCTTGGCCCAAGCCAAGGCCAGCGTAGCCATGAGCTTGGTGGAACGCGTCGGCTTCACCAGACACGCGTCCACACTCGCGCCCTCCCAGTCCATGCGCTCCCTCCAGTCGCCCACCGATGTCAGTAGAATGAAGATCACTTCGCGCAAATTGGGGTCGCTTTTGATGGCGACTGCTAAGGTCGCGCCATCCATTCCCGGCATGTGGTAGTCCGCAATCACGAAATCGTAAGGGTCTCCTTCTGCCTGCGCCAGGCGCAGGGCGTTCAGCGCCTCGTCGGCGTTACTACAGCTGCGATTGCGCATTCCCCAGCTCGTAACTTGTTCATGTACAATGCGACGGTTCAACTCTATATCGTCAACCACTAAGACTCGCCTGCCCTGCAGGCCGTCGGACGCCAAGAGGCGGTTGGCCGTGGCAGGGATCGCTTCTGGTGGAGACCGGGGCAAACCGAGTGAGAACTGAAACGTCGAGCCGCTTCCTATTTTGCTCAAGACATGAATAGATCCGCCCATCAGTTCAACCAGCTGCTTGCAGATGGCTAGCCCCAGTCCGCTGCCACCGTACCGGCGCGTGGTCGACGTGTCCGCTTGACTAAATTTTTCAAACAGCGAAGCAATGTTTTCCGCAGCAATCCCAATACCGGTGTCCGTGACCGAGATCTTCACTTGGCGGCCGCCGTTCTCGGCTTGTTCCAGTTCCGCCGCGATCAATATGTGTCCTGTGTGCGTAAACTTGACAGCATTCCCCAGCAGATTGGTCACGACTTGACGGATTCTATGGCCATCTCCTACAAAGTGCGTAGGCATGCCGGCGGGATAGTGCACGACAACATCCAGCCCCTTGGCTTGGGCTGCAGGAGCTAACATTTCAGCTACCTCTTCGAGTAGTGCCCGCAGATCGAAGGAAAGAGCCTCAAGCGTCACCTTGCCGGCCTCGATCTTCGACAAATCCAGAACGTCGCTGATAATCGCGAGCAATGCTTCGCCGCACGTTCGAATAGTACTGGCGTAGTCCTTTTGCTCCGTCGTCAATCCCGCATCCAGCAGCAGATCGGCCATGCCGATCACGCCGTTCAGTGGTGTACGGATCTCGTGGCTCATATTGGCAAGAAATTCGCTTTTGGCTTGGGCTGCTGCCTCGGCTCTGATACAAGCATTTTGGAGGGAGAGCAGCATTTCGCGTTGCGCAGTAATGTCGATGGTGGCGCCAATGACCTTGGTGAAAGTTTCGCCGTTGCCTTTCGTCTGTCCCATGCCGCTGCACCAACGATACGTTCCATCCGGTTTCACGGCGCGAAACTTGACCTCTACAGTTCCACTATTAACGTTCCGTTGCATCACCAAACTAACTTCCTCACGGTCATCTGGATGAATCTGGTCGAATATTTCTGACATGAGCCTTAGCTGAGTGCCTCCAGCGAAACCGAGCATTGTCGCCGCTCCTTGCGACAATTGGCAAGACTCGGCTGCGATGTTCCACTCCCAGATCCCGAAACCAGCCGCAACCTCGGCTAATTGAAGTCGTTCATCGCTTTCTCGCGATTTTCGTTCCGCAATCAATTGCTCGATCGTTTGACGGTCGAGGCGCCGTCGCGCTCGTAGCCAACCAATCCCACAGCCGACGGTTCCGATTAAGAATAGACTCGATGCTATTATCCACATTTTATCGATAAGTACCAATCGACTCAGGCAACAAAACAAGATAGTCTGTCCCTGGTGTTCTCCTTAGTCGTAACCACTCGGCGTGCTAACGGAGTCTTACCTCATCAACCTTAGTCGAAGCTGTTCGGGTGTATCTTTAGCTGCTCTGACTGAATCGATGGACAAACTAGAGATTTCCCCAGTAATACCGGGTCATTCTCACGCCGATGGAAGGCTGCCCATTAGTCGTAGCGAATTTGAAAGACCTTGGAAATTGCCACAATGTCAGCAGGTAGATCAGGCATCGAACTTTCGGCTACTATCGGTTCGGGTTCGCAGGGGCACGAGTTGATGCGCATGTGCCATGTTGAGGCTTATGTGGAATGCCGAGAGGCGAGCCTATTTTAGTGAATCGGGCAATTGCTTAACCACTTCCTCTCTAAAGGATAGACGCTAGCGTAGACATTCCGCGTCTTCGGCGGTGGGTAGTCGCTAGGTAATCCCGTTGCAAATCACGGCACGGAGCGTGTGGGGCTTCCGCAGGGAATAATCGTCCTCCAGATTATTGGCATCGGTGCGGGAGGTTTGGCTGCGCGCTTTGCGTATCGATCCAGATACATGACTGTGCACTCGGAGTCAAGTATATATTTCACTAGTTGACGAATGTAATATTCCACCTTAAACTCCTTATAAAGTTAAGGCCACTTGCAGCCACCGGCCGGTCGTAATGCTACCGGTGAGCGGCAGGTACTGACGAACCCTATGCAAGCTACAATCGATAACGCAGTAGACATCCTGGAAGAAAAGATCAAGTCCCGCAACGCGCGGGTCGGTGTCATCGGGCTTGGCTATGTCGGCTTGCCCCTCGCCGTTGAGTTCGCAAAGGCCGGATTCGACGTAACCGGGATCGACGTTATGGAATCCAAAGTCGGCCAATTGAACTGCGGCAAATCCTACGTCCATGATGTTCCCTCGGCAACCTTGCGGTCCTTGGTGCAAGCGCACAAGCTTCGCGCCACTACGGACTTCTCCGTTGTCGCCGAGCTCGACACCATAAACATCGCCGTCCCTACTCCCTTGCGCAAGACTAAAGACCCCGACATGAGCTTTATTGTGTCGGCCTGCGAGGAGATCGCCAAGTACATTGGCCCAGGCAAGCTGGTGATTCTCGAATCGACCACATATCCGGGCACCACCGACGAACTGGTATTGCCCATGCTGGAGCGGCCCGGCTTGCAGGTTGGCGAGCAGTTCTTCTTGTGCTTCTCGCCCGAGCGCGTCGACCCCGGCAATCCAAACTATCACACGGCGAATATCCCGAAAGTGGTGGGGGGAATCACTTCCGCCTGCACCAGGATGGGCGCCTTGTTCTATTCGCAGGCTCTCGAGAACGTGGTGCCGGTCAGCTCGACGCGCGTTGCGGAAATGGTCAAGCTTCTCGAAAACACCTTCCGCATGATCAACATCGGACTGGCGAACGAAATGGCTCTGATGTGCGACCGCATGGGCCTCAATGTCTGGGAAGTGATCGACGCCGCCGCCACAAAACCATTCGGCTTCATGCCGTTCTATCCAGGACCTGGTTTGGGCGGACACTGCATCCCCATCGATCCCTTCTACCTTTCGTGGAAAACCAAGCAGGCCGGTATTGAAGCGCGCTTCATCGAACTGGCTGGCTACATCAACGGGCAGATGCCACACTTCGTTGTGGACAAGATTCAATCCGCTCTGAACGATCACTCCAAGCCGCTCAATGGTTCGCACATTCACATTCTGGGCGTCGCTTATAAGCGCAACATTGACGATGTCCGGGAATCGCCCGCGCTCGACATCATTCTTCTGCTAGAGCGCCGCGGCGCCCGTATAACCTACAGCGATCCGTTTGTTCCGGAGCTCCGTTTGGACCACCGCGAACTGAGGGCCGAAGATCCCTCAACCATGGCCTCACGGGCTGACTGCGTGGTGATCGTCACCGATCATACGGGCTTCGACTATGCAGGCATCGTCCGCGATGCCCGACTCGTTGTGGATACACGCAACGCGCTGAAGACCTGTACTTCACCGAAGGTGGTCCGGCTCTAGCAGCGTGATTTTCTCAAGCTGCTCGCCGCCGTAATCCAAGACCTCTACATTCTGACCGAGGGAATTTCGGCGCCGCGAACCTTTTGGAGGCGTAAAGATGTTAGAACTTGTTCAAGTAGCGCACAGCTCTTTCTGCAGCAAGAGCCGCAGCTTCTATATTCGGATTATGCTGAATAAATAGAATGAACGGGTTTTTCGACACACTCTTTCGACTCTGCCATGGGACTGAATGGGCATGGAAGCGGAACTGCCAAGTCGTCCGGGTCACCGCGTAATTAGTTTCACTTTACATCAGTTTGTCTTAGTGATTTCTCTAGTGCGTGAAGTGCGTTCTCTTGCTAATGCTTTTCTACGCGAATTCCGAATGTAGTGTAGACGTGATAATAATAATCTCCAGTTGCGATCGCCGCGCGAAAGGTTTCGCGGCGAGCATTCCCGCGGGGAGTTTCATTCCTCGCCGGAACAACGGGGTTACGGGTCAATGCAGGACGCAGGGTGTCGAAGATTTCGTGGAAGCTGGGCCCCAGCGACGCAACAAAGTCGTTCGGGTTCGATCAGTATCAGTAGGCGAACTGGAAGCGTGCACCAAAGCCTCCTCCACGATATCCGCAGCTGATTTGGGCTGCAACGTTTTCGCTCAGTAATTGGTCCGTTTTTGCCGTCCTTGAGCAGGCAAGAGCCGCTGTGGGGAGCTTATGGCGGCAGCATGCGAGAAGTGATCTAAGTTCAAAAATCACGGCGACAGGTGCGTAATCTTCTTATGAATATAACTAGCCAATTTGTTCATCCCTGGATCTGTATCCAGGCCCAAGTGAGAAAAGAGACCGTCGCGGCAGCGCATCTGAAATTCCGCGGATATGAAGTGTACCTTCCGGTCTACAAAAAGCATAAATCCTGGTCTGATCGCATTGTAACGGTTGAGTGTCCTCTTTTTCCGGGATATTTATTTTGCCGTTACGATTCAGCCAAGCCTCCCATCGTAACCACGCCTGGGGTAGTTTCGGTTCTCGGATCTGCCGGACGTCCGGAGATAGTATCGGAAGTCGAGATCGCTGCCATCCAGATAATGTTGCGGTCCGGATTCGCGGTCTTACCTCACCCCTATCTTCACGAGGGCGAAACCATCACCATCACCGGGGGACCGCTCAAGGGCATTCAAGGCATTTTCGTCAAGAACAAGAGTGAGATGAGAGTGGTTGTTTCCGTCAAGCTTCTGCAGCGGTCAGTAGCGGTGGATGTCGACCGCCAGTCCGTGAGACAGGAACTGTGGTCAAGTTCTCGATGTCCGGTGAAGCTGGACGATCATTTTGCCGCTGCATGATAGTCCGTAAATCCGCCAGGCGATTGTCTATGAATTTGCAAAGAGCTTTGGGAAGGGTCAGGTTGTTCCCGGCAAGTTTGCTATTAAGTGCTTTGGCCTCTGCACAAGTTTCAAACGACAACCAGCCCCGCAACTGTGCGACACCACGGATGGTGTGGGGAGACGAAGCCGATCCAGTCTGTCCCGCGGCTGCCCCGGCCGCTTCCGAACGAACTCAAGGCGACGGAGAAGGCGATGGTCCAAAATCCGCGACTCCGGGTGGTGCCAAGAATTCCGACGCGCGGCCGCCACTGGTGGGCGGCCCAGAGGATTGGCAGGTGAAGGCATCGCTCGTGGCGCCCCCATCACAACAAGTTTCTGCTGCCAAGAATAATGACGATAGTGCTTCATCAGCGGGTACGTCATCCGTGCCGATGGATAGCTGGGTGTATGAGGCGCTCGATCGGTTAGCTGCGTTAGGCCTGATACCGTCGCAAATCTCAGGGATGCGCCCCTGGACGCGGGCCGAGTGCCGCCGTCAAGTGGTCGAGGCAGACGAAAAATTAGCTACGAAGGACGAGGCCAAGGATTCGGCCCTGATCGATCAAGCGAGGTCTCTTCTTTCCATACTGCACCGCGAGTTCGACGAAGGGTACACGGGCCGCCTTCAAATAGTCCTGGATTCTGTCTATATCAGAAATGGCGTCATCGCAGGGCCAGTGCTCAATGACAGCTATCACTTCGGGCAGACTTGGAGCAACGACTTCGGACGCCCCTTCGGCCGCGGCTGGAATTCGATCGAGGGGGCTCAGGCGCATGCGGAATCCGGACCGTTCTTCGCTTACGTGGATGGAGAGTACCAGCACGCGCCCGGGCAGGCGGCGTATTCAATGCCTACGCGCGAACTGATCTCTACGCTGGATGACAATCCACTCCAAGGCCCGGCGGCGCGAGCGGCCACCAGTCGCTTCCGGACCATCGAGGCCTACGCCGGCGTTCGATTCGGAGACTTCGAATTCTCGGTGGGCGAACAGTCACTCTATTGGGGCCCCACGTATGACGCTCCGCTCTCCTTCAGCGACAACGCGGAACCCACCAAGAACGCGAAGCTCTCGCTCGCGAATCCCATTCGTTTGCCAGGGATTCTTCGCCACCTGGGCGAGATTCGCGCGGAGTTCGTCATAGGCAAACTCGGCGGACAATCCTACACCTGGCGGCCTTGGTTCAACGCGCAGAAATTTTCGTTCAAACTCACCGGCGACCTGGAGCTGGGCTTCACGCGCTGGTCGGAGTTCTGGGGCGTTGGCTATCCCATTACACTGGGCACTTTGTGGAGTAATCTAGTGACCCTGAGTTCCCGGAACACGGGTCAAGGAAGCTACCCGGGGGAAGTCAAGGGCGCCTTCGATTTCCGCTATCGAATCCCCGGACTGCGGGATTGGCTGACCTTGTACACCGACAGCTGGGCGGACGACGATCCCTCGCCGTTGGCGGCTCCCCGGCGTGCGGCTATCACTCCCGGCATTTACTTGACGCATTTCCCGGGATTTTCGAAGCTGAGCCTGCGCATGGAGGCCCCGTCCACCATGCTGCTGCGGGGAGACTATGGCGGGCAGTTTGACTATTTCAATAGCCAGTATCATAGCTCCAACACAAACTACGGCTATTTGATCGGCAACCCGGTGGGCCGGGATGGACGCGCCATTGAAGGCTGGTCCACTTACCATTTTTCGGCGCGTAGCACCCTACAGGCGGGCTATCGGCAGCTCAAAGTCGGAAACCTTTTCCTGCCCGGCGGAGGAACGCAAACGGACGCCACCCTCAAGGGAGCGCTTCAATTGCCGCGCCAATTCACCGCTCAAGTGATGTTTCAATATGAGCGGTATTGGATTCCCGCGCTGGGCGGACCAGCCAGGAACTTGAGTGCCTGGCTTCAGATCGCTTGGGAGCCCAGACTTCAGTTGCTCCACTATTAGGAATATCACAGGATGAATTTGCGTTTTATTGCCGTGCTTGTAGTAACCTTCGTATTTGCCAACAAGCTGGCTTTCGGAAAGACAGCGGACCAACTTCGGACAGCCGCCGACGCCGATTATTGCAATGGCCCAGTTGACCCATCTAATCCACGCTCTATAGTCGGTCCAGGCGTTCCGAAAGGGCCTGCCGAGGAGAGATATCTCGGCTCGCTGCAGGTCACCTATAATCCCCGCAAAGGCTGGTTCTGATAGCGCTCTCGTAGCAAGCCAAACTCAAAACACGACACAAACTGGGATACCTTAACCATGACTCAGACAATGCTTCGAAAGATTCGATATCAATTAGCCGGCTTTACCAAGCGCTGCCTAACTTCCTGCGCAGCTGCGTTGATAATGGCAACCTCATCACACGCCCAAACGGTGCCCAGCGAACTTCTTCAACGGCCGCATCAACTCCCCCCTTCGAGTGGAGAATCTTGGGATGTCTCCCCTGAAGATATTTACCAGGAATGTCCCGACGGTACGCTCTCGAAAGACTGCTCAAGCAAGCGCGGCCTCATTCCTTCGCAGCCCCTCGGTCTGCGTCCATCCACGGGGCGCAACGTCCCGGGGAAACAATACAAGGGAGGCGATGAGGAGAGACTGCAGCCCAGCTATCAAGTCACTGAGCCGGCCAATGAGTTTCAGCAGTTCGTAGAATCGACCACCGGACATCTGCTACCCATCTACGGCTCGTCCCTCTTTGAGCGTGTACCAACCACCTTCTCGCCGCTCGACCGAGTACCGGTGGCCACTGACTATACTTTAGGACCCGGGGACGAAATCGACCTTCGGACCTGGGGACAAGTCAACTTCAATCAACGTCTGACGGTTGACCGGACGGGAGACGTCTTTATACCCCAGGTTGGCCGGGTCAATCTTGCCGGCGCGAAATTCGACCAACTCCATGACACCATCCAGTTAGCAATTAGCCGGGTGTATAGGAATTTCGACATCAGCGTCAATATGGGTCAGTTGCGGTCCATTCAGGTGTTTGTCGTAGGGCAGGCACGTCGCCCGGGAAGTTATACCGTCAGCTCGTTGAGCACGCTGGTCAACGCGCTCTTCGCTTCCGGAGGGCCGTCTCATCGGGGGTCCCTTCGAAACATTCTGTTGAAGCGCGGTGGAAATGTGGTCGCCAGCTTCGATCTCTACGAACTCCTCTTGCGCGGCGACATGACCCAAGATGTGCGGCTGATGCCGGGTGATATCATCTTCATCCCATACGCGAACCCACGCGTGGCGGTCGATGGAAGTATAGGTGCGCCGGCGATCTATGAAATGAAAGGCGATACTTCGCTAGGCGATGTCCTCAGTTTCGCGGGCGGGTTGTCGCAGACCGCGTCGGCACGGGCGGCCATCCTCGACCGAGTTGACCAGCATGCCACACTACACTCCGACAGCATTAGCCTTACGCCAGAGGGCTTAAATACCCACATTCAGGATGGAGATATTGTGCGGATACTCCCGGTTGTGCCGCGCTTTACCCGCACGGTCTCCCTGCGCGGGAACGTTGCCGATCCAGTCCGTCTGCCTTGGCATCCGGGAATGAAGGTGAGCGACCTGATTCCGAATAAAGAAGCTCTGCTGACGCGCGGATATTGGAACGCTCACAACGAACTGCTAAAGCGCGCACCAGGCGAGGCTGCCTATAAGGACAGGCAGAGCAAAGCCAACGCGGATATCTCCCTCGCCGCGGCAACCGTAGAAGACACGTCCGTCATCCGCGAATTCCCCCGCAGGAACGATGTTCAGCCCTCCGCGCCCGATATCAACTGGAATTACGCCACAATCGAGCGGTTGGATCCGCAAGATCTGACAACTCATCTGATCTCGTTCAACCTTGCTAAAGCGGTGATTGAGCGGGATCCAGCGGTGGATGCCGCCCTCGAACCCAATGATGTCGTTACGGTGTTCTCGCTCGCCGACATCACCGTTCCTCGGCTACAACAGACTCGCTATGTACGCGTTGAGGGCGAGGTAGCGTTGGCCGGAGTATATGCGGTCCGTCCAGGAGAAACGTTGCGGGACATCGTGGCGCGAGCCGGAGGCCTGACACCCAACGCCTATCTCTACGGCGCGCAACTTACGCGCGAATCCACCCGCAAGGAACAGGAAAACCGCTTAAGCGCCTTTCTCGATCAATTCGAGCGCGACATGGATCAAGCTTTGGCAAGCACCCCCTCTACGCCAAACCTGGCAAGCGCGGGGCAGGCGGCGGCAGCCCAAGCCAACCTGGCCAACGAACAATCGCTGATCAAACGGCTCCGCCAGACTCCAGTTACGGGTCGCATCGTCCTCGACCTTCAGCCCGAAAGCGCGGGCATCGATGCGCTTCCGGCGCTCCCGCTTGAGAACGGCGACACATTCTTGGTGCCCTGTACGCCTTCCACCGTGAATGTTCTTGGATCGGTCTATAATCAGGGATCGTTTCTCTACTCCGAAAATCTGCGCCTGGGAGATTATCTCGCCCAGACTGGCGGCCCTTCGCGCTATGCCGATCGTTCCCATCTCTTCGTGATCCGAGCGGACGGATCGGTGATCGGGAAGGGATCGCGCTCCCGTCTGTTCTCGAATAACTTCGAATCCCTTCCTATGAATCCAGGCGACACCGTTGTGGTGCCGACATTCATCAGGAGACGCACTGTAATGAGCGGGTTCGCGGACTGGTCCCAGGTCCTGGGAGGCTTCGGTCTGACGGCCGCAGCGGTCAATGCGCTGAGATAGCGGGAAGAGCAAATAAATGCCCATAAAATACCCTCCCACGGCTGACCCCTTGGTCGGATCTTTGACGGACCAAGCAGTACCGGACGAACCTCCAAAACAAGCCTCAGCCCCGGTTTCAGCCGAACGGCTAGCCAGGGCCCTGCGCCTGCTCTGGAAGGAACGAAAGACGATCATAGTCGCGACTGGCGGTACAGCCGCGCTCGGCCTGCTACTTTCGCTCTTGATCCCGGCCCGTTACGAATCCTCAACTCGCCTGCTTCCGGCACCGTCCACCGCGCTCGATACACGAACTATGCAGCAGTTGATGCGGCCGGAGTTGGGCATGATGGCGGGCTTCGCTGCGCTGTCCGAGGCTGGCAACGGCAGTGAGCGGTTCATCGCGCTGCTCAAAAGTACAGTCGTAGCCGACCGGATCATCAACCGCTTTGCTCTGATCAAGCTCTATCGTGTTAAGTACCGCGTCGATGCCCGCACGATCCTGGGCGAGCACACGATTATCCACGAAGATCGTAAAACGGGCGTTATTACTGTCACGTTTAGAGACAGGAGCGCGGAACGCGCCGCTCAAGTAGCGCAGTCGTATGTGCGGGAACTGGAGAAGCTCAACAGTGAGTTGAATGCCACCGGGGCACACCTGGAAAGAGTATTCCTGGAAACCCGTGTCAAGGAAGTGGATCAACAGCTGGCCGAAGCGGTATCGCGCCTCAGCGCGTTCTCCACTGCGTCCGGAATGCTAGATCCCCGCGAACAGCCTAAAAGCACCATCGACGAGGCCATTAAGCTGGAGGCCTTGATCGTATCATTGAAAGCCGAACTAAGCGGACAAGAGCAGATCTATAATCCCGAAGCCCTCAAAGTACCACGAGCCAGGCTGGCTGAGTTGGAACGGCGGCTCGCCTTAATACAGGGCACTCACAACGCGCCTTCTCAGGAGCTGGTTTTAGAAGGCGGACTTCCGTCCATACACAACCTTCCCAAGCTCGGTGCGGCGTTCGTGGATTACACACGCCGGGTGAAGCTACTAGAGGAGGTGCAAGGCTATTTGACTCAAAAGCTCGAGATCGCCAAAATTGACGAAGTAAAACAGTTGCCGGTTTTTCGCGTCATGGACCCGGCGGAAATCCCTGAACGACGCATGTGGCCGAAGCGGACTCGGATCGTACTGGCGCTGATGGCGTTTGGCCTGGTTGCGGGCTCACTCTTGGCGTTCGGACGGGTCGCGTGGAATTCCATGAGCAGCGATCACCCGCTTAAGGCACTGTGGTTGGACGTGCGGCGGCAGTCGCACAGGCCTCGCTTGCGATACCGGTTGGGGGCGCGGCGGAACGGGCATGTATAAGACTAGCGGCGCATTCCCAAGATCGAAGCATTCGATACAATGACACGCGCAACGGTTGCTTACATTATCGGCTCGCTGGCAACGGGGGGCGCGGAAACGCAACTTCTGGAATTGTTGAGAAATCTCGACCGTTCCCGCTTTCGTGCCGCGTTGGTGCTGCTGGATTGTACTTATGCCACCCGGGCTGCGGGCTTAGTGGAGAGCATCTACGATCTGAAGGTCCCCTCAAGGCCATATGTCAATCGCAGGGCGAAGGCGATGGCGGCGGCCGCGGGAACGATGCGCTTGTCGGCTTATCTTCGTAGAACTCGGCCCAAGATAGTGCAAAGCATATTACCGCACGCTAACATTTTTGCGGCCGCAGCCTTGGCGCTAACGCGAACTTCCTTATTAATAGGTTGCCGCCGCTCCCTCGCCGCGAGTTACCGTCTCACCAAGCCTCTCGCATTTGCTGATAGAACCGCCAGCCGGCGCTGTAATTTCATGTTGGGGAACAGCGATGCCATTGTTAAAGAACTGGTGGAAGTGGATGGTATTCCGGCGAACCGCGTCGCACGGATCTATAACGGGGTGGATGTCAAGAGGTTCCGGCCCGGCAACCGGGCGGCCAGGCAGAAATATAAGTGGGCAGCGGAGCATTTCGTGATTGGGGTTGTGGCGAACTTCTTTCCGTATAAACGCCATATCGACTTCATTCATGCCGCGGAACTAATCGCGAATTCGAACAGCAATGCACGTTTCTTGATGGCCGGCCAAGATTCCCGCGGCATTCTCGGTTCCTTGAACGAAGAGATTCGATCCCGGGGTATGGAAAGGCTCTTTACGATCATTCCGGGAACAAGTCACCCGGAAGAACTTTACCCGGCGCTGGATCTGTACTTATGTCCGTCTCAGACTGAGGGCCTGTCGAATGTGTTGCTGGAAGCGGGAGCATGCGGCCTTCCGATTGTCGCGACTCGCGTAGGAGGAAACCCGGAAGTGGTCGTGGATGGCCACACCGGTATCCTCGTGGAACCTTGCGCGCCCGAATCAATGGCCGCTGCGGTACTCCGGCTCGCGGCCGACCCTCAAACCATGCGAAGAATGGGCAACCGAAGTAGAGAGCGTATTGCCGCCGAATTCTCCATCGATTCCATGGTGGGTGCGCATATGGCTCTGTATGATCGGCTCCTCAAGCAGACTGAAGTCGCACCCTCGCAACTGGCAGCCACGGAGGGCCTGGCGACGTGAGCTTCTACACGATCTCAATCTATGCGGCGATCTTCGTTCTCACCGCCGCCTCGCCCAGATGGTCGTTGTTGCTTTTTGTAGCGATCGCTCCCTGGAATATCGTGGGCGAACAGCTTGGTTCAGACCCCCGTCTCGGCTGGTCACTGTTGCTCGCCTTTCGCGCCAGCTTTACGCTTCGCAGTCCGTCAGCTCGATCTCTCCCACGATTAGCTATCGGAGCGACCCTTGCGTTCGGTTTGCTGGCTTTTCTGAGACTGCAAGCGGTATCCGGCGACTTACCAGCCGAAGAGCTGAAAAGTGCCCACACGACGCTCCTATACTTCCTGAGCGGAGCGAGCGGGGCTTTCGCGATCCTGAAACTCATCGATACGAAGGAGAAGCTGGCGCAACTTATCGGAGCGACCACCTTATCCTTGGTCGCCGCGAGTGGGTTGGGGCTATTCCAAGCTCACACGTCCTATTTCCTTGGCTGGGCGGAAGGACGAATTTCGGGGCCCCTCGGGAATCCGAACTATTTCGCGGCCTATCTTGCGTTCGGTGCCGTGCTCATGATGTTGGCTTGGCGTCTCGAGCTCGCGCATCGCTTCTGGCTGTTGATCGCGGTCACCCTGGCAAGCGCTACTTGTGTTCTCACATTTTCGCGTATGGGAACGGTGGCATGCTGCCTGGGTCTGACCCTCACACTTGGGATTCGCAGCTCAGGGCGGGTGCTGAACTGGAGGCTGATGGCTTCATCCGTGATTGTCTTGGGTCTGGTCGCCAGCGTGACGCTGGGCTACCTGGCGGATTTTCGGCGAGCGATTTCCTTCTCCGATGATCCGCATCAGGTTGCCATCTCCGTCATTAGCCAGGGCTTGGACGATCTAACCCGGTTGGAAGCATTGCAGTTTGCTTTGCAGGAGTGGCAGCAGCGACCGTTTTTTGGAGTGGGACTAGCCACGATTGCCGCCCGTAACTACATGGCCAACGGTCTGTACGTGACAACGCATAACAGTTATCTCCAAGCTCTGGCCGGCACAGGAGTGATTGGAAGCGGGCTGATTACACTAACCGTACTGTCTCTTATCGGAAATGTGGCGGCTCCCATAAGAAGGTACTTGATGCCGTTTTGTGTAGTCGTTGGGCTGTGCTGCTTCTTCGCCGACTTTCTCGGATCGATCGAGACATTCGTCCTGTTTGCCACGATCCTAGCCATGCTCCGATGCTATCGAGCCCCCTCGGAATTGGCGCCACTTTGGGCCAACGGGTTAAGGCAGGAAATCAGCGGGTGCCCTGTGCTCTCGCTGGGAAGGATTCAGCCTCGGTAAATAAAAATGTGTGGCATTGGTGGAAGTTGGACCTCTAGAAGCAATATCGACGTCCGGATGACGGCGAGCCAAATGTCCGAAACCATGCGCCATCGTGGCCCGGACGATGGCGGCGAATGGTGGGACAGAACGGAAGGAATTGCGCTGGCGCACCGGCGCCTGGCGATTCTGGATTTATCGCCCGAGGGGCGCCAGCCGATGATCTCTTCTTCGGGGCGCTACGTCATCGTCTTCAATGGCGAAGTGTACAACTGTGAGGGACTTCGAAACGATTTGAACGACTGTTCCTGGCGCGGCCATTCCGACACTGAAGTGATGCTGCAGGCATTTGAGAGCTGGGGCATCGAGAACAGCCTGGGGCGCTTTGTCGGAATGTTTGCATTCGCGCTTTGGGATCGCTGGGAACGAACGCTCTACCTGGTCCGCGACCATCTGGGCATCAAGCCGCTGTACTACGGATGGGTGAGAGGAACTCTGATTTTCGGCTCGGAACTGAAGGTGATCCGTGCGTTCCCGGGTTTTGAACCCCGCATAGATCGGGGATCGCTCGCATTACTCATGCGGCATGGTTACATCCCGCACCCCTACAGCATTTTCGAAGAGATTTACAAGCTCGCCCCCGGAACAATATTGAAGGTTACCGCTCCCGACCGAGAGGCAAAGCCCGAGGAGTTCTGGTCGGCGCGAGAAGTGGCCGAGAGTGGCTCCCTATTCCAAACGTCCGATAATCCACGGCGAGCAACCGACGAGTTGGAAAGGTTGCTCATTGAGTCGGTCAGGCTTCAGATGCTTTCCGACCGCCCCCTGGGGGCATTCCTTTCCGGAGGCATCGATTCGTCTACGGTCGTAGCCCTGATGCAATCTTTGAGTGGTAAGCCGATTCGTACTTTCTCTATCGGCTTCAAGGAACCGGCATACAACGAAGCCCACCATGCGGGGGCTGTGGCCCGACATTTGGGAACCGACCATACGGAGCTATACGTCACCCCGTCCCAGGTGCGTAGTGTCATACAGGACCTGCCGCAAATCTACGATGAGCCGTTCGCCGACTCCTCCCAAATCCCTACCTGTCTGATCAGTAAACTTGCGCGGCGTTCGGTCACGGTGGCGCTTTCGGGCGATGGTGGCGACGAGTTATTCGCCGGATATCCGCGGTACGCCCTCACGAATCAATGGTGGCGCCTGATCAACCGTGTTCCGGCTGGAATACGCGGATTCGGAGCCCGAATGTTGGAGGGGCTCTCGACGGCGGACCGGCGGAGCGTATTACAGCGCGCCACAAGCATGCTGCCGGCCGCAGTGCAAGCCAGACGCCCAATCGAGCAGATCGGGCGCTGCGCCAACATGCTAAGGCAAAATTCCCTGGATCTGTTGTACCGGTCCGCGGTTTCGCACTGGCAGCAACCGGAGCAATTCGTCGCCGGCGGAGTGGAACACTTGACAGCGTTGACCGATCCGCTGCGATCATCAGGCCTCTCAGATCCTGTTCTCCGCATGGCGTATACCGATTTGGTGAGTTACCTGCCGGACGACATTCTGACGAAGGTGGACCGAGCCAGTATGGCAGTGGGCCTTGAGGTCCGGGTGCCGCTGCTGGATCATCGCGTGGTCGAGTTTGTGTGGACTCTTCCGATGAGTCTCCGGACGCGTGCGGGAATGCAAAAGTGGCTACTTCGGCAGTTGTTATACCGCCATGTCCCCCCTCACCTGGTGGAGCGTCCCAAGATGGGCTTCGGTTTTCCTATCGGCGAATGGTTAAAGGGTCCTCTTCGCGAATGGGCCGAGGACCTGCTAAGCCCGGTTCGGTTGAAGGAGGAGGGGTTCTTTGATCCCAAGATCGTTCGCCAGGCATGGCACGACCACCTCATCCTCCGGCGTAACCTATCGCAGCAGCTGTGGATCATCCTAATGTTTCAGTCCTGGCACAGGTTTTTCGAGGCTCGCAGCTTGGTGGAAGTAGGGGCCGGCTGTGAGTAGCCCCCGCACCCTCCAAAAACTTTTCGCACTGGGGGTCTCTTCCCCAGCTTGTGGATGGTCGCTCGATTTGCTGCACGATTCCGTCGCGCGCTTCCAGGATTGGCGCAAACTCTCGGAGAGTCGCACCGCGCTGGCGGCCATCTTTACAGTTGGGACCCTCGGGCTCCTTGCACGAATTCTCGCGCTGTTCAAGGCAGTGATGATCGCGCGGCTGTTTGGATCCAGCGGCAACTTGGACGCCTTCTACATAGCGCTGCTGCTTCCTTATGGATTAATCAACGTCATTTCTGGTTCGATCGGCGTCGCCTTCATACCGAACTATCTTTATGTCAAGCAGCATAGCGGACCGGATGCCGCGAAGCGCCTGTTCAGCTCGGTCTCCAGCCTCAGCCTAATCGTGTTCCTGACCCTTTCTGCGCTGCTCGCGCCGCTGGCCGAGTTCATCCTCCGTTTCCTCGCCCCGGGCTTTGATTTCCACCGGCTCGCTGTAACCTCGAACCTGTTTCTGATCATGCTTCCCTTCATGGCGCTCAGTGGGGTTGCAGCGATCTGGGCGTTTCTCCTCAACGCCGAGGGACAGTTTTCGGTTGCCTCGTTGAGCCAGTGCGCGTCGCCCATAGTTCTTGTTGCGGCTTTGTCGGTTCTCACGGAAAAGTGGGGGGTTTATGCGCTCGCGACAGGCACTCTGCTCGGCGCCCTGGCGGAGTTAACAATCGTGGGGTGGGAATTACAGAGACGTGGATTTTCGCTCCTCCCCCGGTGGCACGGATACGACGAAGGAATGCGAAGCTTTGTCCGTCAATTCACGCCCGGAATTGGCGGAAGCCTGTCGAGTTCCGGCAGCCAGGTGGTTGACCAGTCGATGGCCTCCATGCTTCCAAGCGGCAGCGTCGCTTCTCTGAACTACGGGATGGGCATGGTCGCCGCGGTTCTTTCCATTGTCGCGAATGCCTTGGGAACCGCGATGCTGCCCAGCTTTTCACGTCTGGTGTCCATTCGTGAATGGGGGGGCGTGCGCAGATTGTTGCGGAATTATCTCGTGCTGGCGTTCCTGGCGGGTTTAGTTCCAATGCTCCTGCTCATCGCCCTCTCCTCTCCCTTGACGGCACTGCTTTATCAGAGGGGCGCCTTCAGCGCCGCTGACACGCAGCTTGTCGCTCAAATTCAGATGGCGTACGCTCTTCAGTTGCCGGCTTATTTGATGGCCACCGTCGTGGTGAGGTTGCTGGCAGCTCTACAAAGGGTGTGGGTGCGAACCATCGGCGGCGTTGGGAACCTTTTGATGGATGTGCTCCTGAACTACTGGCTCATGCGGCGGATGGGCATCGTTGGAATCGCGGCATCCACCTCAGTAGTCTGCACCATGTCGTTTTTGTATCTCGGCCTGATGCTGCGCCGAGAATTGGCGGTAGCTGCGGGCCGACCCTCCCCGGTTCCGGTCATCCTGGCGAGCCCTTAATCTTTTAGTTGGGGTGCCCGGCGGCGGAGAACCTCCGATGACACATACTCGACAATCCGAGCCAACGTTCACCGTATTCACCGCAACCTACAATCGTGTGGCAGCGCGTCCACGACTGTGGAGCAGCTCAACTGGACAGACGTTTCGGGACTTCGCGTTGGTGGCCGTCGACTGGTTCCACTGACGGTACAGCAGAAATCGTAGCGGGATGGGTTTCTCAGTCGGTTTTTCCCATCCCAAGCGGCCAGTTGAGTTCATACGCGACGGCCATGACGACTCTCCCGGCCGAGAATGTCCGGGCGCTTGTGGCGAGTCTGGCCCGCCTTATTTCAGGCGGCAATTTGCGCGGCAAAACTAGCATCCAATGCACCGCCTGCGGCTCTCGAACGCTATGAAGTTGGAAAGATGGCGGCAATGTGGACTGACTTTAATTGGCGAGGTAACTCACCGACCGGGTGCTCTATCCCAGAAGATTGGAGGAGACAACATGCAACAAGTCGATCGGATGCCCCACCTAACGGGCGATTTGCGATTCGAGTTTGGCAAGAACTGGAGACGATTTCTCCACCGGATTGACTTATCCAGGATGGAGGCGGCGCGTCTCTCCTTATCGGAGAGACTTAAGATGACCAACCTGGAGGGGTTGTCGTTCGTCGACATCGGCTGCGGGAGCGGATTGTTCTCGTTGGCGGCGCGTCAGCTTGCTGCAACTGTCCTGTCCTTCGATCTCGATCCCGATTCGGTATCGTGCACGCGAGAGTTGAAGGGCCTTTGCCTGCCTAAGGACGATTGCTGGACTATAGAGCAAGGGTCCGCGCTCGACATTGACTACCTTCGAACCCTCGGAACATTCGATGTCGTCTACTCCTGGGCTGTGCTGCATCACACCGGAGCGATGTGGCAGGCGCTTGAGAACGCGTCCAGCATGGTGAAGCCCGGCGGAAACCTGTTCGTTGCGGTTTATAACGATGCTGGAGGGTCTACACGAAGATGGAAATGGATCAAGCAGGTGTACAACTGGAGCCCCTGCTTGCTCAGGCAGCTGCTGTTGGGCTCATACGCAGTGTATTATGCGGTGGCGAGACTCGCCTACCACGCTCTTCACCCCAGCCTCCTAATACTCCAGCCTGAGCGCGGTATGTCTCTGTGGACAAACCTGGTCGACTGGATCGGTGGGTATCCCTTCGAATTTGCTAAGCCCGAGGAGGTGTTCGAGTGCGACCGGAAACGCGGCTTCACCCTGGAGGGATTGAGAACCAAGCCAGACAATGCGTGGAAAGAATTTGTTTTTACTCTAGGCGGTGATCCTGAAAACCGCGGGCCCCCTACTCCGTGCTAAACGAGACACTCGACACGCACCCCCGACCGGTGAAATTGCTTTTGTCGCGGGTGCTATGTGACCAGTTGACTGGTTGGCACCACCGTAACGACTATAGGCGATGTTTCTCGCCGAGCGCCGTCTCAGCCAACCTCTGGGCTAAGTTGTTGAATAACTCCGGTGATGGAGGATTTCTGAAAGGCTTCTTGCGGAGGGCTATGAATTGATGGTCCTGTTGGGCGCATCGGCATCTTCCTCACTCAAACCTGCGCCATCTTTTCTTTTTTGAAGGCTTGGGATCGTCATTTTGCTCGCTATGGGCTATAGCTTTGCGAATTACGGGACTTTCTACACGCGCAAGCCTTCATGGTCGTCCCTTGGTGCTCCGCAGAACCCATTCCGAGGAGTGCGGCGATGTGGCACTGCGTAAACCTTCTCGCCATCAAAAACGGTTGAAAAGTATCTCATGAGATCCGGCCCGACGCGGCACGATCTGATTTCCACTTGATTCTGATGCTCACCGAAAGCAAGGCATTTCACCCCGCATGCTCCCAGGAAGCGGAGCAAGCGCAATCGATCAGAGTACTGCACGTCATCACTCGGATGATCGTGGGGGGGGCGCAAGAGAACACCCTTCTCTCCGTCCAAGGATTAGGCAAACTCAATCCATACCAAGTCATCCTCGCAAGCGGGGGCGAAACCGGCCCCGAAGGCGAACTCCTGACGCAGGCGCGCGATACAGTTCCACTCGTCTTGGTAGCCGGGCTTCGTCGATCAGTTCATCCCTCCGATGATTTGAAGGCCCTGGTGCGACTGTACCAGATCATCCGCCGAGGGCGGTACCACATTGTCCACACACACTCATCCAAGGCTGGTGTATTGGGGCGCATCGCCGCGAAATTGGCAGGCACGCCGCTCATCATTCACACGCTCCACGGCCTGCCGTTTCACGACTATCAACCATGGTGGGTGAACCGTATCTGGAGGACGGTTAAGAAGCTCTGCGCTCCGATGACGGACCATTTTGTGAGCGTCTCGAGCATAATCGCGAACAAGGCTGTGGCCGCCGGGATCGACACGGCCGATAAGTTCACCACCATCTTTAGTGGGATGGAACTCGACTGGTTTCTTAACGCGCAGATCGACTCGGCACGGACTCGCCGCGAGCTGGGAATCCCCGAGGGCGCGCCCGTGGTCGGAAAGATAGCCCGCCTGTTCCCGTTGAAGGGTCATGACCAACTTCTGGACGCTGCCCCAGCAATCATCCGGCGTCACCCCGATGTCCGGTTCCTGCTGGTCGGCGACGGTATTCTTTACGATCACCTCAGGACCCGCGCCCAGGGCATGGGAATCCTCGACAACTTTGTTTTTGCCGGGCTCGTCGACCGAGCGTTTATACCCGAGATGCTCGGAGTAATGGATGTGGTGGTTCACACGTCGCTCCGCGAAGGTTTGGCGCGCGTACTGGTGCAGGCGCTGGCAATGGGAAAGCCCTGTGTGGCTTTTGATATCGACGGCGCGCCCGAGGTGGTAATCCCGGGTAAAACCGGTTACCTCGCTCAGCCTGGCGACCTGCTGGCGGTGTCGGATGGAGTCTGTGCACTTCTCTCCGACCCGGATTTGCGGCGCCGAATGGGCGAAGAAGGGCGGCGGCTTGTGAATCCGGCATTCCGCGCCGAGACCATGGTGCAGCGGATTGCGGATTTGTACCAGGAACTGATCGCCAGGAACTGCGAGCGTATTAAGCGCTTCGATTCAAAAAGCCGAAATGCGCGGTAGGAACTCGCGCCGAACAAAATGGGCCGACTCAACGGACCCCCCAAGCCAAGGCGCGGACAGATTCAGGGGGTTCAATGTCAAGGAGGGTGAATTAAATGAGAGTACTGATTACGGGCGGAGCTGGTTTCATAGGTTCCCATCTCGCCGACCGCTGCCTGAATGAAGGCTGGTCCGTTTCCATACTGGACGATTTGTCGACCGGATCGTTCGAAAACGTCAGTCACTTGCGACACCGGCGAAATTTCACGTACACCATCGACTCCGTCTTTAACGGGCCGCTGGTCACTGAACTGGTAGACAGTTGCGACGTCGTGTTCCATCTTGCCGCGGCCGTAGGCGTCCGGTTAGTGGTCGAGAGCCCGGTGAGCACGATTGAAACCAACGTGCATGGCACCGAGATCGTTCTTAGAGCCGTAGCGAAGAAGCGCAAAAAGGTAATTTTGGCGTCCACCTCGGAGGTTTATGGAAAGAACCCCAAGGTTCCGTTTCACGAGGATGATGATCTGGTCATGGGATCGAGCACTCGCGGCCGTTGGAGTTACGCCTGTTCCAAGGCATTGGATGAATTCCTCGGCTTGGCCTATCACCGCGAGAAGGGGGTCCCCGTCACGATTGTTCGTATGTTCAATACAGTTGGCCCGCGGCAGACAGGGCGGTACGGCATGGTGTTGCCAACGTTCGTGTCTCAGGCGTTGTCGAATCAGCCCATCACTGTTTTTGGCGATGGCTCGCAAACGCGCTGTTTCGGCTACGTGGCTGACGCGGTAGAAGCGCTGATTCGTATCGCCAGAAGTCCACGAGTGATCGGAGAAGTGATTAATATCGGCACCGAAGACGAGATCTCTATCGGTGAACTGGCAGAATCTGTGAAGGAGTGGACGGGCTCAAGTTCGGACATCATCTATATACCGTACGACGAAGCCTACGGACCGGGATTTGAAGATATGTACCGCCGCGTGCCGTGCGTGGACAAGTTGGAACGCCTGGTCGGCTATCGCGCGTCCACCTCGCTCAGGACGATTGTAGACTCCGTGGCAGCGCACCAGCCATTGTTAATGACAGCTGACGCTGACGTCAGTCCCGTGGAAGTCTAAGAGGGCAGGTATCCTACAGTGAATTTGCAAAGCCAATCGGCAATCGTCGCAGCCCTGGCCGCAATATCCGCCGCGATAATGACGTGCGCCCTTATTCGCCTCAGCGTGAGGATGCACCTGGTGGCGAGTGCGCGTTCCGACCGGTGGCATCGCCACGAGACGCCGAATACAGGCGGCATCGCCATCGTTCTGACTTGTGCGGCCTTATGTGCGCTCGTGGTTTCTGAAGGGCCGTATAGACTGATAGTGGGCGTCGGCGTGGCGGTTGCACTGCTCGGGATCGTGGATGACCGTATCCAGTTGCGTCCAGCCATCAAGGTCGCGGGCCAGGCCCTAGCAGCGGCGTTCGTAATCTGGAATGGCATCATCATCCGGCCAACTCGAATCGAGGCGCTGGACCTTGCCATCACATTCCTGTGGATCATTGGAGTCACCAACGCCTTCAATCTGATCGACAACATGGATGGGCTTTGCGCCGGCGTCACTATTGTGATTTGCCTCTTCCGCTTTGTCGCGGCCGTGCAGAATTCCGATACAGGAGGCGCGCTTGTGTTGGCGATTTTTGGCGGTGGTTTCCTGGGCTTCCTGGTCTTTAACCACAAACCCGCGAAGATCTTCATGGGCGACGGCGGCAGCATGTTCGCAGGCTTCGTCCTCGCAACGCTAGCTATCAGCTCCCCCAGCCCGCACACGCGACTTTTCGTGTCCGGGCTTTTCTGCCCGGCACTCACATTCCTCTATCCCATCTTTGATACCACCCTCGTTTCGGTATTGCGACGGCTGGCCGGTCGACCCATCAGCGTCGGTGGAAAGGATCATAGTTCGCATCGGCTCGTCTCACTGGGGATCAGCGAGCGTAAAGTCGTGTGGCTCCTGTGGGGCCTGACGGCGGTGGGTTCAGCTACCGGCTTACTCACAACCTGGATGCCGCTGGGCGCGATTGGTATCGCCGTATTGTTGTTCCTGGGCACGGCACTGTTTGGAATTTTCTTGGGGAACATACCCGCCTACGCGATCCCTGAAGCCGCGCTGGTCGGATCCCAACGCGTTCGAAAACTGATTCCGACGCTCAGAGCGGGTATCACCGTTTTTGTGGATGTCGTGTTGGCCGGGGTCGCTCTCTTCTGTGCGTTCTTAGTGCGATGGGAGAATGTGTTTCTAGGCGCGCCGGCGGCGCAGTTCTTGTACTCTTTACCAATCGTGTGCGTGTGCCATTGCCTCGCCTGTGTTGTTTTTAGAAGCTTTCATTGTGGATGGCGGTGGTTTGGAATCTGGGACGTCGTAACTCTGGCAAAGTGTGTTGGGGCAGGATGCTCTCTCTTTGCACTGGCTGTCTGGATGTCGGGAATGCGAGAATATTCGAGGGGGGTAGTGCTGCTGTACACCGTCTTGCTACTTGCGTTCGCGGTGGGAGTGCGGGTTTTCATGCGTCTCCTGTCGCACCTGCCAGCGCCCTTTTCCTGCAGGGAACGCGTGGCCGTTCTGGGAGCAAGCGCCGCGGGTGAATTAGCGGTTCTGATCTTTCAGAAGCAGCGCGAGCATTCGTTTCCCGTGGTGGTTCTGGAAACGGATCCTGCTGCGAGCCACACGACGATTCACGGCGTGCCCGTGCGCCATGTGGGTGCGGATCCCCTGAGCGTGTTAAGGGAGGCGAAAATAGATACGCTTATAGTCCCTCCCGATGTAGGTTTGACGCGGGCTGACCAAGAAATCATGGAAGCCTGTGACCTTGCTGGAGTGGGCGTTGCGCGACTCGAGGTTTTGCTGACGCCCTTGCGGCCTGTTGACCCCATCGCGGCACCCACGGCAATGCGGGATTCGTTCTATCTCCTCCCTTCCGAATCGGAGACTTAGTCCGCCCTCCAGAATTTCAGTAACGTATCTTGCGGCGGGATCAGCTGGGCCTCAGTCCGCACGATACACATGCCTTCGTGCAAAGGTTGGCACGCCGCAAACGGAGGCCGGATGCGCCGGCCCGCCGACAACTGTAGTTCTCGGAAACACCAATCTTTCTGAGATCATTAGGCTTGCTGAAGTCCTGACGGGCAAACTCGATGTTGACCGTCCTGTGTCCCTTTCTTTCAACACTATTCTTGCTTGTAGGTACGCGGGCTGCTCTTCAAGTAGAGAATCTATGCTTTGCTTCAACAGATCGGTGCTGCGAGGTTCCGCCAAGAAACGGCCAAATTTGACCGTCGCGGACCATGTCTTCTGGGCGTAATTGTGAGGAGATTGGGCCGATTGGAAGTCGTGGTCATCGTGTAGCCCGAGACGATCATCGCCTGATTCCGGTTGTTTTTGGACTTGGAAGGCCCGCCGTCTCGCAAGAAGTTCGGGATCTAATCCGTACCATCAACCCTCTCTAGGGTGCACCATGGATCTACGGAGAATTGGCTTGAGCTCTGTATTGACATTGGCGAGACTACCGTCAGCAAGTATATGGTCCGGCAGCGAAAGTCACCCCGCCAAACTTGGCGCACGTTGGTCGACAACCACATCCAACAGCTTGTATCGGTCGACTTCTTCACGGCCAACTATCCGCTCCCAGGTTCGGTATGTGTTCCTAACGTTGGCCCACGAGCGGAGGCCAATGCGGCACTTCAACGTCCCGGCTCATCCAACTGCGGAATGGCACCACGCTATCTGTTGCGAGACGGCGCGACTCAAAATTCACCGGCCTCCGGTTGTCCGGGTCCACGAGATCGAAACACCAAAACTCGTTCCCTTGATAGAAATCGGGCATCCCTGGAGATGCCCCTTTTAGCAGCACCTGGGAAATAGAATTCCAGATACCGGCCTTCGCGATCGGCGCTTGAAACTGCCGGAAGTTTTCGAGAAAGGCGTTATCGGGCGAAGGTTCGAGAACACTTGCGACGAGTCGTTGGAGGGCCTGGTCGTATTCGGCATTGGGGTTGATCCAAGTGGTATGAATCTTGGCTTCGCGCGATGCTTTTTCCATGTAACACTGAATTCGCTCGATATAACCCGCATGCTCCCCACGTTCATAGGAAGCAGCGGTCAAGTTCCAATCAAGGTCCTATAAAGTAGGTACTCTTCGTTGGAGCCAGGCCACAATTGGTTTCCAACCTTCGCGTTCGCGCTGCGATACATCTCCCCCGCAGCGGCGAATGGCGCGATACCATTCCGCGGGCATCTCCGAAAGCACTTCGATCCGCGCCCGCACATCCTCTCGGCGTTTGGTATCGTGGGTCGATGTAGCGTTCATCGCGTTCGGCCAGAGCTCCCCGCGAATCAGATTTCTGCGGTGGAACGCACTGACCGAGACGCCGAACCGTTCTGGACTGCCGGCTACTTCGTTCAACGAGGCCAACGGATAGTAGCGATGGAAGGCCGTATCTTCAACTCCCTTCGCCATCATGTCAAGTCAAAATAGAAATGTCCCCTCGCTGGCAAAGTCGAAATGTCCCCTTTTGGTCGTCCGCTGGAGAGTGCATGTTATGCTGCTCGTGCCGGTGAAGCGGAGACAGGCACTGCTGGCGAGCAACCTGATCGAGGAATAGCCGGCCGGAACGCAGCTGCGGACGATGAGATGGAGCGTGGTCCTCCCGACACGTTCTGCTACCTGGGCCCCTGGGCCGACCGTCGGGAGGCGGCACGGCTCCGCCCCAGGGTTTGGTTTTGATTTGCAAACCACATCGGACCAGGTAGATTCCGCCATGCCTTCCAAACGCATGCTGGAGCTTTAGGTCTGGCTAAGGAGTGGCGGGGTAGGGATCGTCGCAAATTCTCCAGAACGTGTAAGAAATCCCCCGACTCACCTGCCGGTCGTGCGGAGAGCTTCCCGGTATAGGGCGAACTTTGCCTGGCCTGCCACTCCCTCAGGATCGAGTTCATCAGAGAGGGCTTCTCCGCGTCGGTGTCCCGACCCTTGCGCCGCTTGCCAGATTTTCGGCGGCCGATTAAACAGACCTTTCACCATCTGTCGCCGTGTCCCGGCGTGACTCCGCTATGTTCCACACACCAACAATGGAAGGCGCCAACGCTTTTCTACGAGCACAGTACATCGAAGAGTTCAACGCTCAGTTCAAAGTGCCGTCGCAAGAAAAGGGGACCGCTTTCCGGCGCACCAGCCGGACGGATCTGAACTGGATCTTCACGGTGCAGACCGAGCGTGTGGTGGCCAAGGACAACACGGTGGCGATCGGGGACCGGTTGTGGCAGATCGACCAAACACGGTTTCGCAGCACCCTGGCTGGCAGCACGGTCACCATACACCAGCACCTGGATGAATCGATCTCGATCCGCTATGGACCGCACGTGGTGGGACGCTACGACAGCCGCGGACAGAAACTGACGGGCCTAACCCCACAAGCGCGCCGTGGAAAAGGCGGGAGCATGGAAGCCGGCGAAAACCAAGAGCAGGTTTCCTCCGGCTCCCACACTCCCTTGGAAATCTCGCACAAACCGCGAGATTCCCACTTTTCCACCGCGCCTGCTACGACTGCTGTAATCCCTTCAGCAAAGGCCAAAGCAAAAGCAAAGGCCAAACCAAAAACCAAAGCGAGGGCGGCCTGACGGCCGATTGCTTTGTTTCACAAAGCGGACATATCACTAATTAATAGAACCGGACAACTTGACTTGTTAACAACACTGGGGGCCGTTTATGGCAATCAGCTTATTTTGATATTATTGATCCCCGCCAGTCGCAGTTCCTGCGGCAAGCGCCCCTGCCAGGTTCCAAAACTACGCTCCGACCGGCCCCGCGCCTGCGGCGAATAGGCTGCGATCATCTGCACTCCTAGCTCCTTCATCGCACGTCCCACTTGCGTCAGACGCTGTTTATCTACTCTTTCCCCTTCTTTTACCGTCAGAAAGAAATGACTCCCCCGATCGCTGTACAGAGCGCAGAACAATCCCTGGGTCTCGATCACTTCTCGCAATCCCGCCATCACCGTCCGCGTGGATTCTTCCTCCACTATCTGCGCGTAATAGATCTGGCTGGTGGCATCGTCCAGAATCACAATCAGGTCATACCAGCGATCGTCGTTGAACCACCGATGCTTGCTGCCGTCAATGTGCAGCAGCATTCCGGGCATCGGCCCGCCGCGGCCGTCTTCGCCGGTGCGGCCCACGCTTGTGCCGCTTAGCCACCAGCCCAGCTCCCTGCAATGCCTTCTGCACCCAGGTGTAGCTCAGCTCGATATCATGTTGCTCCCGCAGCTTTTCGTGAAAGTGCCGGATGTTCAGATCGTAGTACGTCTCCTTATACAGCCCCAGCACCTTCTCCACCATCGCCAAGGGAACGCGCTGCGCGCTCGGCTTACCCTTCCGCCGATCTGCCAATCCGCTATAGCCACCCTCTTCCAGCCGGTTCCGCCACCGTCGCATGGTCCGATCCGTCACCCCCAGGATTTCCGCCGCTGCCCACCAGGTGATCTTCTTGGCCATCGCCTTCAACAACACGTCTTGCACTTTCATCATCCGCTCCATCTCCGCGGCTGAGTACTGCTGGGTTTCGTCCACCACCCAGCATCACCCGTCACGGCTAGAGCGGACAGATCACGTGTGAATTGCACGGACAACTCACATACTAACGACACATAAACGGCCCCCAGAGCATTTTATAATCGAACGATGAGCCTGGAGGAGGAGCGAAGCTCCGCCGTCGGGCCTCCTTTCTGATTCGAGATTTCGATAGGGCAGCCGCATCGGAACCGCCTCAAGTTTTCCGGCACATTGCGC
>Ga0302324_100001400_pt1 | contig 58801 bp, 34 predicted proteins | sample Palsa_T0_1_FD_201949 | JGI IMG/M metagenome (GOLD analysis project Ga0302324, IMG submission 201949) | Peat permafrost microbial communities from Stordalen Mire near Abisko, Sweden - Palsa_T0_1 | ecosystem: Environmental > Terrestrial > Soil > Palsa > Peat permafrost | place: Sweden: Abisko...
AGCATTCGAGGCTTTTGAATTGATTTTTGAGATAGAGGCATTTTTATTTCAAATCAAAAGTTCGTTGGACATGCTTGCAAAGTTGCTGATACCCATAATCGGAAATGAGGTTCGCACTGTGACCTAAATGACTCAACGAGGTAGCCGACGACAACTACGCACCAGACGATGACTTTGATCCACCTCGGATTTCTCCAAGACATGTTCCGAATGCTATTTTGAAGGAGTCTGTGATTCAAGCCGAATCGGCTTCGGCGGGTTCTAATCTTGGAGGCATTTGGCTTGATGGGGCACGTGGATCTTCACGGGGTTCAATAGCATGGCGCGGCCATTACGACTGGATGTGCGCAGCGAACGGAATCATGTGACGATCCGGAGCGAAGGTTCCTATTTAACTCGCGAAAGTCGTGTGCAGGTACTGCTCCAACCGCTCGAATGGCGACACGTGACGCGCCTGGAGATTCTTGTCGGCGGGACGGTGGAAGTCTTTTTCGAGCAGATAGAGGTAGAAAATCGCCATCGCGTCCGAATCTTTGGACGTCGTGTTGTTGTACTCCGCCCGCAACTCATATTGGTGGTCGGGCGTGATCAGGACGCCGGGTTCGGACTGAAATTCGCCCATCCGCGCGACGCCCACCTTGTCGCGGTAGTCTTCGGCTTGAATCTTCACCACGCTTCGCTTCGCTGTCAGGTCGTATAGCTCCAAGGATTCACCGTATGGATGCAGGTGTGCCGTCGCGTAATGCAACGTCGTTTGTGCGGTCAGGTTTAGCTGGCCGGTCGGGACCTTGGCGCTATAGGTGTGGTGTCCGGGCGGAACCATCCAGTGGTACGTGACATCGCGGCCGAATTGCGCCTGGACTCCGTCCTTCGTGCTGACGACGGAGCCGGCCGTCTTCGCGGCCAGCGGGTCGAGGCAGCCTTCGCCGGGGTGCGACATCGACGCGCACATCTTCATGTGCTCCATTCCCGACCCTGCGAGCGGCTGCACGACGTACAGAGCGCGACGAAACAGCGGCTTCATCGGCGTTGTCGCGTCCGCATCGCGCACAAAATCGACCGTCGTTTTGAAGCGGACCCTGAACGTGCGATCGGGGACGTTGAGATTGAGCGCCATCGAGAAAAAGTCCAGCGGTGTGTCCGATAGCACGGGCATACCGTAGCCCGGCGGGAGCGACATGTGCAATCGCCCTGGTACCAGCGTGAAGAACCGCCAGTCCATGTGCGTGGAATTGTCAAACTCGGCGTTGTGCTGGTCTGGTGACATCCGCTTGGGGTCGAATGTCAGGTTGGCATGGCAACAGAACTCCGGCGAGATCGTCTGCCGGCTGTCCGCGTCGACGACATCCGCTTGCAGACCCGTGAGCCACACCAGTTGCGGTTTCTCATGCGGCAACAGGCAATCCACCGGATGGTTCCCGCTCGGCCCGGTCATCGACATGTAAATCTTGTCGAGGGTGTAGGGTTTCGAGACGAGTTCGACCCGGTCTTTACCGTTGGCCTTGATTTCGCCTTCGGCCCGGTGCGGCAGTGACCAGCCATTCTCGCGGGCCAACAGAAACGCATTGGTGGCCACAAGCACGGCAATCGTCACTTTTGTCCAGCATCGCACAATGTCCGTTTTACCGCATTTTTCGGGCCGAAACAACTGTCTGATTGCTCTGCAGGCCAGGGAATAGAAGGCCCTCTAACCCCCGCTGGCACTGCGACATGGATATAAGCGCGCCACGATTGTCGAAGTCGAGAATCCTGGCTCAGTTCCCTGGCAAAAGCCTCAAGGTAGCTTATTTTGGAGGGCGAGCCTCCCGCCCGCCCAAGCGACGCGGCGCGCCCGGCGGTCGCGCCCTACCGTCCAAATCAAACGGGTCGCTACGCCAGCGCAATTCTCAACATCGGTAAAGGATTCGCGGCTTTGAAGCGCCGGTGCAACCGCAAACGGTTGCGGGAGTTTTACCGCCACTTGCGTTTTGGCGCAAAGACGATTATTCTCTTTGCGTCGGGACGACATTATGGCGAAGACGTACGATCAACATCTACAGGAAAGTCTTGCTTATCTGAGCCTGCCCGCGCTGGCTTCGCATAGCGCGTGGTCGCCAAACACGGACGTCTACGAAACTCCTGAAAGCCTGGTCGTGAAAATGGAAATTGCGGGCATCGATAAGAGTGACATCGAGATCACGCTGAACGACCGCTTGCTGCTGGTGCGCGGGCACCGCAAAGACCCCTGCCGCCAGCGCCGGTGCTCGTTCCGCCAGATGGAAATCGATTACGGTCATTTTGAGCGGCGCATCGTCATCCCCCGTTCGGTTGATGGAAGCCGCGTTCGGGCGCAGTTCCACAATGGTTTCCTGCACATCGAACTGCCCAAGTCCCAACAGTCCGAACACGCTACGGTCACTGTCATCATCGAACAGGTCGGCTAGGAAGTAGTACGGCGACGACGTTTTCGGCTCGCCAACCCGCAGCACAGGGCCCCTGCGGCCCAGGGAGGACGACGCCACAACGCGCGGAACCGCGCGAGGGACAGGATTCATCAAAACAGATACGATGGCCGAGCCTACGGAAAACAAAGAGTTGCAAGGCGTCATCAAGCTGGAGACGCCCCCGCAAGAGTTCCCCACCCAGTTGCCCATTCTGCCGTTGAGCGACGTAGTGGTGTTTCCGCACATGGTGGCGCCGCTGCTCGTGTCCAACGCGGAGTCGATCCGTCTGATCGACGACGTGGTCGCCGGCAACCGGTTGCTGGCGGTTACCTTGCAAACCGACCCGGACGCCGAACATCCCCGGCCCGACCAGTTGCACCCGTACGGCTGCATCGCCCGCGTGGTGCGCATGCTGAAGTTCCCCGATGAGAGCGTGCGCGTCCTCGTCCAGGGCCTGAAACGGATGCGTATCGGGCGTGTCGAGACGGAAACGCCCTACTTGCAGGCGCACATCACCGCCCTCGACGACGAACTGGAAGCCAACCTCGAAACGTCCGCTCTGGCGCGCAATGCCGCCAACCAGTTTCAGGAGATCATCAACCTGTCTCCGTCCATCCCGGACGAATTGAAAGTGGCGGTGGTCAACATCGAGGACCCCAGCAAACTGGCGGATGTGATCGCCGCCAACCTGAATATTCCGCTGCAAGAAAAGCAGCGTTTACTCGAGGCCGTTCGCGTCAAGCTGCGGCTCACGCAACTCACCAACCTGCTCAACCGCGAAGTTGAGGTCCTGCACCTCGGCAGTGAAATTCAGAGCAAGGTCAACACCGCGCTCAGCAAGAGCCAGCGCGAGTATTTCCTGCGCGAACAATTGAAGGCGATTCAGAAGGAACTCGGCGAGAGCGGCGAGCAAAGCTCCGAGATCAAGGATTTGCGCGACAAGATCGACAAGGCGCAAATGCCTGTTGACGTGAAGAAGGTCGCCATCAAGGAGGCCGACCGGTTGGCGACAATCACGCCGGCCGCCGCCGAGTATGCCGTCAGCCGTTCCTACCTGGATTGGCTGATCGCCCTGCCGTGGTCGAAGTCCACCGACGACAAACTCGACATCAAGCAGGCCGAGCGCATTCTGAACCGAGACCACTACGACCTCGAGCCGGTCAAGAAGCGCATACTCGAATACCTGAGCGTGTTGAAACTCAGGAGCAACGGCGGGACGGAAGCCGCCGTCAGCAAAGGCCCGATTCTGTGCTTCGTCGGCCCGCCCGGCGTCGGCAAGACGTCATTGGGCCGAAGTATTGCCCGCGCGCTGGGCCGCAAGTTCATCCGGATTTCGCTCGGCGGCGTGCGCGATGAAGCCGAGATTCGCGGGCATCGACGCACGTACATCGGCGCGTTGCCGGGCCGCGTGATTCAGGGACTGCGCAGGGCTGAAAGCAACAATCCGGTGTTCATGCTCGACGAGATCGACAAGGTGGGCACGGATTTCCGCGGCGATCCAAGTTCCGCGCTATTGGAAGTGCTGGACCCACAACAAAACAACAGCTTTTCCGACCACTACCTCGAAGTGCCGTTCGATCTGTCGCGCGTCATGTTCATCACCACGGCGAATCTATTGGAGCCAATCCCGCCCGCATTGCGCGACCGGATGGAAGTCATTGAGATACCGGGTTACACAGAACAGGAAAAAATCCATATTGCGTCGCGATATCTCATCCCGCGACAACTGACCGAGCACGGGCTGAAAAAGACGCAACTCATCGTGAAGAAAGACGCACTGGCCATCATCATTCGCGACCACACACGCGAAGCCGGCGTCCGGAACCTGGAGCGGCAGATCGCGACGATCTGCCGCCGCACCGCCCGCCGCATCGTGGAAGGCCGGGCGAAGTTGGTGACCGTCACCGCACGGAACATAAAGGACTTCCTTGGTCCGGCGGAGTTCTTCCATGACGTGGCGGAGCGAACCACCGACCCCGGCGTGGCGATTGGCCTCGCGTGGACGGCTGCCGGTGGAGACATTCTATTTATCGAAGCCACGCAAATGCCGGGACGGGGCAATCTGATCCTGACGGGCTCGCTGGGCGACGTGATGCGTGAGAGCGCGCAAGCCGCGCTGAGTTACATTCGGTCCCGCGCCGCGCAACTGGGCATCGATCCCCAGACATTCGAGAAGTCGGACATCCACGTTCACGTGCCGGCCGGGGCGATCCCGAAAGACGGCCCGTCGGCGGGGGTGACGATGGCGGTCGCGTTGACTTCCTTGCTGATGCGCAAACCGGTCCAGCCCGCGCTGGCCATGACCGGTGAGATCACCCTGCGCGGGAAGATCCTGCCCGTCGGCGGCATCAAAGAAAAAGTGCTGGCTGCGGCGCGGTCGGGCGTCAAGACCGTTGTCCTGCCGGATCAGAACCGCAAAGATTTGGCCGATGTGCCGTCAGAGATTCGCCACAAGCTTCGTTTCCGATTTGCCAAGACCATCGAAGCGGCGCTGAAGTTTACCTTGTAACGCCGGTCGCCGGATCCAGCGGTGGTGCGGTACGTCCTACCTGCCTTAGCTTTCGGGCGGAAGTTTTGCCTTCCGCCGTCGATAACCGACGATGGCGAAGGCGCCGATGGACAGGAGCATGAGGATGCTCGGTTCAGGCACGACGGTGAGTTGGTGGAAGGAACCGCCGTCGAGAATCAGGACGTTGTCACCCGCGCCCAGCGTTCCCAAGCCGATGCCCGTCACACCGTTGGTGCTCTGGAAGTAGAGCTCGACGTTGTTGCTGATGATCAGCAGGGAACCGGGGTCCAATGTCAAGTCGTTCAGATACAGGCCCGCCACCTTGTTGTCATTGCTGCCGACGGTACCGAACGAATCCATCAATACCGTGGTCGACAGGTCGCTCAGCTCCAGCGTGCCCAACGCAAAGTTGTTCGAATATCCATACGCGGAATCGCCCTTGGCGAAACTGAAGCCGTTGGTCGAGAATGTCCCGCTGCCGTTCGAGAAGTAGATCTCGTTGGAAGACTGGACGCTGCTGGCGAATCCGCCCAGGTTGATCCCGGCGACGAAGTACTGTTGCGTCCCTTGCCCGTTCATCACAAACTTGCCGTTGAGCGTGTTGTACTGATTGGAGAGCGAGCTGACATTGACGAAGTTGCTCTGGAAGAGGTACACGTCGCCCGCGGCCATGCTGATGTAACCATTGGTCGCCACGGTGTAGGTGGACAGGAACGTGTTGGTGCTCGGGTCGCTTACCCAGGCTCCCTGGTTCACGACCGCGCTCGCAAACGTGCCCACACTGTTGATAAAGCTCACCGTCCCGGCGTTGGTAAAGACCGTGTCGACAATCAGGCGGCCGTTGTTCGCGCCCAGCACGCCGGTGTTCTGATTGAATATATTTGCGCCGGTCAAATGCAACGACGCGGACACCGACGTGGCCAAGCCGGTGCCGGAATTGATGATGCTGGAAGCGATCGTGCCGAAGCCTTCGAACGTGGCGCCAAGGTTGTTGGTCAGCATCCCGCTACGCAGAATTCCGCCGTCCATGGTAATAGTGCCCGCGTTGGCGACCGGCGCATTGCTATCGGAACCGAAAATCATCTGGCTGCCAGCTTCGACCGCCAAGGTACCGCTCTGGTTGATCTGCAGCGCGCTGCCGGCCGGATTGACGAACTGGAGAATCCCGTTGCCGCCAACCACGGTGTTGGTCGAGCGGATCGTCCCCAGATTGACCAATTGATTGGTCAGCGCGATGGTCCCGAAGCCCTGGATCAATCCGATCAATCCCGCCTGGGTGGCGCTGTCGTTGTTGTTGGTAATCGACGTGTCCGACGTGAGCGTGCCGCCGTTTATCAGGATGGTGCCGCTGTTGTAGACATAATTCAAATTCGTCACGAACGGCGTCGCGCCGTCGATTTCCGCTGTGCGCGCCAGCACCAATGTGTCATTGGTGGTGGCAATGATCATCGTCCCCAGGTTGGCCAACCCGCGTTGCGACGTCGCCACTCCGGTGTTCAGGGTCAACACGCCATTGCTCGCGATCACCGTGCCCAGGTTGACAATTGATTTGTCGATGCCAACACCGTTCGTGTTGAATGCCCCGCCTCCGTAAATCGTACCGTAGCCGATAATAGTGTTCAGGTTCGTGAAAATGGCTGTCACCGCCGGGTTGGTGGAACCGCCCGTGCGCAGCGTGCCGCCCAGTATGTCCACTGTCCCGCTATTGATCCAGGAGTTGCTCGTGTTCCAGGTCATGGTCGCGCCGTTGTCGATCTCGAAGGTGCCCTGATTAATCGGGAACACCGTACTCGTCATCGTCAGTATCCCATTGGTCGCGCGAATCGTGCCGCCGGACTGGTTAACGATACTCGCTGTCAGCGTGCCGTAGCCCTGAATGATACCGTTCAAGGTGTTGGTGATCGTGCTCGTGCTCGATAGCGTGCCGTTGTTGATCGTGATCGTACCGGTGTTGAGTACGGGCAGACCGCCACGATCCAGCACCAACGTGTCATTGGACGACACAATCATGTTGCCCAAATTCTGGATCCCGCCGCCCGCCGTCGCCCCGCCCGTGCTCACGTACAGCGTCTGGGCCGTGCCGCCAAGCGGATTGGTGGCAATGATCGTGCCCAGGTTAACAATCGACTTGTCGAAGCCGGCACCGGTCTGGCCGTACGCGCCGCCACCGATCAGCGTGCCGTATCCGTCGATAACGCCGCTCAGGGTATTGGTGAAGTTGGCTGACACCAGGGCGTTGGTAAACCCGCCCGTGCGCAACGTGCCGCCACGCAGGTCGATGGACCCGGCGTTACTCCATGAGTTCGAGGAATCGGACTGGAACGTGCCGCCGTTCTCCACGTCGATCGTACCGGTATTGGCCAGTCCGTTGATCGCGTTGAACGCGAGTACGCCGTTGGTCGCCGTGATGCGACCACCCGACACGTTCTGGACAAAGCCGTTGACCGCCAGTCCGCCGAAACCCGTGATCAAACCACTGTTGGTGATGACGCCCGAGATTGCGGCCAACTGAATCGTGCCGCCTGCCGATCCCACAGCCCCGATCGTACCCGTGTTGACAAACGAGCCGTTCTCAATGGTCAGTGTTGCGCCCGAGCCGGCTCGCAAGAATCCGGCGTTGGTCGTGCTCAACGACACGTCGAGGATGCCGCCCGCAATCGTGGCCTGCACCGTGCCGAGGTTGACGATGTTCGGCATCACGGTGCCGACACCCGTGACGAAGGCGGCGGCGAGGTTGCTGATGACGCCGGGCGCGCCATTGGAAATGATGAGCGTGCCGCCAAGCATCGAGACTGAGCCGTTGTTATTGAAGCTGCTGTTCGCTCCACCACTGAGCACCACGTTCAAAATCGCCCCGTTGCTGGCACCGATGGTGGCCAGGTTCGGATCGCTCAACCCCACGGAGAAGACGTTCAGCCCGCTCACCGGGTTGGCTGCCAGGATCGTGCCGTTGTTGGCCACGGTCTGCGTCACGTTGCCCACGCCCACGATGAGCCCCGTGCTCAGGTTGGTGATGATCCCGCTGCTGGTCCCGTTCGCCAACAACGTACCGCCGGCAAAGCTCAACGTGCCCTGGTTGATCAACAGCTGGCCGGCCCCACCGGGCATCTGGACGTTCAGCGTCGCGTTCGTGGTCAACGTGCCCATCGTTGACCCAATCCCGTTGGTGAAACTACCCAGGCTCGCCGACAACAGACCGTTGCTGGCAAACAGAAAGCTGCTGCCCAGGTTGATGACCCCGGAACTGACGTTCCCCGTGATCGACCCATTGCCGTAGATCCAGTTGGCGTTCGTGATCGCTCCGGCCAGCAGCGCGCCGCCGTTCATCAGGATTGTCCCCGCATTACTGATCGACACCAGCCCGTTGACGTTGCTGACCAACATCGTCGCCCCACCGTCCACTTCCAGCGTGCCGGCCTGCAGGAACTGGCCGGTCCCCTGCAGCGCCAGCGTCCCATTCGTGGCCCGAATCGTGCCGGCGGCGAAGTTGCTGAGGCTCCCGGAGATCGTTCCGAATCCGCTGATCGTTCCGCTGACGTTGTCGATGAATCGAGAAGCGTCCGCCACGCCATCCGCATCCAACACCACGGACCCGCCCTGCAAGGAAATCGTACCGAGGTTGCGGGGATTGATCTCTCCACTGTTGTTCCAGGCAAACGCCGTGCGGTTCAACGCCAGCGTGGCGTTGCTCTCCACCCGCGCCGTCGCGGTGGCTGCGTTGCTGAAGCCGCCGTTATTGAACGAATTGCCGGGGTTGAGGAACAGCGTGCCGTTGGTCGCGTCAATGAGCGCGCCAGCCACGTTGATGATTGGTGCGTTCGCGGCTCCATTGCCGCCAGTGAGTTCGCCTGCTTGAACCGTCCCGAAGCCGCTGATCGTACCGGTGTTGTTCAACGACGCAAAATTGGTCCCCACGAATGTCCCACCGGCCAGGATCATCTGATTATTGTTCGCGAACGTGCCCGTGTTCTGCAGCGAGGTCAGCGTCGCCCCGTTCTGCACCGCGAGCGTACCGTTGTTGCTGAACTGCGCCGTGCCGGCCATGACGAGAGTGCCGTTGGTCGCGTTGACCGTGCCGAGATTTGCCAGGTTGAAGTTCAAGCTGCCATTACCGTTGATCAGGCCGCCCACCGCGTTGGAAATCACCCGCGTGCTGTCCGCCACCGGGGCCGCCGCCGTTCCCGTGCCCGTGTTCGTATAGGTCTGCACCGTACCGCCAAAGAGTTGAATGACGCCGTTGTTGACCGCGTTCGTCCTGGCGTTCACAAAGGCGTTGGTGCTGCGCGCAACGCCGAACGTGGATGCGTTGGCCACCGTCACCGTGGCGCCTGACGCATTGGCGAAGCCGACGTTGAAGGCATCCCCCGAATCCACGATCAGGGTGCCATTGGTGGCGACAATGGTCCCAAAGTTCACCTGGCTAAAATTGGCGCCGCCGCCGCCGATAACGTTATCCGCGCTGCGCAGAATTCCGGCGCCCTGAATCACGCCAGCGGCCGCGTTGGTGAAGTTCTGCAAGACGTACAACCCCAGATTGCCCGACCCATCCAGAATAATCGTGCCGTTGTTGACCACTGACCCGGACGCGTTTGTGATCTGCAGATACGTGCCATTGGCCGTGCCGCCGATCAGCGTACCGTTCTGCGTGAAGCTCGTGGAGTTGATGGCCAGTACGCCATTGGTGGCCTTCGCCGTCCCGGCGGAAGCGTTCACGAACCCGACTCCACTGGTAATCGTACCGTTGCCCAAGAACGTGCCCTTGTTGGTCACCGCGCCGCCGGTCAACGTGCCGCCGGTCAAACTGACCAGACCATTGGTGTTGTTCCAATCCGTCATGACGTTGAGCGTACTGCCGCTGGCGACGGTGATGGTGCCCAGGTTATTGACGGATTCCGTTGCGCCATTGGTGGCGATGTTCAACGTACCGCCCGTCGCGACCACCGTGCCAGTCGTGTCGTTGTACAACCCGGAAGAATAATTGCCGGGACCGCTGATCGTACCTTCGTTGGTGATTGTGCTGCCGCCCATGATCAACCCGCCGCCGTTCAGCGCGATATTGTTGGAGTTCACCAGCACCGTGTTGGTCAGCACAATCGTCGACGTGGAGTTGAAGTTACTCAACAACCCGGAGTTCGGCCCGATTATCCCCACCCGCAAGATCCCATTGCTGGCCATGATCGTGCCGCCGCTCAGGTTGGCCACGCTCAAGTTACTCTCTGTGCTCGCGCTGCCGAAGATGATACCGCCAGACAGGTTCGTCACCCTGCCGGCGCCATTGTTGATCGTAATGAAACCGCCGTTCAGGTTGATCGTGCCCTGATTGTACAGCGAGTCGCTGACGCCGTTGCCGACCGACAGTGACAATGTCGCCGCGCCGAATAGATTATTGGCCCCCAGGGTCGCGCTGTTCGTGGCAATGCCGCCGAGACCGATCGACGCCTGCAAGGTATTCACCCCTTGCACAGGCAATTGCGCGATAATCGAAGCCGTCGCGCCGGTGTTGACTACCGACAAGCTGCTCAAGTTGCCAACACCCGTGATGAAATCGAAGTTGGTGATGGCGAAACTGCTGGCCAGACTGTTGGTAATCTGGCCCCCCGAGAGATTCACCGTGCCCAGGTTGATGAGGAACGGCACATTGCCCGGCGTGTGGATGTTCAGCACTGTGTTCGTGCCCAGGACGCCAAGACCGATGCTGGCTGTGGAGGCATTGGTGTAGCTGCTAAGACGCACCGTCAACGTCGCGGCATTGGCGGTGAGGTTGGACGCCAGAATCGTCCCTCCATTGGCGACGCCCCCGCCGTCGATCGTACCGAAGCCGCTGATCGTACCGGCATTCGTGATGACTCCTGCCAACAGTTGACCGCCCGACATCTGGATCGTACCGGCATTCGAGAATGTCAGACCAGTGGCCGCGCCAAAATTCGTCAAGAGCAACGTGTTGCCCGTGTTCAGCACAAACGTGCCGCTATTGCCAAATCCACCCGAGCCATTGATCGTCAGCGTGCCGCTCGACGGCGCAATCGTCCCCTGCGCCGCGTTGGTCACGCCCGCCACAATTATACCGGATCCCGTAATCACTCCGTTGTTGATAAAACCGGCCGCGTTGCTTTGAACTCCATCCGCCGCGAAGTTCAGTGTGCCGCCCCCCATCGCGATCACACCCAGATTGGTAACCGCATTGCCGCTGTTGGCCCAGGCGTTATAGGTGCGGTTGATCGTCAGCGTCATGTTCGTGGCGACCTGCACCGTGCCGTTGGCCAGATTCTCAAAACCGCCACCGGAGGATGCATTACCCGTACTGATAAACAAGGTGCCGGGCGTCGCATTGCCCCAATTCGTGGCGATCAAGGTGCCCGAGTTCAACAAGTGTGCGCTCGCGCCACTGCCACGCGGGTCGTTGTTCACGCCCAGCGTGATCGTCCCCTGGCCTTCAATGGTTCCCGCGTTCGTCAGAGAGTTGCCGTTCTGGCCCGCGTTGGTCGCGACGAGCGAGCCTACCGCGCCATTCGCTCCAAGGAAAATCTGGCCTGTTGAGCTATTCGTCAGCGCGTTCATCGTCAGAACATTGAACACGGAAGCATTGTTCGTGATGTAAATCGTGCCGGCGTTGGCCAGGCCGGAGCCCCACGTGTTGGTGGCCGTGCCCTGCGCGATGATGGTTCCGTTGTTCAGAATAACGACCCCGTTGCTGACACCGGCGTTCTCGACGCCGTTGCTATACAGCGTGATCGTGCCGCCATTCAGTACGATCGTACCCTGGTTGGCCAGAGGCCCCCCGTTACTCCAATAGTTCCCCGTCTTGTTAACGGCAAACGTCGCGCCATTGGAAACGGCAATGGTCCCGTTCGCCGCATTGCTGAAGCCCCCCTGCGTGAAGGAATCCGCCGCGTTGATCATGAACAAGCCGTTGCTGGCAATGATCGTACCGGCGTTGACGAAGTTCGGATTCAGATTGTCGTGTGCCGAGAAGGTCGTATCCAGGCTATTGGTGCCAAACCCGGCAATCACGCCCTGGTTGAGGAATGTGCCGGTGAAACTGTTGCTGAAAACCATCAGGCCGCCCGAGGAAACGATCGTCCCGCCATTGGTGAAGGTCCCCGACGACATCCCCATTGAGAGGGTTCCGCCGGTAACAATCGCGATATTGCCGTTTTGCACCGGCTGTTGCGCCAACTGTAACGAGCCGCCACTGACGGTCAGTGTGCCGCCCACCACGTTGTTCAAGACCGCGGTAATCGTGCCATTGCCCGTGATCCTGCCCTGGTTGGTCACCGCGCCGCCGGCCAATGTGCCGCCGGCCAGAATCACCTGTCCCGTCCCCTGTCCGGTTACCGTGGTGTTGTTCCACGCCGTGCCGACGCTCAGCGTGCTGGCGCTGCCGATGCTGAACGTGCCAAGGTTGTTGACCGATTCCGTCGCGCCGTTGGTGGCGATGGCCAGCGTGCCGTTCTGCGCCACGACCGTGCCGTCGGTGCCATTGTACAGGCCTGAAGAATAATTGCCCGGCCCGATGATCGTGCCGTCATTGGTAATCGTGCTGCCGCCCATGATCAGCCCGCCGCCGTTCAGGGCGATCGTGCCGGTGTTCTGCAGCACCGTGTTGGTCAGGATGATCGTCGATAAGTTGTTTAAGTTGCTCATCACGCCGCTGTTGGGGCCGCGCATGCCCAACCGCAGGATCCCGTTGCTGGCCAGCAACGTGCCGCCACTCAGGTTGGCCACGCTAACATTCTGTGTCCCCAGCCCGTACATCAGGCCGCCGCTCTGGTTGGTGATACCCGCGTCCACGCCGGCCGTATTCGTCACCGTAATGAAGCCGCCCTGCAGTGCGATGGTGCCGTTGTTGATCAACCCGCCGCCGCTCGTGGTGCCGAGGGTCAACGTGGCCGCGCTGCTGCTGTTGGTAGCGGTGGCGCCGAGAAGCGCCATGTTGATGGTCCCGATGTTGGCGATCAGGTTGCTCAACCCTGAAATCGGCAACTGGGCCACGATCGACGCCAGCGCACCGGTGTTCACGATCCCAAAGCTACTGAGGTTCCCCACGCCGGCGACGACATAGAAGTTGGTGATCGTGCCGGTGCCGCCGTTGAAGTCGATACTGCCGCCCGACAGTTGAATTGTGCCGTAGTTGAGCAACACATTCTGGCTGCCCGGCGTGAGGATGTTCAGCACGCTGTTGGTGCCGACCACACCGAGGGTTGCCGTGGAATTATTGGTCGTGCTGGCGATGGATGCCGTCAATGTGCCCACCCCCGTCCCGAGGGGGGTCGCGTTGGCGATCATCGCGCCGCCGTTGGTCGTGATGACCACGCTGTTGATGGTCCCCCACCCGGAAATCGTCCCGGTGTTGATAAAGCTGGCCGCGTTGCTGACCGCGCCGTCGGCCGCGAGGTTCAGCGAGCCACCCTGCATGGAGATCGTACCAAAGTTGGCGACCGAGCCGCCGCCGCCCGCCCACGCGTGCTCGGTGCGGTTGATCGTCAATGTCATGTTCGACGAAATCAGGATCGTGCCCGCCGCGGTGTTGCTGAAGCCACCGTTGGAAAACGCGTCGCCCACACTGATGAAGAGCGAGCCCCCCGATGAGCCGCCCCAGTTCGTGGCCAGCAACAGACCCGAGTTCACGAAATTGGCATTGGCCCCGCCTGACCCGTTGGTGAGCCCGAGCGTCAGCGTGCCCTGCCCCTGAATCGTCCCTGAGTTGAACAGCGAATTGCCATGCGCCCCGATGTTGCTGGCGATCATCGTCGCGACCGCCCCGTTCGCACCCAGCAGAATCGTCCCGCTATTGGTCATCGCATTCGTGCCGCCATAGCTCAAGACCGACAGGTTGTTGGTCAGCGCCAGGGTTCCCATTTGGCTCATCGCGCCGATGACGTAACCGGTCTGACCGCCCACCACCGAAATCGTGCCCGCGTTGCGGAAATAATTGGTGAGGGTGACTTGCCCACTGGTCGCGTCCAACATGGTGAACGTCCCGTTATTCAACAGGATATTGCCCATGTTGACCACGTTGGTATCCACGTTGGCGTTAAAACCGGCGCCTGAGCCCGCAAGGTCCCAAGCCGCAGTGCTGCGCTGGATCGCCACGGTCGCGCCGTTGCTGACAACAATGCTGCCGCCAACGGCGTTACTGAATGCGTTGCCGTACGCGTTGCCGGAATCGATATAAAACGTCGAACCGTTGTTGGTGGCCAAAATGGTCCCGAAATTCCCCAGCCCCGAGGAACTGCCACCGTTGTTCCCGGTCTCGAAGGTACTATTCCCGGTGACGGCCAACAGCGTCCCGTAGTTGCCAAACACGGCAGGATTGTTGCTGGCGTATCCGGTGTTGATCTGGCCGTTAATGAATATAAACGACGAGCCCGTGGAGTTCGAATACGCCGCGCCGCTGGTGGCGCTGGACAGCGTCAGGTTGGCCCCCGAGTCCACCTGCGCGACACCCGCCAGTGAGCTGGGGGGCATAAACGCCCCACCCAAATCCAACGCGACATTGGCCGCGATTTCCAGTGTGCCGCCGCCATTGATCGTCCACGCCCCTCCATTTTTATTGCTCGGGGCATTCAAAACTTTTAAGTCACCGTTGCTGACCGCGATGTACGAGCCCCAGGAACTGCTGTAGTCGAAGGCTTGCGCCTGATGGCCGTTGTCGCTGCCAAATATATTCAATGTCCCGTTACTGGCGACGATGGAGCCGGCGGTGCCGCTGCCGTTTTGGCCGTAAACGGAGGCCAACAGAGTTCCAGATCCAACAATCGTCCCACCGTTAAAGATGGTCTCACTGGGGTTTTTCGAGTTGGGATCGTCGGCAGTCTCAAACGTACCGCCATTCAAGTAGATAATCCCATTGTTGATTGGCGCCCCCTGATTCCAACCGCCGCTGACGTACCTGCTTACGATGAAACTTGCCCCTGACCCCACCGAAATCGATGCACCCGAATCGATGGTCAGGCCGTCATAGGACGTGGCACTGCCCAGCTCCATCAGGAACGTTCCCGAATTGACAGTAATGTTGCCGCTGCCGAACAAGTGGACGCCGCCGTGACCGCCTGTCGTAACGGCGTTGCCATTGTTCTGCAACGTCGAGGTGTTATTTACCACCAGCGGCCCCCCGCCCTGTGAGCCGCCGACAACCAGGCTCCCGCCGATTTGATAGTCGTTGATGCTTCCGTCATTTTGGAGTGAGCCACTGTTGAGTATGAGCGTGCCGCCTGAATTTATCTGGAACGCGCTATAACTGATCATCGTGCTGTTGCTGATGACAATCGCGCCGCCGGCCCCAATCGTGCCGTAATTGAACTGCAGCGAACCTCCCTGATTTCCGCTGGCGAAGGCTTCGATTAGCCCGCTCGAACCGCTCAGGCCGTTGCTGATTACGAGTTGGTAGGTTTGAGCGTTGTTGTTAATCGAGGCGACATTCACAACTCCCGCGGACACTTTGTTGGTCATCCATGCAATCGCACCGTTGAAAGATGGCTGGTTGTTGAACCAGTTCCCATTAGAGGACCAAACGTTCGTGCCAGATGTTGGGAGCCAGTATTCGTCCGCGAGGACAGTCGTCGAAAGGGGAGCAAAAAACGCTGCGACCAGCGAGAGCAAAAGCGCTACACCGAAGAATAAACACACAATTCTTGTGCGAGAATTACTCACCAATTTACATGACCTCTGTACGCTGGATCCCTGGGTCTATCCCGCTGCGGCGCAATACCATTACTGCGCGTGCAAGAACGCTTTACTCACCTGGCGCCTATTGTATGAAATTGAGACAAAAAGTCAATTACAAAGCCCTGGTAGAACAGGTGGTTACCAAGGCGTGGGACCACCGTTTGTAGCACCGATCCGTGGGTGCGTTGAATTAGGGGGGTTGCCGTCGGTAAAGACGTGTAACTTATTTTACGGCAACAAGATAACGCGATAAAACCGCTGCGTTTGACCGACAGCGTTTGGATCCACAATTTGGATCACTCCGCCGGTTCCGGCGACGCCGTTGCTCAGAACTTCCCATGGGACATTGACAAGGTCAGGTGTGTACTCGATCGAGTAATTCATGCCCAACACCGAATTGAACCCCAGTCCCACGGCGTTACCGCTCGGCGCGATGGAATTTACATGCAGGAAATTCGAGGGATCCAGAGGCGACGTCCCCGCGAGATACTCCTGCAGATTGTCAAACCCATCGCCGTCCGGGTCACATGTCGCACACGAAGTCGTGTTCGTCGACGTGGCCGAACCAAACCAATCCGACCGCCACGAGTCGGAAATGCCGTCGCCGATGGAATCTCGAGCGAAGGTGATGAGCGCCGTGCCGCCGGTGTGGTTGAATGTGACGTTCAAGAAACCGCCGCTGTCGTAATACCAGCCGATGCTGTTCGCCGCGTAGTCCGTCGCGTTCGTGAACTGGCGCATCCGCACGCCGTTGTACTCGACACCGAACGGCTGGGCCACGAAGAAGCGCATCGCGATCGGGCGCGGGTTGGAAGTCAACGTCGCGGCGATGACCGTGCCGTTGGACTGGCAGGTGAGACTCGTGCCATCGTACACGGTGAAACTGGAATTCGTCGTCGGATAGATCAGGAATTGCAACCCAGTCCCCGGCAGAACGAGATTGGGATTCGACGTGTAGCTGGTGTCGAGCAACGTCTGGACGTTCGTCGAGATCATCGGGATCACCGCGCCCTCGCGCACGAACAACGGCATCTGATGCTGGTTGGCATTCGTCCAGGTGATCGTCTGGCCGCCGCTGTAGCGGACGTTGGCGAAGTAATCGAACCAGTTGCCTTGCGGCAGGTAGACGCTGCGGATGGTGGGCCCGCTGGCCGGGGGATTGGTCACCACCGGCGCGACGAGGAATTCGTTGCCGAACAGGTACGAGTGGCTCGTGTTGTACACGCTGCCGTAGGTGTTGGTATCGGTCTGGTACATCAAGACAAGCGGACGGATGATGGGCACCCCACTGGTGCTGGCCTGCGTGGCGTAGCTGTAAATGTATGGGAACAGCGCCGTGTGCAATTGCGCGTAAAACTGGTAGTTCGTCAGCGCATCCGCGCCAAAGCTCCACGGATAAATCAAACACAGGCTCGTAGACCGGTGCATCTGCATGATCGGGCAAAATGCGCCGAATTGCGTCCAGCGCATGAACAGATTGTTCGTCGAGCTGCTCCACGGGGAGTCCTCATACCCGCAGATGTCACTGCCCCAAATCGAGAGCCCGCTCATCGCGCACGATTCCCCGGCCAACATCACCGCCGGCAGACCGTTGGCATCCCCGAAATTCGGTTCATTGTCTCCGCCCCAATTGCCCGGATAGGCCTGCGAGCCGGCAAAGCCGCTCCGTCCCCAGAGAACGCCGTTGGTACCCAGCACACCGCTAACGGTCTTCTGGTACTCGACGCAGTAGCCGTTCTGCATTTCGACGCCGGTCCGGCCATCGGCATACGAAGCGTTGAGCGGAATGAAGGGCCCGGTGCTTGAGGGGTTGGCCTGTCCCTCACCATCGTCCGTCTTGAACCCGCCGATGACCCCGCCGCTCTGGGTGATCAGATTGCTCAATGTGTTTTGAAGATACTGCACGGCGTTCGGGTTGGTGAAATCGAGCGGGCTGCCCGTGCCTTTCCACCACGTCGTCGACAGGACATTGGTCGTGCCACCCGAGACCTCATGCACGAAAAGATTACTCGCCAGGGCCGTGGGATAGTTGGACGCCGTGCCGAAGTTCTCATTCAGGCATACGTTGTATTCGCAGTTGTTGTAGCACTCCGGATTGTCGGAGCTGGTATTGATGAATGGCGTGAACCACAGGACTGCCTTGTACCCGTTGGTCTTCAGGAACGTCATCATGTCGGCCGTCGTGTTGAAGCCCGGCCAATTCGTGCCCTCGAACGTCCCGCCAGGGCTGAACTGGCTGGTGTTCCAGGTGAAATCATTGTACGAGTTTTCCCAGGGCGAATCGTACACGAGTATCGATCCGGGGACACCGCGCGCTCGCAGTTCCGAGAGTACGTAGCGCACCTCGCCACCGCTGCTCCAAACGTCCGAACTCATCCACGGCAGAAACACCCACGGCGGCGGCAGCAACGGCCGGCCTTTGTAACCGGTGTAGCGCGTGAGCACGTCGGTCAGCAGCGGTCCATAGACCACGTTGAATTTCACCGCGTTGGTGACGTAACCGGCAAAGCTGCTGCCCACCATGTTGCTGATGACGTAGCGGTCCGGGTACTGATTGCGCATGTCGAACCAGCTCTCGTCGGTGGAATCGAGGTGAAACCCGTATCCCTTGGTGCTCATAAACCACGGCGCGACGGCATAGGTGTCGTCGGGTGTGGTGCGGGCCGACGTATCGTAGGTCATGATGTGCACTTTGTTGCCCGACTGGTCGATGGTGTCGAACTTCTCGCCAAACCCGTAGAAGTGCTCGGTGGAACTGGACGGCACGGTGATGGCCGTGGAGGTCAGGATCTGGCCGCCCCAGTTGATGACTTCATAATGCATTACCCCGGGGTACGGAAACGTGATCTGCGCGACGATACTGGTCGAGCCGAACGTTTCCGTGAGTTGCACCCCGTTCGTCAGCGGGCTGGTCGCCGTGACCGGCCCTCCCGTGATCGAGTTGCCGCCGACCACGGCGGACGGCGCCAGAAAACTGATGGCGTTGGTCAGAGGATTTCCCGCAAGGTCGGGGCCCACCAGCGTCACCCCACCCGAATCGGTGAACACCTGCACCTCGTAGATGGTCGAGCTAACCACATTGGAGTACGCGACGTACGGGCCCGAGGGCGGCTGCAACGGCGTGGTAATCGTGTAACTAAACGGGCTGCTCTGTGCGTTCGTTTCCAACTCGCTGGTTTCGGACGCATTATCGTTCCCATAGACGAACGTCGGCAAATGGTCGCTGTACGGAATCTTGAAATAGTATTGGACCGTGTCGCCGGAATCGAAGCTGTTGGCGGGAATCGAATTCGAATAGTATTTGTTGTTGCCGCTCGCCCCGCCCTGGTACCAGAAAAACATGGGAATCGACGACCACGTCGCGTTCGTCGCGTTGCGGTAAAAAATCGTGCTGCCGGTCTGCAATTGATTGCCCGGATTCCCGCTGCCCTGATACTGGTTGCCGGTGTACAGGAATACCGCCGTGTTGGACGTCATCCCGCTGACCGGGCTGCGCATCGTCAATCCACTGTTGCCGGCTTCGACGTCGGTGGGGATGTGAAAAACATTGCCAACCGTGGGCTGGAAATTCGCGTTGGTAGTGAGAACGATCCGGTCCACGATCATCCCGTCCTCGCGCATCCAGAGACTGAACGTCTGCGTGCCGCTGGTGCTGACCGTCAGCGTGGGCACCCCGGTTGCGACCGTCCGATTGGTCGTCCATTGCCAGACGCTATATTGGTTCAAGGTGATGTCGTATGCAGTGTTCGTCGTGCCATTCAACCCTGCATGGACAGAGTCGTCGGTATTGGCAACGGCGTAGCCCCGAATCCAAACGTAGTGCGTCTGCGCGTTGGCGAAATCGACCGCGTAATCCAGTTCGGGGCTGACATTGAGCCAGGTGACGTTCTCGTTTGCCCCGACGTTGGGTAGTGCTTGCATGTACCCGGTGCCGCTGTAGCCGGGAACCGCGTTGGTGGCGATCCATTGGAAATTTGTCCCACTGATTACGCGCGCGGTATTATTGGAAAAGCCCTCCGCCTCGATGACGACCACTCCGCCCGCCTCGGTGTAGACAGTCTGGCCGGTCGCGACCCGGAGCATTCCGAAAAGAAGCGCGACCGAGACTGCGGTAAATCGATTTATCACTTTCCCTGTCCTTCCCGGGGGACTTGTGTGCTGACAACGGACATTCTACCCGTACAGATAAGCAATAATTTAGCCAAAACCCCCATTCCCTGTCAATAGTCACGCCCCAGTCGAGCACTTTACAAATTCGGCCATCTGCGCCACAATAACACCATGCTCCGCTACATCGCCGTAGGCATTCGACGCTTTGGATTGTATCCGATGCACGTTCATCAGCGGGACAACTGGGAGTTCTTCGCGGTGCTCCGGGGCAAGTGTGGGGCCGTGCTCGCAGAAACCTCGCAACCTCCCTTGCGGCAGCATCACCTGTGGGTTTTTCCTCCCGAGGTTGCGCACGGTTGGAAAGGGGAAGGCGTGAGCCGCTGCAAGATTGCTGTCTTCCACTTTGGCAACGTGCCGCCGCTGCTCGAGAAGATCACCCGCGAGCGCGGCTATCTGGAATGTGAGCTGACACCCAACCAGGTGCGCCGTCTTGCGGAAATCCAGGAGGAACTGCGTGTGCCCTATGGAAGCGTGACGGAAAAAAGCCTCATGCTCTTCGAGAAGGCGTTGCTCGAACTTTCGCTGATCGCGCTATCGGAAATACCATTCTCTCCGGACCAGAGCGGAGTCGACTACGCGCTGGAGAAGGTCCAGGAATGTCTCGCGTGGTACAACGATCACATGCCCGACCAACCGAAGCTCGAGGAAACCGCGCAGGCCGTCAGCGTGTCCGTCCGCCACCTGCGGCGGCTCTTTTGGCAGGCCCGTCGGGAAAGCCCTCTGGTCGCGTTCACACGCCTCCGTCTCGAACGGGCGATGGGATTGCTCTCGCTTTCAAATCTCAAGATCGATGCTATCGCCCGCCAGTGCGGTTTCTCCAGCAGCAGCGATTTCTGCCGTGTCTTCAAGGCCCATCGCCACGTCAGCCCCGACGCTTGGCGCAAGAGGCATCTGCCGGCCTACGAGGAACCTGTCGCCACACGAAAGTAAAGGCCGTTCGGCCCGATCCCACGGCTGATTTTCACCAGTACCGAGTTCTCGCCCGCGTGCAACTTCACGTCCACGACATCCTCGTCGGGTTCCGCGCCGCGATGCACCTGTTTGTCGAACACTTGCTTCCCGTTCAACCAGATCGTCATCGCATCGCCGCTGCCGACATAAAATCTCGCCGGTCCATCCGCCCTCGAGGTGATTGTCGCCGCGCCGAACGTCGTCTGCCCGCTATTCCCCTTCCCCAACGCCTTTTCAAGATCCACGTAGCCATCGTTCCTGACGCAGTCATCACCGACAGCCTTCCAATGGATCTCGTGCCCGCCCGATCCCGCGTACTCGGCGGTGAGATTTGTCGGCAAGTCACCCGCGAACTTCGCGCCCACACCGCCGTCAAACGGCCCCACCACCTGCCATTGAGGGCTTCGAACGAATTGTAGGGCCAGCGCTCCGGTTGCCGCCGTTCTGCGGTCGATCGCACCCTTGAAATCATAGTTGACGGAAACGGGGTAATTCCCAACAGGAAGGCCATTCGGCATATTCACGTAAAACGCCAGCCGGGCTTCACCTTGCGCCTGGGCGGTGAAAAACTGCGATGCTCCCGGTAGCGCCGTGAAGCCACTTGGGAAGGTCACGTGGATGTTACCGCTAACATCGTTGGTGCCACGATTGTGCACCGTAACGAAAACCTTCTCATACTTCTCTCCCCGAATCAGCCGCCTCATCGGCACGATGCCGCGCTCGTTCATTTCACCCGCCAACTCGACGAATACATCGCCCCGTGGATCCAACGACAATGATGGGAACATCTTCTCAAATCTCGCCGCGCGGTCGGCGTGAACGAATACAGGAATCTCCGCGAGCTTGGGCCGCACGGTCAGTGTCTTCGGCCCGGTGATCTTCTCCCTGGTCCACAAATTCATCCATTCGCCTCGCGGCAAATAAACCGTGCGCTCGTTGACTTCACTCAGCACTGGCGCCACAAGCAAATCGTCTCCAAAAAAGAATTCATCATCGACATTGTATGTCGCCGCGTCATCGGGGAACTCATACAGAAGCGGTCGCCATATCGGAACGCCTTCCGCGCGCGCGAGGTTCGCCGCCGCGAGTATGTAATCACGCAACGCCCACCGCAGATCGAAATAGTATTTTGCAATGCGCATCGTTTCGTCGTCGTAGTACCATGGCTCCCGCGGCGTCGTGCCGTGCCATTGCATGATTGGGCTGAACGCGCCGAGTTCCAGCCAGCGAATATAGAGGTTCTTCGTCGGCGTGCCCGCATACCCGCCGATGTCATGCCCCCAATATGGGAATCCCGACAACGCCGCGCTCAACCCGCCGCGCACCACCCGCGGGAAATCGTTCCACGACGATGACTGGTCTCCCCCCCAAAACGTCGCGTTCCCCGCGCACGGCGCCGTGCCCGACCGCGCGAACGTCATCCCCGCTTTATCTTGCGCCTGAAACGCGTCCAGCACGGCGCGTTGATAGTAAAACGGATGCAAATTATGGAACCACGGATCAGGCGCGCGCTCGCCGCCGTCGGTTTTGAAACCGTCTACGCCCATCGCGATCAGCGGCTCGTGCAATTTCTGCCACCACAACCGCGCCGCCTCCTTGCGGAAATCAATCTTGACCGCGTTCTCCAGCCAGTCGATCCGCAACTCGCTCCCATCGGGTTTCAACACCAGAAATCCATTGGTCTTGGCGTCGAGGTACGTGCTGGCGCTGTCCCAAAGGCTCGGCGTCTCCCAACATACGACGTGGTAGCCGCGCCCGTGCAGATTCTCGATCCACTGTCTCGTGTTCGGATACCGTCCCAGCTCAAACCGGAAATTCTGCAACCCTTCCGCCCACGCTTCCAGCACCACGGCGCTCGCCTTGAGCTGGTGCGCCTCCATCTTGTCGATCACGCGATCAATTTCGTATTCCGACAGAAATGAGTTCCGCGAAATCCATGGCTCGAACACCCAATCGGGCACAGCCTGTGGACGTCCCACGAGCTTCGTGTACTCCGCCAGAATCTCGCGCGGTGTGCCTTTAAACACGAATACATCCACTCCGCCTTCGGGGATTTCAATGCGAAGTTCGTTCGTAGTCGTCGCCCCACAATCGAACTTCACCTTGCCTGTGCAGTTCACGAACAAGCCGTACCCCTTGCTGCTGATAAGAAACGGCGTGCAGATGTATGACCGATTTCCACCGCCCCACGCATCCGCAATCCACGTCTCCATCGTCCGCCCGCGCATGTTTAACGCATCGAACCGCTCGCCCAGTCCCCAAAGCGCTTCCCCGTCGGCCAGGTGCAACCGAAGCTCCGCCCCGTCCCCACGCACAGTGGTTGTCAACATACTCGGTTGCGCATTCGTGGTAACAGCAATCTCAAGTAACGGATAAGGGTGCGCTGGAGCGCCCGTACGAAATCGGACTGTTGTCGGCAGCGTCCCCGCGCACGCCTCGCGCAGCGACGAATCTGCCATCACGAACAAACACAGCACTATCACTCCGAACTTGCCCCAAAAGCTTTCAGGACAGCCGAAGGGTTCAGAATGACAACCGAGGAGTTTCATTTGACCTCGATCACCGAGTGCCCCGCCTCATCCTTCTCGCCGGCATTCGGATCAGCAATCCAGTGGTCGCCATCAATGACGAATTGATAGGCGTGTCGCCCCGGCTTCAGTTCAATTTCCGTCCGCCACACGCCGTTGCTACCGGGACCGTTCATGATAAACTGCGGGTCAAACACCAGCCCGTCGCGATTGTGGCCCCAATCGTTGAAATCGCCTGCGAGATACACGAGGTGCGCGTCAGGCGCGTAACATTGCAAGAGCGCAACGTGACCCGTGACCCGGGGCTTCCATTTCGGATCGTGCGGGCTGCGAATGATTACATCACCACTACCGTCCACATGGAGAATGGCGTTCTTGTCGCTGTCGAGTTCGTCAATCGAATCGGGTGGAAACCAACCGTTTCCTTCGCCATTGATATTGAATTTGAAACGATAGATCCCGGCATCGAGCTTCACCGTCTTGCGCCAGACGCCATTCGTGTCCGGGCCGCTCATGGCGAACGCCGCGTTGGTAATGCGCCCATCCACGTTGTTCGCCCAGCCGTTGAAGTCACCCGCCAGGTACACGACGCGCGCGGCCGGCGCGTAGCATTGAAATAGCACGCCGCCGTCCGCTTTCTGCGGGCGCAGGGAGAACGCTTGCGGTGGAAACTGCGCCGGTATCTGAGTGACCGCAGTCGCCGCGATCATCACCGGCAGCATCACCGACCCGCGTTTCATTTCCGCCGGACGATGGTGTCGTGTTGCTGCCGCAATTTGACGATGCTGTCCGCCGGACACACACCGCGCCAAAGAATGTTTGGATACAGCACCGAGTTGCGCCCGATGAGCGAGCCGGGGTTCAACACGCAATTGCACCCGATGTCGCACCCGTCGCCGATGACCGCCCCGAATTTGCGCAAGCCCGTGTCGATGTCGTGGCCATACTTGACCGTGACGTTGCCCTTGATCGATTTGACGTTGGACAAAATCACGCCCGCGCCGAGGTGCGCTTTGTAACCGAGAATGGAATCGCCAACGTAGCTGAAGTGCGGCACCTGCGCGTTGTTGAACAGCACCGCGTTCTTGAATTCCGACGCGTTCCCCAACACGCATTCATTACCGACAATCACGTCGCCGCGAATGTATGCACTGGATCGAATCTGGCAGTTCTCGCCAATGATCGCCGGCCCCTTGATCGTCGCCCCGTGCTCCACGACCGTCCCCTTCCCGATGAACACATCGTCGGCGATATACGGCGTACCCAGCGTCGTCCCGAGCCGTGTCGGTTTCACCCGTTGTTTGACGAATTCCGGCAACTTCTTCAGCACGTCCCACACGTGCTCGGTGTCATCGAACAACTCCGGAAACGCGAACTGCTGCAAATCCAGATAATCTTCCGCCCGAAACATGCCGCGCATCCTAGCCACCCCCCCGCCCCGCCGCAAGCAGTTCCGTACCACGCTTCACAGCCGCAACTAAAACCTCCGGGCATTGTTCTCTCGCTTCAATAGGGCGGGCAGAACTTCCTCTCCCCTTGGGGGAGAGGATTGAGGTGAGGGGTGTTGCTGTAGCATTGCCCGCAACTTTCAACCATGCCACGTTAGACTGGCATCTTCGCCGCGACCCGTGTAAATGTCGTGCCGATGAACGCGCCCACGCTGGACGAGAAACCACTATCTCCGCTGGAGTACTACAATGTGATCCGCGCCCGCATCGAACACGAGGACAACCTGGTCGTCCAGCGCCTCTCCTGGCTCGTCGCCTCGCAGTCGTTCCTCTTCACCGCCTACGCCATCGTGACCAACGGCCTGACAACGCAACCGCCGCAACCCGCCTGCATCCACTTCTCGGCGCAGCTGCAACTGCTTTTCCAGTTGATCCCCATCGTCGGAACCCTGACGTGCCTTCTCATCTACATCAGCATCCTCGCCGCCGTCGCCTCCATGAAACGGCTCCGCGACTCCTATCATTCGCGATTCGGGGTAAACGAAAATGAGCTGCCGCCGATCATGACCCGGCCACCGATCCGTCTCCTCGGTCACTCCGCCGCAGTGCTCTTACCGCTCGTCTTTACAATCGTCTGGCTCGTCATCTGGATGCACGGCCTCGCCTGACAATCACCCATTTCCATTTGGAGGGCGAGCCTCCCGGCGAGCCGCGGGAAGGAGTTGGACAGGCGTCTCGCCTGTCAGAGTCCGAAGCGGAAGCGTAGTGGGGCGGGCGTCCCGCCCGCATGCCGTCATCCGAATCCGCTCCAGAAAACGAACCCAACGTGGGTCACCACGCCGCTTCTCATAACTCCCTGCCGCCAAAGCGCCTCAGCGCGTACTTTCACGCTGGGTAAATGGCTTCGTTTCGCAGAAATGCCCCTTTCCTGCATCGCATCTCCCTACTTGTCAAGGAACCGTCGAGACTATATCGAATATCGATAATCTTGGCAAGAAGAGAAACCGGCCACCACAAAAAAGTCTCGCCGCCGCCACTCGTCACCTGAGATCACCTGATACTTCGAACCGATGACCAACCCGACGGATCGTAGGAGCGATTTTCAATCGCGACGCGCCTTGGGGCTTGAAGACGAGCACGCCCGAAGCACCATGGCGCCATTCCAAGAACTGCACGCCCTGAGATCAAAACTCAAGGGCCATGCGTCCGGTGAAGAAGCCGTGAAGCTAAGGCAGAAAGCGATTGCCGAGCACGGCAGCTACAAAAATCACTTCCGCAATCTTTGCAGTGATATCGATAAGAAGATCAGCGCGATTGAAGAGGCGTTTAAGCCGCTTGTTCCTCGAAAAGAGAGTTCCTAATAGGAGATCCGGCCTCCGCTATCGTGGGCTTCCGAGAAGCTCAACGAACTTGCTTCGGTCGTTTGTCGGCAACTGACACGCATAATTCACGCAGACGTAGGCGGTGGCTTTGCCACCAATCGGCTTGATCGTCTCCAGAAACGGCAGCAGCTTCGTCAGCGTTTTCTGCGAGTCGCCGCCATCAGCGAGAATCACGATCGCGTTCGGCAGATAGCGTTCGCGCACGGCGTTCAACATCGCCCGCGTGTCCGGCGCATCGGCTTTGCCGGCGATTACGATCTGTTTCGGTTTGCTCAGGTAGAAGTCCAGCGCGCACGCCATTTGCGGAACGGCGCTCGGTCCTTTGTTCAAATGATCGCCAAATAACTGCAAAGTCTTTTCCGCCGCGTCGCGGTACGCCGCACGGTCCGTAAACTGCGCCAGCCGCAAGAGCAGCATCGTCGCCATCGAATTGCCGCTCGGCTCAGCCCCGTCGTAATCTTCTTTCGCGCGGACAATAACGCTGGCGTCGTGACCATCCGTCTGGAAAAAACCGCCGTCCTTCACATCATAAAACTGCGCCAGCATTGTGTCGGCAAGTTCCGCGGCTTTCAGTAACCACTGCGGGTCAAAGTCCGCTTCGTATAGATCGATCAGCCCGTTCCCGAAGAATGCATAGTCCTCGACCATCGCCGGCACCGTCGCGGTGCGTGTCAGCTTGCCACCTTTTAACCGATTCGTGAGGATATAATTCGCCGCTCGCTCCGCGGCGGCGCGATATTTCGGTTCGTCGAGCGCCTGCGCCGCGCGCGCCAACGCCGAGATCATCAGCCCGTTCCACGCCGTCAGGACCTTTTCGTCGCGGTGGGGACGTATGCGCTTCTCCCGCACGGCAAACAGTTTCGCCCGGCCTTCCTCCAGAATCGCCGCCACTTCCTTGTCAGATTTGTGGAACAACTTCGCCGTTTGCTCGATGGTCAGCGCCACATGCAGCACGTTGTTGCCGTGCTCCCAATTCCCCTCGTGCTCGACGCCATAGTAGCGGCAGAAAACATCCGCCTTCTCCTTGTCGCCGAGCACCTGCTCAATCTCGTCGCGCGTCCAGACGTAGAACTTCCCCTCCACGCCTTCGCTATCGGCATCCTCGGCTGAGTAAAACCCACCTTCAGGACTCGTCATGTCGCGCAACACGTAGTCGCACGTGCGCCGCGCGATGTCGGCGTAAAATGGTTCGTGCGTGATCTGATACGCGTCCGCGTAGCTGGAGACGAGTTGCGCCTGGTCGTAGAGCATCTTCTCGAAATGCGACACCAGCCACCGTTCATCGACGCTGTACCGATGAAATCCGCCGCCCAGTTGGTCGAACATCCCGCCCTCACCCATCGCGCGCAGCGTATGCAACCCCATCTCGCGGGCCTGGTCCTGATCCGCATGTGAAATCTCGTTCTTCGTTCCCCTCTCCCCTTGGGGGAGAGGGTTAGGGTGAGGGGTTCCTGCAAAATACCGAAACAGAAAATTCAAACTGACCGGTCGCGGAAACTTCGGCGCACCGCCGAACCCGCCATGCTCCGCGTCGTACGAACCACGGAACTGTTCAAAACCCAGTCGCAGCGGCCCGTCATTAAGCGGGCGGCTCGGAGAATCATCCCTCTCGATGCTGGCCTGTTGCCCAATGGTTTCCGCAATCTTGTTCGCCTGCGCCAGTACGCCGTCGTGATTTGCCTCCCAGACATCGTGCACGCGCTGGAGCAATTCTTTGAACCCGGGCCGACCGTACCGCGCATCCGGCGGAAAATATGTGCCACAAAAAAACGGTTTCAGGTCAGGCGTGAGCCACACGCTCATCGGCCAGCCGCCCGAGCCTGTCGTCGCCTGCACGGCGGTCATATAGATGCGGTCAATATCCGGCCGCTCTTCGCGGTCCACCTTGATGCAGACGAAGTCCTGATTCATGACCGCCGCCACGTCCTCATTCTCGAACGACTCGTGCTCCATGACGTGGCACCAGTGGCATGTCGAGTAACCGATGGACAGGAAGATCGGCTTGTTCTCCTTGCGCGCCTTCGCGAACGCCTCTTCTCCCCATGGATACCAATCCACGGGGTTGTAGGCGTGCTGCAACAGGTACGGGCTCGTCTCGTTGATGAGCCGGTTCGGTTTACGGGTCGCGGGTTCGCCAGCCATGACTACGCAACATACCACAGCGACAATTCCGACGGCGAACAATCCGCGCTGTACACCTTGAGCCACTATTACATTATACACTCATGCCGATTCGTAGGAGCGATTTTCAATCGCGACCGGTCGCGGTCACAAACCGCTCCTACGAGGCTAAATTCTTCGCCGTTAGACGTTTTATCAGCGCAATCAGAGAATCACCCGCCCTCTCGCCGGCATCTACTATACTGTGAATCGCATCAGGAAGTTCCTTCGCCGCAGCCTGGGTTGCCGCGACATCCACCGGCTGCTCTTCGCCTATGCGCAAGGGGGGCTTGATCCCGAGGTGAAGCGACGGCTCGATGAGCATCTGGCCGACTGCCCGCGCTGCCTGGACTTTGTCCAGACCTACCGCCAAACCATCACCGCCACCCGTTGCCATTGCCGCTGCCACTGCGATATCCCAGCGGAAATTCGGCTAAAGCTGGAAGAGTTCATCGAGATCCAACTGTAAGAAATGTCCCCAACCTCGACATTGCATCACAACCCGCGCCTTGCCGAAACCGAAACTTGATGCCATGATGGGGCATCATAAGTTCCGGTTCAGGAGTGGCGCCTATTCTTATGTCCAAAACTGTGGAACAGATTAACGACGCGCAGTTGGTCGCCCGGCTCAAGCAGCGCGACAAGTCTGCCCTCGAAGACCTTGTCCACATTCACGGCGCGAAGATGTACGGTGTCGCGCTCCAATTTATGCGCAACGAGTACGACGCGCACGAAGTCATGCAGGACGCCCTAGTCTCCATCTGGAACAAAATCGGCTCGTTTGAAGGCAAATCGGCGTTCACGTCCTGGATTTACCGCGTCACCGCCAACGCGGGTTTAATGGCCCTCCGCAAGCGAAAGCGACACGAGAAGGACATCTCGCTCGATGCCACTATCTCTGACGATGATGACACGCCCCTGCCCGCGTTGCAATTGAAAGACAAAGGGCCGCTCCCCGACGCTGAGGCGATGACCGGCGAACTCGGTCAACAGGTGCGCGCCGCCATCGACCAGCTTCCCGAACCGTATCGCGTGGTCGTGCTCTTGCGCGACGTGGAAGAGTTGCCCATGGAAGAAGTCATGGAGGCGACGGGGCTCAGCGAGCCTGCCCTCAAGAGCCGACTGCATCGGGCACGATTGGCGCTCCGCGAAGCACTGTTGCCGTATTTGAAGGGACAAGATACCCAGAAATCATGAGCGCCAAGGGAATATTCGGTTTCTTCAAATGCCTGATGCACCCGGCGGAATGCTGGAAGACGAAAAAGTTGCTGTACGAATTTGTCGAAGGCGAATTACCCAAGGACACGCAACACAAGTTGGAAGAACACCTGGGTGACTGCCCCTCCTGCCTCGAGTACGTGAAGAGCTATCGCGCCACGATCGAGCTGACCCACCGCCATTGCCTCCCCCATCAACCCATGCCGGATTCGCTGAAACAAAAGCTTCAGGAGTTCATCGAGCAGCATCCCGACCTGAAGTAGGCCCCAACCTTGCCATCACGCCGGGGCACCCACCCCTGCACCCCTCCGTGGGAGGGGAACTCAAAAAGGCGCTTCTGGAGAAGTCCCCTCTCGGGAGGGGATAGAGGGGTGGGTGGCGCCGAACCCTACGACTACAGCACCAGCCCTCACCGCACCTTCGACGCCGTCATCTCCGTGCCGACCATTTGCAGCGCGTTGTTCACCTGCCGCAACAACCCTTCCGACGGTTGCTTGAACACGATCTCGATCTCTTGTCGCGACGGATTCGTGCGCACGCGCAACACGCTGGGCAACTGACGAATCTGGTCGGCCGCGCGACCGAGAAAATCCGTCTCACCATCCTCTCGCAATGTGAACCGCATCATACCCACCTCTGGCACTGTTGTCGTACTGTTCATGTCCCCTTTCCCACCTCCTTGCTTCCAATCATCGTCCCGCCAGGCAACAGCCACGTGTCGACCTGTTGCCAAATGTGAAAAATGCGCCATGAACATGGCTTTCAGACCGGCCTTTCCATTCTCGCCACGCTAGGGCAACCGCGTCGCGGTTGCAGTCGTCCCCGCTATCAGTGATTCATCTTCTTCTGCAAATTCACATGAAAGTTCCCCAGCGGAAACTCGTCGGGATGGACGAGGTCGATCCATTTCTTAGGGTCGGATTCGTCCGTGATGGCACGCGAATCCCTCTTCCACTTCGAAGCGACGTTCGGTGGGACGTATCTCGAGACAAGGTCATGCGCCGCGAGCCAGAAACTCATCTTCGACGCGTCGGAGCCAAACTTGTACAGCGCGAGTAATTCCTGACGCAAGCCGTCAACGCCCTGGTATAACTTGTCCCAGCGCACCGCGAGACGGTTGTCGTGCCGGATGAGAACGTCGTGCTGATGCAGGTACGCAAACAATAGCTGGCCACCGAGCCCGTCGTAGTTGCGGACGCGGGTGCCGGCGATGGGGAACCGGAAAATACGGTCGAACAGGACGGCGTAGGTCACGTAGTGCGCAAACGGAAAACCCTCCTGCGCTAGCCGGGTCGCCTCGCAAAACGCGCGCAGATCCACGCGCAATTCTTCCAGTCCGTACATCCAGAAGGGGGACCGCTGCCGAATCATAAACGGATCGAACGGCAGTTCCCCGACGCTGTGCGATTTGTCATGGATGAGATCCCACAACGCATAGGTCTCCGTGATCAATGGCAACGCGCCAAGGAAACACTCCAACTGCGGGTGCATGGCGAGCTGCGTGATCTGCACCGCCCGGGACACGGTGCGTTGATAGCGGGCCGCTTCGCGGTCGCAGAAAATTGTCGCGAAATTGTTACTGCCCTTGCCCGCCACCTGCACGGTCTCAGGAAACAACACGGCGCTGTCGCTGTTGTAGCCCTCCGTGAAATCGACAAACTGGCCGGGAACGATCCGCGGGTTCTGATAGAGCGTCCGCTCCAGCTCCGCCAGCCACTCCGGCCACGGCACACGGTACAGAAGCGCCTCGAACCGCCAATCCAACGACGCGTTGGGCGTGTACATCGGCATCACCCACAAGTGTTCGATACCATCGCGCCGATGCAACTGCGGATTGAACAGCGCCAGCGACCGGGTGAAATCCGGCTTCTTGAACTCGCCCGCGATCCACGCGTCGAGATCGAGCACCGCCTGTTCGAGGTAGTCGGCCTCATGTGGAAATGCCGGCGCCAGCGCCTGGATTGCGCCGGCCGCCGCCTGCGCGAGATGTCGTGCCTCGTCGTGCTTCTCGGCGGCGACGGTGCCGTCCGGACTCTGCAACATGCGGAGCGCGTTCGTCGCTCCTTTCAGTGATGACCACGCCGCGGATTTTGCAGCAGCCGACGGTGGCGCCGGTACGGTCAAGGAGGCGAACGTTGGCGCCGCGCACCAATAGATAATGTTGCGCCAAAGCTGCAGGTGGTCGTACTCGCGGATGTGATTGTCGCCAAACAACAATGAGTCGGTCACGACCACGACGCGCCCCTTGCCCCAGCACGCCGTGCCAATCACGCCCGCGTGTTTCGGCGTCGCCGTCGCCGCTGTGCGCCACGCGATGCTCGCCGACCCCGTGGCCGTGCACGTGCCCGCCTGATAGAAACAGGCGCGCGCGACGAAATGTGCCAACGGCGTCTCGGCGGTGGATGGTTCCGCAAAAAACCACGCAGGATTGTTGTTGGCACAGGCAACCGTGTCGAGCACAGTTGAATTCTCGATGTGCAGACCGCTTGGCGCGAGCAAATCGTTCAGGTTGTCCCCGTACTTGTCATGCTCGTACTCGGTAATGACAAGCAATCCACCGCCCGCGCGCACGAATTCCTGGACGTCAGCGATCTCCCGCGGAGACAACCGCGGCGAGTTTGTCGATGTGGTGCGTTCCCATTTTGGATCGCAGGGGTGCACCAGAACGAGCACATCGGCCTTGCCCAGCACATCGCTTTGCAGTGGCTGGTCCAGATTGCGCGCCACCGCAAAATCGCTCGCGGCCAGCGCATTGGCTGCGCTTTGATACGACGAATTGAGCGGGTACCCAGGCTGCATCTCGCGAGCGCGGACCTCGGAGATCGACCAACTCTCGCTGTGGTACTCGTCGAACAATACACGGACGGATTTTCGCGGGGTCGACGCGTTCATGATCCAGTAGCGGCGTGCGGGCTTACCTCAATAACTCTTCCACGTCCCGCACAAACGCTTCCGCGTCCTCCACCGTCGAGTCCCACGAGCACATCAGCCGCGCGCCATGCGGGCCGACATCCGTGTAGAAATGCCAGCCGCGTTCGTGCAGGCCATCGAAAGCGCGCCGCGGCATGTCCACGAACACAGCGTTGGCCTCGCGCAGGTTCAGGATGCGTACGTCACGCAACCCGCGCAGCTTCGCTTCCAGCATGGCCGCCACCAGATTGGCGTTTCGCGCATTCCGCAACCACACATCGTCCTGCAGCAACCCGATCCATTGCGCGGCGATGAAACGCATCTTCGACGCCAGGTGGCCCGATTGCTTGCAACGATACAGGAAGTTCTTCGAGAGGTCCCGGTTGAAAAAGACCACGGCATCACCAAAAGCCATGCCATTCTTCGTCCCACCAAAGCTCAACACATCCACGCCGCGTTCCCAGGAAATCTCCCGTGGCTTCACCTCAAGACTCGCCACCGCGTTCGCAAACCGGGCACCATCCATGTGGACGAAGAGACTCTGCTCGCGTGCGCTCTTCGAGATCGCGGCCAACTGATCAGGTGTATACACCGTGCCGAGTTCGGTAGCCTGCGCGAGGCTCACCACGCGGGGCATCGACGCGTGCACATCGCGCCGCGCGTTCGCCGCGCGCTCAATCGCCTCCGGAGTGATCTTTCCGCCCACCGCGCTCACGGAATGCATCTTCACGCCCGGCGCGAAAAATCCCGGCGCGTTGCATTCGTCCGTTTCCACGTGAGAAAAGTCGCTGCAAATGACGCTCTGGAAGGAATCGCACATGCTGGCGAGCGCCAGCGCATTGGCCGCCGTGCCGCTGAAGACGAAGAATACCTCGCAATCGGTCTCGAAGAGATCGCGCATCAACTGCTTCGCCTTCTCGGTCCACGGATCGTCGCCGTAACCGGTCACGTGACCCGTATTCGCTTCCTGCAATGCTGCCCAGACTTCCGGACAAACCCCCGAATTATTATCGCTGGCAAAATGGCGCAGTCGTTTCGCTTCGTGCACGGGTACCTCCTGTATTCGGTCTGCCATACTCTGCCTGATATTTGTGCAAGTTTCCAGCCAAAGCATTCCTGTCCTGATGTCCCCTTTTGGTGTTGGCGGGGATTTATAGGTAAAGGACAATGCGCATGATGGACGATTGGGAATTACTCCAGACCTACGCCAAGGACCGCTCGGAGACGGCGTTCGCCGAATTAATCCAGCGGCACCTCAACTGGGTCTACTCGGCAGCCCGGCGCCAGGTGGGGGACCCGCATCTGGCGCAGGACGTCGCCCAAGCCGTGTTCATCCTGCTGGCCCGCAAAGCCGGTAGCCTGCGTCCCGGCACCATCCTGACCGGCTGGCTGTTCCGCACGACCCGCTTCGTCGCCGCCCGCGCCATCCGAGCGGAACACCGGCGCAAAGTCCGCGAAGGAATCGCTTCCGCCATGATGCCTACCATCAGCCCGCCTGACGACAACGAGATCCCCTGGAACCAACTTGCCCCCCATCTCGACCGCGCCGTGGCCGCTCTCTCCAAGACCGACCGCACCGCGATCCTCCTCCGATTCTATGAGAAGAAGCCTCTTCGCGAGGTCGGACAACACCTCGGCCTGAGCGAGGACGCCGCCAAAAAACGCGTGAGCCGGGCTGTCGAAAAACTCCGCCGTCTGCTGACACGCCGCGGCGCGGTTTTGAGCGGCACCGCTCTCGCCGTCGCGTTGGCCGAACAATCCGTGCAGGCTGCTCCCGCCACGCTGGCCGCCACCGTGCTGAAGGTCTCCGTCGCCAGCACCTATCCCGTGGCCATCCTACCGCAACTGGCCCGTGAGACCCTCAGCGCCTGGCGCTGGGCACATTTGAAATTGGCGGTTGGCCTTGCTGGCGTCGTGGCGTCTGGCGTCTTTCTGGCGGCACGCCTGACGGTTGAATACCGAGCGAGCTATTCTGCGGTCTCGCCCGGCGCGCAGCCGTCGCTCCCAGCATCTTCCGAGGTGAATGCGACTGAAACACACCCCACGACAGCCCTGACCGCGGACGCCGGGTCCAACGAGGTAATGAATCTTACGGTCATCAACGCTCAGACCAAAGAGCCACTCGCAGGAGTTGAGATTCACGTCAATAGAGAGAAGCAAGATTCTGATGGTCGTACCGACGAGCAAGGACATTACCAGATTACGTTGCCCCCGAAGTATCGGTCCGATCTTTGGGTGTTGGCGCGACACGCTGGCTTCGTATCGGCCCGAGCCACGTGGCATATGCTACGAGAGAGCTTCCAATTCCCACGTCAATTCACTCTGGCGCTTAAGCCGGGCATCCTTATCGGCGGCGTCATTCAAGACGAACAGGGACGACCGATCCCTAACGCGTCCGTCTCTGTCCTCGAGAACGAATCACCGACGCAACGGACCCCGAGGGAAGTCAATGGCCTCTTGGAGCAGGTATCTTCAGACATGATCGAGGAAGAAGCCATGACAGATGCCCGGGGACGGTGGCAATTGGATTCGGCACCGGCCGACACAACCGAGTTTTCGCTTCGCCTGGCTCATCCGGGCTACGTCTCGGATGGCATCTACCATAGCGAAGCTGAACCGTCGATCAAGAGTCTTCGCGACCTGACGAGTGTAATGGTCATGAAGACGGGCTTCTCCATCACCGGCCTTGTGCTCGATCAGAACGATCAACCAATTGCCGCCGCCAACGTGTCTCAAGGTCCTGATCGCTGGGGGTCGCACTATCCCGAAACGAAAACCGACCCAGCCGGTCATTTCCAGTTCGCCAACGTGCCTCCCGGACGCCTCATCTTGACGGTGCAACTGGACGGTTATGCCCCTGAACTCACGAATCTCGATGCGACGACGCAGAGCGATCCCGTCGTGTTTCACCTCGCAACCGGTGGAACGATCCATGGGCGTGTGATAGACACCACGGGCCGGCCGGTGCCCGACGCCAATGTCGTAGCCGATACGTGGCGGGGATACCGCTCGCTTGCCTGGAGAGCCAACACGGATGCCGATGGGCGATTTGTGTGGAACAGCGCGCCCCCGGACGACGTGCAGTTTGGGGTTTCAAAGAAGGGATTCTTGTCACTCTACGCCAGCAACCGAACCGGGTTACGACCATCGCCGGAAGAGCAGGTCATCACACTCGTTCCAGCGCCGCATGTCCAGGGCGCCGTATTGGACGCTGACACCGGCCAGCCAATCCCGATCTTCAAAATCATTCCCGGCGCGCCGTCCATCGATATCCCGGGCGACACAGTTTGGCAATACTACCAGTCGATCGTCTTCGCCGACGGTCAGTACCAATTTGATCTGACTTTCGGAACCTGGTCGAATCTCCTCCGAGTCGAAGCCGAGGGATACGAGACAACAAATTCACCAACATTTGGCACGTCTGAAAGCAATCTCATCCTCGATTTCCGTCTCCACAAACGCAACTGGCCGTCTGGCATCGTCCGCACTCCCGACGGCCAGCCCGTTTCGAATGCCAATGCTTTTGTGGTCACGCAAGCGGCCTACGTCGAAAACGGACAGCCCATGCGCGGCACACCCACCGAGGCAAAGACACGCACGGGCGGTGACGGAAGCTTCAAATTATCTCTGCCGGACAAGCCGTTTCTGCTGGTTGTCACGCATGACGATGGGTTCGCGGAGATTCCATCGGAAACGACAAAGTTCCCCATCGAGATAGTCTTGCAACCATGGGGCCGCGTGGAGGGTGATGCGTTCCTTGGCCCGAACCCATTGCGGGGTCAGACGATCTCATACCGAACCGAGAAGGCCCCTCGCGTGAACATGACGAAGCCACAAGTTGAATATCAAACAAGCCCGGTCCAAACGGATGACAAGGGCCATTTCGTTCTCGATCACGTCCACCCCGGCGAGATTTTCATCGAACCCTCATACATGTCAATTGACGTCAAAGCTGGGGAAACAACCCACGTCACATTGGGCGGCACCGGCCGACCCGTGATCGGCCGCATTCTATTGCCCCCGACCACCACCACGACCACAGACATCTCCAACGCGTCCGCTTTCTTGGAAACGAAGCAATCCGGCGAGTCGGAAGTCATGCGTCAGGCTGCCGCCGAAGGACTCGACGAACGCGCCAGACAGGAGCGCCTCTACCAGTGGAGCGAAACCGACGCGGGGCGAGCGTTTCGGCAAGCGCGCCGCGTCTATCGATTGACAGTGGACCGTGACGGCTCCTTTCGCGCAGAGGAGGTCCCTTCTGGCTCCTACAATCTCCACGTTCAACTGAATGACACCCACGTCGTTTACAGCGGTACCGCCAAACATCAGGTCATCATGAACGTGTCTCGCCCGATCGGCTGGCTTGACCGCGAGGTTATTATTCCCGAAATTTCCGACGGCTACACGGACGAACCGCTCGATCTCGGCGATCTCGAACTGCAACCGTTCGAGTGGCGAAAGTAACTCTTTGCAAATCACGGGGCTGCCACACGCACGCAGCTTGAATCGCGGCCTGTACACCGATACACTCCGCCCCCAGTGACCACGAGTACTTCCGAGCGATCCTGGCAGCGCGGTTTCTGGAGTTTGATCGTCACGCAGTTTCAGGGCGCGTTCAGCGACAATGCGCTCAAAACGCTGGTCACGTTCGTCGGCTTGAGCGTAGCGATCTCTCATCGGGAGCGCGAGGCGATCGTGCCGCTCTTGGGAATCCTGTTTTCCATTCCGTTCATCCTGTTTTCGATGGCCGGCGGCTATCTGGCTGACCGCTACAGCAAGCGGACGATCACCATCGGCGTAAAGGTGTTCGAAATGTGCCTGATGCTGTTCGTGCTCGCGGGTTTCCTGCTCAACAACCTGCCGATGGCCATGGCGGGCGTGTTTTTCATGGGTGTGCACAGCGCGTTCTTTGGGCCGTCAAAATACGGGCTCTTGCCGGAACTCCTGCCTGAGAAACGTCTCTCGTGGGGCAATGGCATCCTCGAACTCGGCACGTTCCTGGCCATCATCAGCGGCGGGGCAATCGGCGGGCTGCTATTCAACGCCTTCAGAGGGCGTCAAGCGTGGTCGGGGGCAATCTTCATTGGTCTGGCGGTGATCGGCTTTCTTACCAGTCTCGGCATCGCGCGCATTCCCGCGGCAAATCCTGAGAAGAAATTCCGTGCGAATTTTCTCGGCGACCTCTTCGAGCAAATCCGCGACATCCGCCGCGATCGCGTGCTGTGGCTGGCGGTGCTCGGCAATATCTATTTCTCGTTCGTCGGCGCGCTCGTGTTGCAGAACGCCATCCTCTTCGGCACCGACACGCTTCAGGTCGGTGAACTCCGAACGAGTTACATGCAGGTGGCGCTCGCCATTGGCATTGGCATTGGCAGCTTCGCGGCGGGCTATCTCTCCGGCGGCAAAATCGAATATGGTCTCGTCCCACTCGGTGCGCTGGGATTGACCGTCTTCAGCGCGACACTGTGGCAACCGGGTCTGACTTACCGCGCCGCGCTCGTGCATCTGGCGTTGCTGGGGTTCTTTGGCGGCTTCTTCATCGTGCCCATCTCCGCCATCATGCAACACCGGCCCGAGAAAGGCCGACGTGGGGCCGTGTTGGCGACGGCGAATCTCCTGTCCTTCGTCGGCATCGCGCTGGCGTCTGGCGTGTTCTGGCTGGCGACTTCAGCCGCGGGGATGCAACCGCGACAGGTCTTTCTGTTGAGCGGTGCCATGACCCTCGCCGCGACCGTGTATGTCCTGATTCTGCTTCCCGATTCATTGCTCCGCCTATTCGTGTGGCTCTTCACACATTCGGTGTACCGCCTGCGTGTCGAAGGCCGAGACAACATTCCCGAACGAGGTGGCGCATTGTTCGTCTGCAACCATGTCTCGTTCGTGGACGCTCTGCTCTTGATTGGCTCAACAGACCGCATGATCCGCGCGATCATCTACCAAGGCATTTACGACCACCCCACCGTCAAACCGTTTGCGAAAGCGATGAAGGCCATCCCGATCTCATCGCAATTGCGCCCGCGCGAGATGATCAAATCCCTGCGCACTGCGAGCGAAGCGATCAAGAACGGTGACGTCGTCTGTATTTTCGCCGAAGGCCAAATCACGCGCATCGGCCAGTTGCTCCCGTTCCGCCGTGGCTTCGAGCGCGTGATGAAAGATGTGGATGCGCCGATCATTCCCGTATGCCTCGACCACGTTTGGGGCAGCATCTTCAGCTTTGAAAAGGGGCGTTTCCTCTGGAAGATGCCGCGCTACGTTCCTTACCCCGTCACGGTCAGCTTCGGCAAACCAATGCCGCCAACCGCGACTCCATTCGCGGTGCGTCAGGCCGTGCAGGAACTCAACACCGAAGCGTGGAAAAACCGCAAGAAACTGATGCTGCCGATCCAGCGCGCGTTCGTTCGCAAAGCGCGGCACCATCCCCGGCGGTTTTTCATGGCTGACGCACGGGTGCCGATCTTACGGTTTGGTTCAGCCCTGACGCGCACAATCTTCCTGGCGCGCCGACTCCGCTCCGCCTGGGCCGGACAGGAAATGGTCGGTATTCTCATGCCGCCCTCCGTCGGCGGCGCGCTCGTGAATTACGCCGCGCTGCTCATGGGCAAAGTGCCCGTGAACCTGAATTACACCGCCAACGACGAGGTCATCGCCTCCTGCGCCCGCCAGTGCAACATCCAAACCGTTGTCACCTCACAAGAGTTCCTCAACAGAATCAAAGTCACCGTCCCCGGCAAAGCAATCCTTCTGGAAGAACTCGCTGCCAAACCGCGGCTCAGAGAAAAGCTCGTTGCCCTCCTGATGACGTGGACGCTGCCCGTGCGGTCGCTGGAGAATTCTCTTGGTCGTAATATGAAAGCAACGCTCGACGATCTTGCCACAGTCATTTTCTCCAGCGGCAGTACGGGCGATCCCAAGGGCGTGATGCTCACCCACTACAACATCATCTCCAACGCCGAGCAGTTGGGTCAAACCTTCGCGTTCAGTGGGCGCGACCGCATTCTTGGCATCCTGCCGTTCTTCCACTCGTTCGGCTTCACGGGCACGCTCGTCATCCCGGCGGTGCTGGGCATCGGTGTGGTCTATCACGTCAGCCCCCTCGATGCCAAGGTCATCGGGGCGCTCGTGAACCAGTATCGCGTGACCTTTTTGCTCGCCACGCCGACGTTCCTGCAAATGTACAATCGTGGCTGCGAACCCGAAGACTTCGGCAGCTTGCAATTCGTCATGACCGGCGCCGAAAAACTTCCCGACCGCGTGGCCCAGGCGTTCGAGGACAAGTTCGGCATCCGTCCGCTCGAAGCCTACGGCCTCACCGAGTGTTCGCCCGCCGTAACCGTGAACACACGCGATTTCCGCGCCGCGGGTTTCCGTCAGGTCGGCGCGAAGCGCGGCAAAATCGGCCACCCGCTCCCTGCTGTCAGCGTCCGCATTGTCGATCCCGATACAATGCAGCCTCTCCCTGTCGGCCAACCCGGCTTGTTGCTCATTCGCGGCCCGAACGTAATGAAAGGTTATCTCGGCAAACCCGAGAAGACCGCTGAAGTCCTGCGCGACGGCTGGTATGTCACCGGCGACATCGCCGCTCTCGACGAAGACGGCTTTCTCACGATCACCGACCGCCTCACCCGCTTCAGCAAGATCGGCGGGGAAATGGTGCCGCATATCAAGGTCGAAGAAAAACTGCACGAACTCGCCGGCGTCACCGAACAATGTTTCGCCGTCGCTGGTGTCCCCGACGAAAAGAAGGGCGAGCGCCTCGTCGTACTCCACACCCTCGACGATGGCAAATTGGCCCCCGTCCTTGAAAAGCTCACCGCCTCCGATCTCCCCAATCTCTGGAAACCGCGCCCCGACCAGTTCTTCCACATCGAAGCCTTACCCTACCTCGGCACCGGCAAGTTGGATTTGCGGAAGGTCAAAGAACAAGCCGCGAAGTTTTCGGCCAGTTAATTGCGTCTCGCGAAATCCGACTGGGTTCGTCCTCCGTAGTGTTTTGTAAGAGCAAGGATTCATACAATAATCATCAACAGGAGGCCGAGTCATGAATGTACCAGAGCAACCTGAAGTTTCCCCTCTCATCCCGGAGGGTCAATCACTGTCAAGCCGGCGCACATTTCTCAAGCGGGCTACCATCGTCGGCGCGGGCAGCTTGCTGGCCGGTGGCCTGCTCCACGCCGTCACGGGTTACGCGGATGACGGGGCGGAACGGCAAAGCAGCAGCCCGAAGATTCATTTATCGAAGGGTGACAAGGCCATTCTCATTGCCGCACAAATCGCTGAAGCGTTGGCGGTAACGACCTACACGAACATCATCAACACCTCGCCGTTTTTCGGCAATCTGCCGTCGGATGATCAGGGATACCTCCAGGCTGCCGTTCAAGAGGAAATGTCGCACTACGCCTTGGAACAATCCGTCACGGGCGAAGCCTCTCCGTTCACGACGTTCTTTTACCCGCCGAATATGTTCACGAGCGCCCAGACCACATTGAATGTGTTGGTGACACTCGAAGATGCCTTCATCGCCGCATACCTCGTAGGCGTGCGGGATTTCAGTAATGCGAATTTCCGCGTCACCGCAGCCCGCATCATGGGAATCGAAAGCGACCATCGGACACTGGCGCGAGTAGTGGGACCAGATGTGGCCGCGCAGGATGGCGGCCCGATTACGAGCATCACCGGCCTCCAAGGAGTCGCCGAGAGTGCCGCTCCGCCGAACAACAATGGCTACGAACGGACCCAGAGCTGGACGAAAATCAGCCAGGCTGTTACCGCGCTGACGCCATTTGTGGATATGACCGCAGCGCAGGCCGCCGGCTTTGATACGTCGAAGTCGTTCGACTTCGTACCGTTCACACCGACGTTGCCGAACGCGCTGGGAGACTTCATTTCGTTCACGGGCTAGACGATTCTCCCGCGATCAGGTTACGGGCGAATTCTTGGGCAGCATCCGCGCGATTACAATCAGCAACACCGCGGCGACGGCGACGAGCACGACCCAGAAAAGCCACGCGTACGGTGAAGTCATTTGGCCGGCGGGAGCATGCAGTTGCTCTTCGCGGGCCAATGACGCTTCGAGTCGGCTCGCAACCCGTAATTGCGGAGCCACGAGTGCCAGATCATAGCTCGGCGCCGTCGCCTGTGGGTTGCCATAGTATAAGAACGTGTCGGGCGTGGTCGGCGCGCGGAAGAGAAGTCGTACGATGGCAAACTCGCATTGGAAATTGTCCAGCGCGATGCCGGGATTGTCGCCGTTATCCATTTCCAGCGCCACGCTGGCGGTGGTCGGCCGGTTGGACAGGAACAATACCAACGCACTGAAAGGATCACGGGGAGTCCGGACCCAGTGCGCCGAGCCGAGCAACCGCTGCCCTTCGTCCGTCGTCTCGGAGAGTGTGACCTGTCGGTCGAACAACGGCGCCCGCGTCTGGCAAACGAGCCGTGTTATGGGCGCGCCCTCCGCCGGCAAGCGAATCTTCCACACGCTCATCGTCGGCCGCTTGGCGTCCGTAGCAGCATCCACAACTGGCGCATAGCTGTGCGACTCCGCGGCGTGCTCGGTCACGTATGGATATTGTTGGCTGTCGCGAACGATGCGTACGTCGCGCAAATCACTAACGGCGTGGGCCAGCGTCTCAAGGTCCAGATCAAGCTGTTGCACGCCCTCGTCTTTGATTTCGATTTTCCTCCGGTAGCCCCAGCCCGCCAGCGAAATCGGCGCGCCGGCCGCCGGCACATCCTCGGCCACCGGCCACGCCGAGACACTGGTAGCGACGAGTAATCCCAAGATGACGAACTTTCTCACTGCGCCTTCGCCTCCACCGTGACAAATTTCTGGTATAGAAACGATGCCACCAACAGCACGACCGCCACGCCCACAAAGGCCCCGATCCGGTACAGTTGATTGAGGTGTGCGAGATCGCTCAGGAAGAGTTTCAGCAAGGTGACACACAACAAGGCCAGCGCCGCATAGCGGGGCGCCCGCAGCTTTTTGGCGATGCCTGCCACGAGCATCACCAGCGCAAACAACGCCCACGCGATGGAGTACGTCATGTCCCGCGCGAAATTGCCGAAGAAGCTGAAAGTCAGTGCGCGCGTTCCCGGTTCGGTGAAGTAGTCGGCGATCTCGATGTTCAAGAGCAGAAAGGCCAACACGGTGCCCAGTGTCGCGAGCAGGGCCGGTGCATTTACGTTCAATAGCAGATTGCGCGGGCGCGCAAGCAATCTCGTACCGACAAACAACGCCACTGTCACGAGACCATACGAGTAAAGGTACCAATTGAAAATGGGCGTCGTACTGCGGGCATGGTATTCGAGCACCGACGGGTTCACCGCCAGACGGGCAAACGCCATGCAGAGGAGCGCCACGCCGACCAGTCGCAGGCCGGGATGCGGGATCCGACGGAAAAGCCACAACAATGCCGCGCCTTCCATCGCCCAGGCAATGGTCAGCCATTGGCGCTCGAATTGAATCGGGAAAATCAGCGTCACAAAGAACAGCGTCGAGCCGCCAAACCATGCCAGCAACCCCAGCCGGCCCGGATTATCATACGGTACCCGTCGGCGCAAGACCGCCAGCCCGGCAAGGGGTGGCAACGCGAACGCTGCCGGCACGATCCCGATACATGGTTCCAGGCCCGGCCACCCGATTTTCACAAGACGATACAGCGGCATGAACAACACCGGCCCCGCCAGCGCCGCCACGACCCATGGCAGTGGCCGCGTCTGCATTCGTTGCCGGAACAGAAATGGAAACACGGTAAATGCCGCGTACAGCGCCAGGTACCAGAGTAGCGGTACCGTAGCGCCGGTCTGCGCGCTGAAGCGCTCCTGTTGCCACACGCATTCCAGGCAAAATGTGCAGACGAGCGCCACCGCCCCGGCCAAATCCATCTCCGTCAATCGCACCACGGCCAGCAACATCGCCACCAGCAGCAGGGCTAGTCCGAAGATCGGTGACGGACTCGGCGTCGTCAGCCGCCATGTCGCCAGCATCAACAATACGAACGGCAAGACCGCGCCCAGGGCCGGTAACTGTGTTTGAAACTCAGCGGGTACGACAAAGCCCTCGAACTCGATCGCGACGCGTGGCATCCGTTTGTTCGCGATCACGCTCATGACGAAGAAGAACACGGCAAAACCGCCGATCACCCACAACATTTCCGGCATCAACGGCGCGTGGACGGGCACACGAAACATCCACAGCCCCGCCAGAACAACAGTCAGCACAATCGCGCCGACCATCGCCAGCAATGCTGTTGTCAGGATCGCGAGCACATACAACACGGCGTCCAGGAGAAGGACGCACAGCCATACTGCCCACGACAATTCCGGCAACCGCAGAATCGGGATCACGATCATCGCAATCGAGATCAGCGGGAACGCCTGCCACCACCGTGTCGCCACCGCGTTGGGCCGCAGCCGCTTCAGTACCACCGGGAACACGGCGTGCAAGATGCCAAACAAAAGAATCACGCCGAGCGCCCAGAACAATCGCGCATCGTTCAGAAAATGGATCGTCCATTCCATCAAGACAAAGAATACAGCCCCGCCGCCGGCCACTTGCGCGGGCGCGAGGGATAGTTCGCGGACCGCGAGCAATGCGAAGACCGAGTCCGCCAACAGCAAGTACCCGAAATACAACGCCGGTTGCCCAGCCGCAATGCCCGCGAAGCGCTGGAGGTAGAGCGCAAACCACACCGGCACGAACGCCATCGCGACCGCGGTGAATGCCACCCAAGAATCCGCATGTTCCTTGCGTTGCGCCACCAGGAAGAACGTGAGAAACAAGGCATCGAAACCGAGAAAGATCGCCATCGCCGATGGCACACGCTCCACAGTCAGAGTTTGGAGCATCCACGCCAACTCCAGTGTAACCGTACCGGCGGCAGCCACCGCCGCCAACGGTGTCCACCGCGACCGCCACGCGACGAAGAGCAAGCCGGCATCAGCCGCCAGCGCGAAGGCAAAGTATAGCCATGTGCGCTGGGCCACCTCTCCGTGTTGCAGCAAGTACAGCGCGAGCCAGAACGGCATCAATGCCATCGCTGCCGCGCCTGAGGCGGTCCATTCATCTGATTCCTCGCGCCGTTGCCGAAGCGCAAATACGATGAGGAACATCATCTCGAACCCGGCCACGACCGCGATGGTTTGCCAGAGTTTGGGACCGGAATAGAAGCAAACGACCCAGGCCACCTGGATGATCAGTGTCACCACGGAGCCAAACAGAATCAGCGGATTCCAGCGGGTTTGCCGAACCATCACGAGCAAGCCGATATTGATGGCGACGACGAACGCAAAGAATACGCTGGTCTGTTCCGCCACCGCGCGGACGCCGAAGAGATACATCACAAACCACAGCGGCAATAGCGTCGCCGCAACCCCGGCCACCTTGAGCCAGTCGTCGTCCTGCCCCCGTTTGCGGGCGAATGCAAACGCCACGACGAACAATGCCTCGAAGCCAACAAACACTGCCAGCGCGGTGTAAGCTTTGGCTGGCGTGAAGAATGTCATCACCCATGCCATTTGCAGTAATGCCGTGCCGACGACGCCGAGCGCGATGAGATAGTGCCAGTGTTTGCGCAGGGCCACGAGAACCAGACCGATGTCCAGTAGCCCGATGTAGGTGAACAGGCCGAGCGGATTGTCTTTGCCGGTCGAGAGCATCACGGGCGTGAGGAAACCGCCGAGCATTCCCAGGATGGCCACGACCTGCGCATCCAGTTGCACCGCGAGGACGAAGGCTGCCGCCGTGATCAACACCATGACCGCGAACGTCGGCATGATGCCGATCAACCGATAATACGCGTGTCCCGCAAACGTGATGGCGTAGAGCGCGACGATGCTGGTGGCGCACAGCGTTTGCGAGAGGACAGTCACGCCTTTCTTCGTCGAGAGCCACAGCCCACCGCCAAGCAACCCTAGCGCAACAACGTATTCGCCTGCCATTTGCATTTCCGGGCTCACAAGATTGTTCTCGAACGCGTACTTCAGAAAAAAGACCAAGCCGAGGAACAATGCGAAGCCCCCGATCCAGGCAAACAATTTCACCCCCATGAATTGTTCCCAGTCGATGGACGGCATCTGCGGTTCCGGCGGTACAAATCTTGGTGGCGCGACCGGAGGTACAATCGGCGGGGGCGGCGGAACCGGTCTTGCTGGCGAGGCGAATGCCGGAGCGGGGGCGGGCTGGGACATCGGCGGGGGTGCGGGAGTTACGACCGGCTGAGGTGCGATTGGTTTCGGGGGCACGGCAGGTGGCGGGGCAATTGGTGCTGCACCAGGACGCACGAGAGCGATGGTCGGATGGTGAGCAGGTGTCGGCGCTGGTTCGCTGGCACGCTCCACCGGCTTGGAATCAACTTGTTGCCGGAGTCGGTGAAGTTCCGCGTCGACGTTTTCCAGGCGAGCGCGCAGATTCTGGACGGCATCCACGGCTTGCGACGCGGCGCGTTCCGCATCGGAGGCTTTGACAACGAGCCAGATGAAAAGCGCAATCGGTACGGCGAGAATGAGCAGTACCAGTAAGATGATTCCATCCATTACCGCCTCCTACCTGTGGATGCAAACAGCGCCGTCGGCGAATCGAAGTGCATAGTCCCAAACCTCACTCGGGGCAGTTCCGCAGAAAAAATTGGAGCGAGCGAAGGGATTTGAACCCTCGACATTCACGTTGGCAACGTGACGCTCTACCAGACTGAGCTACGCTCGCACCGAAATTTTCTTTGGTTTTCCGTTTGGGACATTCCGAAAATAGCAAATCCCCGCCCGACTGCAAGACCCAAAATGGTGGTGCGCGAGAGAGGAGTCGAACCTCCACGGGTTACCCCACAGGATCCTAAGTCCTGCGCGTCTGCCAGTTCCGCCACTCGCGCGCGCATTCATGATGCGGCACTCACGGCAATTTGTCCAGCACCTGCAAAATCCACCGTCGTCACTTTCGCAGCAACTTCGCTGTCCATATAACTCTCTCAAGCCGCTTTGCCGCCACCTCTCGCCCGTCGGGCGCGTAAACGCCCAGACGACACCCCCATCCCATTTTCCCCCCCACGGATGCGTGTAAGGCTTCGCCCTATACAAATAGACCGCGTTTGACAGGTCGATCCGACTCGACGGCATGTATGTTGCTACTGATGGCGGTGAACCCTGAGACACCGTGGTGGGAACTGTACGAGGAAAAATGCAGCACGCCTTCTTGTTCGTCATCATTCCGAGTGGAGAAGCGTCGCGCCAACCCGGCCGAGCCAGCGTCTGGCAGGATGCGCAGCGCGAGTTGGAGAAAATACCATCGCATAGCGGCCAAATCGAACCGATCTGCCAGGGTGTCTGGCGGATTCCCCTGCAGAATGGCCTGTCGCATCTTTCGAGGATGATTCAGATAGTCGAAACGGCCGGCCTTCCCTACCGTATTCTACTGGTAGACGGCGAGCCGAATTGGTTGAAGTAATTTCAACCTCCGCGCTTCCTGCTGACCAGATACGCGTTGCGATTCACTGGCAGCGCGATTCCCCCACAAAGGCGCTGTAAGGAACAAGCAAATGTGTGCGACCAAGACCAAGCAGTTCATCGCCGCGTTCGCGGGAACCGATCAGGTCGGCACATCCAGCAACGCCGTCCTCCTGGTTACCGCCTCGCAGAAACTCTCGGGAACGAACGTGGTCATTAGCGGAAAGATCACCGGTGTCTGGGTCGATGGCTTCGAATCCGGCGCGGGAGAAGCCATTACCGCGCCGCTTGCTACTGCCAAAGTCAAGTAACAGCCGTTGCCACGCGGGTGATCAGCAGACGGGGAAGGCTCTCGGACCTTCCCGTTTCTGTTCCAGTTTTGGTGGCCTGGCGAAGTTGCACCAAACCCATGTCCGCATTGGGTAGCGTCCCAATTCGCGGCTCGTAGAACGGGCATCTTGCCCGCACGCCGTCGCCCGGGGTTGAACAGGCGTCCCGCCTGTTATCTTCCCACTTCCGCACCGCCTCTATTCCCCCGCCTTTGGTAGGAACGCGTGGCCCAGCCGTCCACACCACGCCGTACTCCTCCCGCTTGTCATGCTGAGCCCGCACGGCGCGAAAACCGTCAACGAGGATTGGCGACGGCGTTCGTCGCCGCCGCAGCGGCCTTGTCTTCGATCAGGGTCGCGAGATAAAAGGCGTTGCTTTTCGTGCCGTACGCAAACCCTGCCCGCATCGGGTTGTCCTCTTCGGTAAAGGTCACTTTGATCAGACCAACGACCGCAATGTTCGGACGATACTGCACGCCATCGCGCGTCTGCTTCAGCGGATAGCCTTCCGGCAGGGGGCTTGGTTCGACACTTTTCACTTCCTGCTCGAACATCATCGCGATCATCATCTCCTGCGCGGTTTTCACGTCCTGCGACACGCCCTGCCAGTCGAACAAACCCATGATCGCGTCCTTCTCCTTCGCCTTCAGAGCTTTCGTCAGCCGTTTGACCAATTCATCGCGAGAAGTGGGCGCATCAGCCGCCCACGCGCGCAATGCCGGCCAGACCGCGACCAGCGCGGCGAAAATCAAAATGTTGTGGACATACTTCACGGTGAATCTTTTTTGAAATGGTAACGGGGACACATACGCATGGCAAGCCCGTTACATTGTGTTCGATGAGACAGGCTGAGATCCCGGACAGCTTCCTGCCACCCTCCTCGTAGGAGCGATTTGTAATCGCGACCTTCCCGGCCTTATCCCCGCCGCCGGTAGGGACGCGCTGCGCTGCATCCATTGTTAGGTGCTACTGCTTGGTCAGCATAGTCTCTTCCGGCGGATAAGAATCAGCGTGGCTTTTGCCAATGTCCGGCTGAAGTAGTGACGGCGTATGCCCGCTGGAGCAGCAACATTGCTGTCGGATTAAGCAGGTCAATACATTTTAATCCGGTCATCCTCGATACTGTGCTGACTGCTGCTGCCCGTGCTATTCGAACTGTCTCGGTCTAGAAGCCATCTCATAAATATGAAAAAATGGCCATTTTACAGGGATTTTAAGGGTTTATGAGATAACCTCTAGTGCTGATAAAATCTCATTTGTTGTTTCGATCTTGGCTCGAATCCTAGACGGGTGATCTGTTCCTTCAACCATGAAGCTGTTTGTATTCTCTTTCGGCCTCAGTCTTCAACCTTCGTAGCGAATCGGCTGGCCCCGCACTCATTGCCCTGCCAAGTATTGTTTTTATAAGCCACCCCCTTATTCCGCCCTGAAAAATGATGTTGCAGTTATAATGGACTTCGCACGTGGTATCCGTGAGAGGCGCATACTGCAATTGTTCTTCCACCCTCATGCCTAAAACCGATTGTATCGGATTGCCTTTAGAAAGAAAAACGTCGTATCGTATTTCGCCGTTGATTTCATCTATGCCAACCACCTTTATTTTCGCCCTCCAAGTTAAACCAAGTGCTTTTGTGCAAAGATTCGCTTCCTGACCTACGACCATCCGACCTTCTGGCTGGACACTCTCTACTTTTCCGTCAATCCACCTACCCAAATTCTGCGGCTCCAAGAGCTTGAGAACGATTTCAACCGGGGTTTCAATTACTGCCGATGGACAAACTAATACGCGCATAGATAAATTGTATCAACCGACATTTCCCATATGACCTATGCCAGCGACCATTGCTGGCTGTTGAGGTTCATTTGTTGTCATTTTATCCTCTCCGAGGTTGTCCACAAGTTTAATTCTCCCTTTGCAAGACCGGATTGTCGCCTCCGGGAATATCTTTCCGGCACGCAAACAGGTTCCCCACCCTTTGTCGCTTCAACATCGACCAGAACCTTTGTTTATGGGGCTGAATTGTATGTCACTCACATTGACTTGTGAAGTGAATCCGGGGAATCTGGGTTTAAAGCAAAAACCCCGCTCCAGTTTCCCAGAGCGGGGCAATTGAAGGCACACTGACTTACTTCCGCCGGTGACGGAGCAGCATCAGGGACAACCCGCTCAACCCCACCAACGCCAGCGTGGCTGGCTCAGGCACCACGGTATATTGGTCAAGGACGGTTTCATTGAACTGGGCTGTGGCACTGTAGGTCCCGCTAGCTGACACGGAAGTTCCATTAGTATAATAGGTTCCACCTTGAACCGGCCCTGAAAGCGCCAGGTCGCCATAAGCGGTCTGACCGGGGCCGGTGCCCGTGCTGTCAAAGTCGAAATCGAAAGTTGAGCCGGCAGTCCAATTCAGATTTGTAAAATCGCTGAGTGGGACGGTGAAGCTGATGGAAGTCGGGTTGTTGCTGACGCCATTGACTATCGCGCCGCCAGTGGCGTAAATATTCATTTGCGTCCAGCTACTGCCAGTGAAGACCCAGTCGTTAAATCCGTAGCTGGTGTAGGGACTGGCGACACTTCCGGAGCCACCGGCCCCGAATAGTCCTATCATATCCGTCATCCCGCCAAAACCACTGTCAATGGATATGGCGCGGTCATATGCATTACCCAAGGTACTGATGTTAGCTGAGGTGTCCCCACCGGCGGAAGGATTGCCGGAGGTAATGGCCATGAGATAATCAAAAGCCCCCTGAGTTTGAATGTTGCCGTTTGGATTGAGAGCGAGTGTGATGTACAGATTATTCGCGTCATTGGCGATGGTTGCGGAGTAGATTTCCCGTCCCTTGTTGGCGCTCCCTTGCCCTATGTCATTGCCGGGATAGGTCGTGCCAGAGGTACCCGTCACGCTTATAGTGTCTGCATACGTCGCCGAATAAACGGCAAAACTCATCACAGCCAAGCCGACTGCAAATCCTTTGATTAGATTCCGGGTGTTCATCTTATCTCTCCTCGCATAATCAATCATTTTCCCGTACGTGGCTTTTCACAACTTTGGCTAAGCACCACCAATCAACAGATTGTTGCTCTCACCATCAAGATGTGTAGCATAATCGGGTTTAGCAGGTCAATGCACCTTGGTATACAGTTTCGGCCTTTGCATATCCATTTCCTCGATTTTTCAGATGTTTAGCCGGACGTTCCCCATGTGAATTCGTCCCCTGCGACTATCAACCATCATGCCGCCACCACGTACCGGAAACTCACCATCCGCGCTACGAACTCGACTATTCTCGCTGTATGGGAGCTTCTGTTCCCCGTAATCCGGTCGAAGTTGTCCACCATCCGTCAGTGATCTCAGCACTGTGGTCAGGGAGGTCCAACCAGCCGCATAACGGCCGTGTGCATTTGTAATGTGTCATTCCAGCCACGATCTCACCGCACCGGCATGGGAGGACGGCCGGGAAGTGCCATCTTCAGTAAAAATTACCCGCATGTCACCGCGCAGTGACAATTGCTGTTTCAGCGGGCAGATCCGTCGAACTTCAGCATGTCTGACCATGCAACCATGCAAAACTGAAGCGCAGCCGGGGATGGTTCACCGAGTCGTGAACGAGGCTTGGCAATTCAGTGAGGAACAAAGCTCAGTTTGAACGCAGCTTTTATATTGCCTTCCCCGGTCCTCAAATGGAGCTTTTCGAAGACTTGGAATGATGTCACGTGGGGGGCGTAGGTTAATTGGCAAACCACTGCGGCTCTACACCCCAGAATTACGGGTCCAAATCCCGCCGCCTCCACATGGCGGCATCACTCTAGCATGGTAGAGTGTTTCGAGCAAGGCGCAGAAATGAGCACACCCAAGCCTACGCGTCCGTCAAGATTTCTACTACGATCAGGTCGATTGCATCAGGCAGCGGCAATCTCGTTATTCCTGATTGTCAGTGTAGATGCTGTACGGACGGTTCTTGAGGGCGGTACGGTTGCACTTACCATGGTTGTGCCGCTCCTCTCGGCCATAATCTGGTTTTTTGTCGGTAGGCAAATGGTCAGGGCAGATTCAAATTAAGGCACTCCCGCTTTTCGCCTTGCGTTGATTGGGGTGAATTTGTTAGTTAACGGGGTTGGGAGATGACCCTGTTGTGTGTATGGGTTAAATAAGGTAAAGGATAACCGTGGGAGAACTGTTATGAAAACAGCGGGGCGTTCAAGAATTCAACTTTGGCTTGCCGTGGCATGTGCGACTTGCCTGCTCGTTCAAAGCGCGGGCGCTACACTGCTTTTTTCCGAGGCATTCAACTACACGCAGAAGTCCGGTCTTACCGGCAATGTAAACCCTGGTAACAACACGGCTTGGTCTGGCGGCAATGCCGGTTTATACATCACCAGCGGTGCCCTGTCTTATCCGGGTTTGCCGGATCAGGGCGGCAACGAGCTTTCAATCTCTAATGGGATCGCCGGAAGTTCTGTTAATACATTCGCAAATATCACCAGCGGACAGATCTACTATTCCTATCTGCTTGATGTAACTACAGTTGACGGCGCCAACGACTACTTTACCGCGTTGAATTCGGGCACGGTACCTCCGGGTGGCAGCAACGATGCAATCGCTACTTATCTCTATTCCAACGGTAAAATTGGATTACGAACCGCCGGTGAAAGCACTGTTACCAGCGCCAACGCCTTGTCGTCAAATACGACCAATTTCGTGGTTTTGGAATATAATTTCGCCACGTCTACTGCCTATCTTTACTTGAATCCAACCCCCGGCGCCAGCCAGCCTGCGCCCACCTTGACTTTGGCGGGAAGCGGCTCGGTGACAGCGATAGACGATGTCGGGTTCAAGGCTCAATCCACCACGGGTTATTATGTGGCTGACAACCTTCTCATTGGCACAGCATGGGGGGATGTCACGCCAGCAACAGTTCCCGAGCCTTCCGCGTGGGCACTGGTCGGCACCGGGCTTGCGCTGATGTTCAGCGTAGTTCGTCGTCGTCGCGGCTAAATCAAGATCTCAGCATTCTCTCAAGGGCGTCCCAACTGCATCCGGGACGCCCTTTGTTTTTTAGTCACTCCGCATTTCTCGTAGCGCGCCATGTTTGCCGCGATTCCGATTTTAGGGGATTTTTGCACTGAGGTGAGCGCCACGGCGCAACTCACACATTAAGCAAGTCGGCTACAAAATCGACTTTTTTGGCTGTTCCGGACCATCTATTTCCCGTTATCGAGTCGAACTTGTCGGACTGATGCTGACGAACACCCAATCCCGGGCTACAACAATCAGACAAGCCCGGCTTCTACCGCTCCATCATCGCCCCGTTAAGCGTCCTGTTGAATCGGAGCGACCGAGTCCCTCGCACCATTGAGTGGTAAGAACTTGCCACCGTCTGGTGCGCGCTGTGCCACTTACAGGCGGCGCGAGACCAAGACGCTTGCATCCGGCCCGGAGTTGGGCATTATTGGGTGAAAACAGGGAAAGGAGGCCGGAGATGAAAGAAGTACGATGTGCCGATGCTGGCATGGCTTGCGATTTCGTGGCACAGGCCGAGACCGAGCAGGAACTCATGAAGAAGGTCGCCGAACACGCTCGCGCGAAGCACGGGATTACCCAAGTGACGCCCGAACTTGTGGAGAAAGTGAAGAAGATCATGCATGATGTGAAGTGACCTCTTCGATCCGCGCGGGCCCGTGCGTATTTCTCGTACGGGTCCGCAACGTTTGTAAGGTTTTCCCCGCCTGTCCGACCTCGTAATCCTGTCGAACATGCCAGCTTGGAAGTCCAAACCGCCGCATAAAGGCCACTGTGCATTTGTATTCCGTCATTCCAGCCCCGATCTCCCACGGACATGTAAAACATGGGGTGAACACCCCATTGTGGTGGGATCACATGCCCGCATAGGCTGTGGAAATATGGAACAGGAGCTGTTGCTCAATACAGGGGTGGCCGGAGAACGAGTCAAACGAAGTTGTGCGGACTTGGCTTCGGAGATGCAGTGTCCCCACCACTTCAAAAACGCCAAGGTGGAAATGGACGGCGAACACTTCAACGATTCCAGTATGGAAGTCATTACCTGCTGTGAGGAATTCCGAAGGCGTGTCGAAGAGGCCTTGGACAAGCTGGTCCTGCACAGAGTTTGAATGAACCACGGGAAGACCAACCAGCCGCATAACACCGCTTTTACATTTGTAATTCGCCATTCCAGCCCCGATCTGCCTTAGACATGAAAACATATATGGGGTGAACCCCTTATGTCGTCCGCTTGGTTGTGGGCGTATTGTGCTGTTATGAAAACCAATCGGAATCAAGTCACCCATTCAAACAATGGAGGACGACGATGAAGAGAAGAAGTATCGTAGCGACCGCATTCCTTGCCTCCGTTTTAGCGATAGGGATTGCATGTATCGCTCCAGGCGGTTTTGCAGAGACCACAAACGTTCCCGCGGTTGCCGCACAGCCTGCAACTGCACAGCCTGTACAACAACTGGTTGAACCCGCACAGCCTATTCTCTCAAACTCTGTACCCGCAGAGCCCATTCCCTTAAACTCAGTACCCGCAAAGCCCGCACAGTCTGTATCCACACAGCCGATGCCCGCACCAAACCCAGTACCCGCGCAGCCGATGCCCGCACCAAACCCAGTACCCGCGCAGCCGATGCCCGCACCAAACCCAGTACCCGCGCAGCCGATGCCCGCACCAAACCCAGTACCCGCACAGCCGATACCCGAACCGCCTTTGAACTGAACGGCTGTAAATCAGTAATGGTCCCTGTCGATGAACTGAGCTCTTCAGTAGCCGGGTATAATATGATCGTCATGGCGGTTTATCGGGGTTTTGGCAGGTTCTTCCGTGCCAGGAAACCGCCACTTACCGGAAGCTCACCATCCGCACGCCGAACTTGACTATTCTCGCTGTACGGGAGCTTCTGCTCCTCGTAATCCGGTCGAAGTTGCCGGCGAAATCCTCACGAACAGTAATTCCAGAAGAACAGCATCAGGGAAACAACAACTGGAGCTTCAATTTCCCGTTATCCAGTTGAACTTGCCAAGCTGATGCTGACGAACAACTGAGTGTAATCGTCCGCCACAACAATCAGACAAGCCTTCCTCCTACCACTCCATCATCGCTCCGCTAAGCGTCTCGTTGAGGCAAAATTGACGTATCCGGCTGACGGATCGTGATCTGACAGTATTGTTGCTGAAAGAATAGCGGCCTACGCTCGTTAAAAGGCTGGAGAAACGCTCGCGTAGGCCTTGGGTCTCGGGTTGGTTGATGCGAATTCCTCTGCCGTTGGTAGGCACCGCTGGCCCAGCTTTACCCCGACTCCGAGGTCGGGGCGTCCGCGCCGCGCCCGTTGCCGGTATACTTGGTGGTTCGACGGCGCTTGCAAGATTTCCAGAAACCGCTACCATCCAGCCCTGATGCCGACACCGTCGAGCGTCATCTATCGAGAGGAGCGCACCGGATGGACATTAAATTCGCCTGCGGCAAGTGTGGACAACATCTCGTCATTGATCACGCGGGAGCAGGAATCACGATCGACTGTCCGGGCTGCGACAAGGCTGTTTGCGTACCAAGCCTCGTACCGTGCGACCCACCGGACCCCGCGAAGCCGGCAAGTCATGTGCGGTTTCGTGCCTTTGGCAGCACTCCGTCACGGTAGACAGCCGTCGTCACCGGCGGGTACAACTTCTTCAGCTTCCACACAGTTTTTCATCACATCGCAGCCGGTCCAAGCCACATACTATGCATCACACGATCTGACAGGCTTCTTCAAAAGTGAGACGCGGGCTTCGCGGATGGAGCTTCGTCGCATCGCCGTGACCGAGGTTGCACAGGAAGTTTGATTTGACTGTCGTCCCCATGAAGAACGCCGCGTCCACCTTCGCGTTATCGAAACCGGACATCGGCCCGCAATCGAGACCGAGCGACCGGGCCGCCAGCATAAGGTAGGCGCCTTGAAGCGATCCATTGCGCAGGGCAATGTACTCCAGCGCGTTCTCCGGCAAGTCCTTGAACCAGGATTTGGCGTCCGCATGCGGGAGCAGTTCGGGCAGTTTCTCATAGAAGTGGACGTCCATGCCGATGATGGCCGTGACCGGTGCGGCCATGGTCTTGTCCACGTTGCCGGCGGACAGGGCAGGCTTTAGCTTCTCCTTGGCGGCCTTCGATTTGACGAAGACCACCCGCATCGGGCACATGTTGGCGGACGTGGGCCCCATCTTGGCGAGGTCGTAGACTTGCGCAAGCAGCGCGTCGTCAACAGGCTTGTCCAACCAGTCACTGTGTGTCCGTGCATCACGGAAGATCAGGTTCAGGCTTTCGTCATCTAATTTGAACATGTTGAATCTCCTCTGGACAGTAAGCACAGCCACGTTGCGTCATTCTTCTTCGGCGCGTCTCAACCGCTTGATATTACTCGGTTTGTCAACCGCCGGCGAGTTGACCTCACGCGAAACTGGATAAAACTCCATTTGATCGAACGGATACTGCTTCAACAACCCGCCGCCACCCGCCTTCTGCTATTGCTCGACTCAGACCGCCCCCCGTAGCCGTAGGCTTCAGCCTGCGCCTTGTCACCGTCGTTCGGCGCAGCTCTTTCACCCCGATTCCGAGATCGCGCCGCGGTTTTTTCCGTAGTCCTCGTAGGAGCGATTTCCAATCGCGACCATCCCGGCCTGCTTCGCCTGCTCGCTTCCCCCTCTTTACCCCAACTACAAACTACCAGCTACTAACTACTGCCCTTTAATTTCCGCCGCGGCCCTAATACCATCGCAATCAAAATCCCCGCAAAAAATCCGCCCACGTGCGCCAGGTTGTCCACGTGCGGCTCCAACCCGCCAATCGTAAAATCCGTCGCGACCATCAGCGTCAACACGAACAGCAGCCGGCGCCGCAACGCATGGTACATCGGCGACCGCAACCGCCACACCGCCACGCCGAACGCACCGATCACCCCGAAAATCCCGCCGCTCGCCCCGATCGCCACGTCGTAGTGCGCCATGGACGCGCTGAGGAGGTTGCCCAGCACGCCCGCCAGCAGGAACACCACCAGAAACCGCCACCGCCCCATCGTCTTCTCCACCGCCGACCCGAAAATCCACAGCCCCGCGCCGTTCATGAAGAGATGCAGCAGGTTCGCATGCAAAAACAACGCTGTCACCAGCCGCCACCACTCGCCTTCCCCTACCGTGTCCGCGCTATTGCCCGCCCACATCAAGAATTGCTCCTGCAATTCGCTCCGCAGAAACACATCGCTCACCAGATACACCACGGCGAACGCCAGCAACAACGCCAGCGTCACTACTTCCGGCCGCCCCATGTGCAGCAACGCCCGCCACGCCGCCGTGTCTGCTTCCGCCCGCCGCAGCAACTCCTGCCCGTGCACGTACATCGGGTCCTGCGCCGGCCATGACGCCGGCATTTTCTCCGCTTCCGCGAAGTCCGGATCTTGCGTGGCCGGCTCTCTGCCTCCGTCCCCTCTCCTCTCCCCTTGAGGGAGAGGATTAAGGTGAGGGGTTTTCCCCCCTTCCGCCCGCTGCAACTGCTGCGCAATCGCATCCCGCCACAACTGGTTCCGTGGATGCGTCAGCCCGTACGCCCGCGTGAGCTGGCGCACCGCCTCTTCGGTCTGACCGCGCACCAGCGCGCACCGCCCGCGCCAGTAGGCGGCAAACCGCGCAAACCCGCTCGACCGGCTTACATGATCGCGCCGGCGCAACAATTCTTCGACCGATTCCGTGTCGCCGGCCAGCGCCGCCACGCACACTCGCGTCGCCCACAGTTGCGTTTGTCGCGCGCCGAGTGTTCGCGGCGAAAGCATCGCGAACTGAAGACTCCGCAGCGCGCGCTCAAACTGGCCCGTCTCCGCCAACGCCCGTGCCGCGAACATACGCGCCTGCGTCGCCTGTCCCAGCGTGCCCCAGTCGAACACGTTCTCATGGAACGCCACCGCCCGCTCCCATTGCCGCAACGTCACCAGCAGCGATAGTTTCCAGGTCAGCACCATCCCGCGCATCGTCAGCGGCATCCGCCCACCCATCCTCGTTGGTAGCGCGGGCGTCTCGCCTGCGGTCGTGGTTGTCCCGAATTCCTTTGCGGTGCCCTCACGCGGCGTCCCTCTCCCGGTCGCCAGTTCATCCAGCGCCGTCAACGCCTCTTCAGTGTGCCCTCGCGCCATCAACCGCAACGCTGAGGCGTACCGACGATACAACCGCCCCGTTTGTCCCCAGGCCACGTGACTCGCGAGCCGGCGAAACATCGCCGCGCCGCGCCATTGACCACGCTGCTCCCGCGCCGCCGCCGCCGAAGTGAGCAGCGGTGGGGCGACGACAAACCACCCAAACAGCGCCCACGCGATGATCACCCAAACGAAGTCCTGGCCGAAATACAGCGCCCCCAGACAAGCCAGCACGATCACAAACAACTGCGCGATCTGCGCCGCAAACCATCTCTGGTCGCATCGCAGCAACGGCAGCAGTTGCGCGACGACAATCAGCAGAATCGGGTAAACAAAAAATCGTTGGGTCATGACAGAATCTGGTAGGGACGGATCGCTGGGCCATCCGCTCTTCCATGCTGTTGTAGCCACGGCGCTCTGTCGCCGTGCCGGCCCCTACGGCACAATTACCACCTCATCCCCGATCTCCAACAGATCATACAGCCGCTCGATCTGCTCGATGCCCATCGCAACGCACCCATGCGTCCAGGTCACGTTCGGACATGGCCCGTGCAACCCGACCTCACCGCCCAGCGCCGTCTTCCACGGCGGACATTTCTTCTGTGCAATGGCGTCGCGAATCTGGTCATACTCCGCCTGCGAGATAACTTTCCCGCGCAACCCGCGCTCCGCATCCTCGATATTCGGATAGCTTAACCCTAGAAACCGGTGGTACTTGCTAGTAGAATTCTTGTAGCAAATGTAGAACTCACCCTCCGGCGTCGCCAGATCGCCCTCACCATGCTTGTCCGCCATGTTTTTGCCGATGACCACGGGAACGCGCAACACTTCCTCCTCGCCGTCGAGAAGAACCAGCGTCTTCGCATGTTTCGTAATCACAACCCGGCGCGCGCTCATGGAAGCGCATCCTGACCAGCCGTTTCTCCCCGGTCAAGCCCCACCTCACCATCGTCCGTTCTTCCGTGATGTTTGCAGCGCGGCTGTTTAACTCGATTCCGAGGGCGAGAGCGATCACAACAAAAAGAACAAACCCCGACAGGACATGTCGGGGTTTGTTCCACTGCAAGTCGAACTGCCAACCAGCTCTAGCTGGTACCATCGGGAGTGACGACCGCTGGCGTGGTAACAGGCTGGTTGCTGGACAGCACGGACGGCAGGCTGTTATTCCATGAAACATGTCCGTCGTTAAACAACACATTCCCGCCCGCATCCTTGTGGGGTGCCGCGTTGCCGGTAGGATTCGTGACAATCCATTTCCCGCCCTTCGTGTAGTTAGAGAATTTAGATCCCATGCGATCCATCGCGAGGATCGAATCCGGCTGGTCCTGCCAGAGGATATAGGGACAATACGCATAACTGACGTTCTGGCAGCCATTTGCGCCCGGCGCACTGGTGTCCAACGGATAGTTCGCCGTGAGTTTCTTTGCCGAATCACTCGGGCATGTGTAAATCTTTGCGGAAGTGACGGTGTTGCTAAGCAGATTGAACGACGCGG